>Ga0315532_1000432_pt1 | contig 33876 bp, 30 predicted proteins | sample SalMarWE160370MG_FD_203082 | JGI IMG/M metagenome (GOLD analysis project Ga0315532, IMG submission 203082) | Salt marsh sediment microbial communities from the Plum Island Ecosystem LTER, Massachusetts, United States - Salt Marsh Sediment WE1603-70 ...
ATAAAATATCCCTGGTATATCTTCAAAGTAATGGAATATTTTCTGGACAACGCTCAAACTTATATAGCCTCCTCAGCCCGCATCTCCGAGAAAGCTACCATCGAAGGAAAAGTTATCCTGAGCGATAATGTCAAGGTGCTAGAAAATGCTGTGATTCGAGGTCCTGTGTATATCGGGGCAAACTCAATCATCGGCAATAATGCCCTGGTGCGCGACTACAGCCACATTGGTTCTAACTCCGTTATTGGCTATTCCACGGAGGTAAAGCACTCCTACATCGGCGATGATTGCTGGTTCCACTCCAACTATATCGGTGACTCCATAGTGGACGACAATTGCTCTTTGGGCGCCGGCACCGTGCTGGCTAATTTCCGCCTCGACGAAGGGAATATCCAGATAAAAGTCGGTGATAGTCCGGTAGACACCGGATATGATAAACTAGGGGCAATTATGGGTCGAGGTTGCCGCATCGGAGTAAATGCCAGCCTCATGCCCGGGGTTCGAGTAGGCCCTGATTCTTTCGTGGGACCCCAGCTATGTTTGCGCCAAGACCTGGGGGCGAATAAGATAGCTTTGCTTGAGTCCCGATACCAGGTAGAGGACAACGAAACAAGACTCGACGAAGGCAAAAGGCAAGAATTCCTACGAAGGTTAACGGATTAAGATGTGCGGTATCATTGGCTATTGTGGCAAGAAGCCAGCAGTTCCCATTGCTCTCGAGGCCCTGAAGTGTCTGGAATATCGGGGCTATGATTCAGCGGGCATAGCTTCTTTATATGATGGTAAGCTACTGATAAGGAAAGACGCGGGCAAGATCGACGAAGTCATCCAGAAACAGAACCTGGCAGGCCTCCCCGGCATCGTGGCTATCGGGCATACTCGCTGGGCAACTCATGGTGCTGTCACTCAATTCAACGCTCACCCTCATTCCGATTGCGGTGGCAGAGTGGCTGTAGTTCACAATGGCATCGTTGAGAATAATCAGCAACTCCGCCAGGAACTCACCAAACTAGGACACAAGTTTACTTCAGAGACCGACACCGAAATCATCCCTCACCTTATCGAAGATGAGCTCAAAAATGGATGTTCCCTGAAACAAGCTGTGTTAAATATAGCTCCAAGGCTTGAGGGCTCCTATGCCTTTCTGGTCATATCCCTTGATGACCCTGGCAAAATCATAGGCACAAGAAGGAATAATCCCCTGATTGTGGGTGTTAACTCCCCTGATTACTATGCTAGTAGCGACGCCCTGGCTTTCTCGCAATATACCAATCAGGTGATGAGTTTGGAGGATAATGAGGTGGTGATGCTGACACAAGAAGGAATCGAATTCTTCGATGCCCAGGGACACAAGGTGGTTAAGCAAGCCAGGAAACTAGACCATAGTTGGGCTGAGACCAATAAAGAGGGCTACCAGCATTTCATGCTCAAGGAGATAATGGAGCAAGCTCAGGTGCTTGGCCAAATAGTCCATCAGGACGAGAAGAGCTTCACCAAGATTGCCCTGGACATTCTGAGGGCAAGGCAGGTGATTATAACTGCCTGTGGCACCTCCCGCTATGCTGCTCTGGTCGGCAGATACCTCTTTTCCAGAGTGGCCAAGAAGTTTTGTGATGTAGTCATGGCTTCTGAATTCGGTTATTTTGTCGACTCCGTGGATAAAAGCACCGTTGTCATAGCTGTTTCCCAGAGTGGAGAGACCGCTGATGTAATCGAGGGAGTAAAGGCCGCTAAAGATGCCGGGGCTCAAGTTATCTCCATAGTCAACCGACCTAACTCTATACTGGCTGACCTCAGCCACCATGTCATCTACTTGAATTGTGGTTCCGAGATAGCCGTAGCCGCTACCAAATCTTTCCTATCTCAGCTAGCCATATTCTACCTGTTGTCCTTCTCAATGGTTAACTCCTTTGACGAAGCGGCAGCCAAGCTTACCGACTTGAGCGGCGATATAACCAGGGTCCTGGACTGGAACAAAAGCGAGCTTATCAAGCTCAGCCAGAAGCTGAAAGAAAAGAACGATTTCTACTACATAGCCAGAGGAATTAACTTTGCCATCGCCTCTGAAGGCGCCTTGAAGCTTAAGGAGATTTCCTATATCCATGCTGAAGGTATGCCCGCCGGGGAACTCAAGCATGGCACCTTAGCCCTCATCGAGCCTGGTACACCGGTAGTGGTAATTTGCCCCGCCGACTATACCTTTCTCGAAACCCTGAGCAATGCCATGGAGACTAAATCACGCGGCGCCTATATTATCGGTGTCTCCGACAAGGAAAGCGACATTTATGATTCCTGGGTCAAGATTCCCGAGGTTGATGAGTTACTCTATCCTATGGTCGCCGTAGTTCCCCTTCAGCTCCTGGCTTATTATCTCGCTATCAATCGGGGATGCGACCCTGACAAACCGCGCAACCTGGCAAAATCGGTAACCGTGAAGTAAATAAAGGGCATGTTCTTCTATACTTATTTCCCTAATACGCTTCGATAATAGTTGACCGTCTCCCTTAACCCTTCTCTAAGTAAGAATCGAGGCTGCCAGCCAAACTCTTTTTGGGCTTTTGACCAATCAAGGCTAATCTTATAAATCTCCCCCTTCCGTACTGACGCGTAATGAGGATTACTCTGATACCCTGTTAACTCCGCCAGGAGATTGAACATCTCCTGATCTGTACTCTCCACCCCAGTGCCAATATTATAGACGCCATTTCCGTCCCTTTCCATCGTCAGAAGATTAGCAGTCACCACGTCAGATACATGGATATAGTCACGAGTTTTATCCCCCTTGCCAAATATAGTAGGACGTTCCCCTTGCAACATTTGACGAGTGAAGATAGCTACTACGCCGGCTTCACCTTCAGGGTTCTGTCTCGGCCCATAAACATTAGAGTACCTCAGCACCACATAGCTCAGCATGTGTTGGAGATGGGCAAGATGGAGATAATGCTCCACAGTGTGCTTGGAGATTCCATAGTAGGAAATGGGATTTATGGGATGGCTTTCATCTACCGGGCTATATTTTGGCTCGCCATATATCCCCGCAGACGATGCATACACAATCTTCTTGACTCCAAACCGCAGACATTGCAGAATGAGGTTCAAGCTGCCCAAGATATTCTGCTTGGCATCGAAGGCAGGATCCTCATTCGATTTCTGGATCACCGTTTGAGCTGCTTGATGATTAACAAGCTCTGGCCTTTCCTTTTCAAATATCCCTTCCAGTTCAGAGTTGCAGATATCCACCTGATAAAATGTCGTTGCTGGGTTAATATTTTCCAGGCGACCCGTGGATAGGTTGTCTACCACAACCACCTGATAACCCTGCTGTATCAAGGCATCAACCACATGTGAGCCAATAAAGCCTGCCCCCCCCAGTGACTAGAACTTTCATAACTTTATTATCCGAAAAGCCAATCCAGTATAGCCCAACAAGCTCAGGACTTGCAATAAATCGTGCTACAGCTTATGATTCTAGATGTTATGGAAGATAAAGGGGTGCTTGTCGTAAGTCGTGGGGCATGTTAAAGTCAAACAGCTTACTACCTCCCTATCAATCGGGGATGCGACCCTGACAAACCCCGCAATCTGGCAAAATCGGTAACCGTCAAGTGAGTTTATAGAGTTTATAGAGTTTGTAGTGTTTATGGAGTTGATAGTGTTGATAGAGTGAAAATTGAGAGGTTCGAAGATATTAAAGCCTGGCAGGAAGCAAGAGTCCTGGTGAAGATAATCTATGATGCCACAAAATCTAATAAAAACTTCATTGGCGATTACAAATTCAGAGGGCAAATTCACAGTGCAGTAGTTTCAGTGATGTCTAATATAGCTGAGGGGTTTTCAAGAAGGTCAACGAAGGAATTTATCCAATTCTTGTTTATTGCCAAGGGCTCGGTGGCTGAAGTCCAGAGTCAGCTTTATGTTGCCTTAGACCAAAGCTATATCGATGAAGAGAAGTTCGATGAACTCTACTCCAAATCCGACGAAGTAGCTCGCTTAATTTCTGGCTTCATCCGGTACCTCCTAAATAAGGATAAACCACTGGAATTCAAGGAACCAAAATGACTCAAAAAACTCAACAAACCCAAGCAACTCAACAAACTAAAATGAGAGTTCTGGCTGGCATACCTGCCTATAATGAAGCAAGCTATGTCGGAAGTATAGTCCTCCAGGCAAGGCAATATGTGGACGAGGTCGTTGTCGTTGACGACGGGAGCACGGATAATACCGCCAGGATTGCCGAACTCGCCGGCGCCACCGTAATCCGCCACGATGAAAACAGAGGCAAAGGCGTAGCCATCCAGAGCATACTGGCAGAGGCAAGGAAGAGAAATCCAGATATCGTCGTTCTCTTAGACGCTGATTCCCAACATGACCCCAACGAGATTCCCGCTTTCCTCAAAGCCATTTTGGAGGGTTCTGACCTCGTTATCGGCTCCCGAGATGCCCAGAAAGATAGGACGCGTACCTACCGCCGCATCGGGCAAAAAGTCCTTTTACGCTCAACCCGGCTCGCTTCAAAAACCAATATCTCCGATTCCGAATCCGGCTTCCGAGCCCTTTCACCAAAGGCGATAAACGAACTTGAATTGAAAGAGAATGGGTTCGCCATAGAATCAGAGATGATAAGCTGCGCCGCCGATAAAAACCTCAAGATAACCGAGGTGCCTGTCTCAAACATATACACCACAGATGGCTCGACCCTCAACCCGGTAAAACACGGCCTGGGGGTTCTTAACCGCATAATAGTCATGATTTCACAGAGGAGACCTCTGTTCTTTTTCGGGCTGGCGGGCGGCATCCTGCTGGCAATTGGCCTCATCATTGGTGTCAAGGTGTATACTATGGCTACAACAGGAGGTGGGCTGGCTCTGGGCAGCGCCGTATTGACCGCTCTGCTCGTTATCGCTGGTATATTGAGCATCTTCACCGGCATAATCCTGAACTCCTTAAGCAGGCGAAAATAACTGGAGCATAAATCAGCCCATTGCTTGTGTTAACCTTTTCTAATCCAGTACTATAGATTAGGACCACTAACTATGCTACCATGGTAATATCGTGGAAGAGCATCGATGGCTGAGACAAGCTGAAAAGGACCTGGAAAGCGCCCAGGACAGTACTAAAGCAGGACACTACGAATGGGCCTGTTTTCAATCCCAGCAAGCCGCTGAAAAGTCCCTGAAGGCTTTCCTTTACTCTAAAGGCTTGCGAGCCGTACTAACCCACTCTATAAGAGACTTGGTTTTAGATTGCTCAAGATATGAGAGGGATTTCCACAATTTGCTTAGCGCAGGGAAGACTCTGGATACCTATTATATTTCTACAAGATATCCTGACAGCTTGGTCGGCAATGAAATTCCCGCTCAGTATTACTCAGAGGAGGACGCCAGCCAGTGTATAAACTATGCCGAATTAATATTGAAGACCGTGAAAAAATTTATGAGCAATTAAAGGAATTCGCTCATCTCCTCAAGACAAAGCACAAGGTAAAGAAGGTCTATCTCTATGGCTCCTTCGCCAGAGGAGACTTCAATGAGGGTAGCGATATAGACCTTATCATTGTAGGCGAATTTGAGAACAAGATGCCACAACGTATAAATAAGATTTTTAATTTGACCTCCCTGCCCATAGAGCCACTGGTTTATACTGAAGCTGAATTTGAGCAGATGAAGGAAAGAGCTTTCCTGAAAGAGGTTCTAGCCACAGCAAAAGAACTGTGAATCCAAGCTGAACTGGTCCTCAAAAGCACCTGATGCTGGAGATAAAGGTTCACGACATTAGAAACGGATATTGTGATCAAACCTCCTCAACATTTATCCAAAGATATAATGGCTCCTCGAAATAGAGTTCCCCGTCTTTGTACAATACAAACTCCACTTTTTGATTTTCGCCCGCCGTTTGAGGCACAAAGCCAACTTCCTTCTCCCATTTCCCTTCATGCTCCAGGTCAACCCCTATTTCATCCCTATCCTCCCCACCAACCCTGAGCTCTGCTTGCTCCCCATTTATCCATACCTCCACCTTATAGCTCGCCTCCTCCTGCTCATGGTTCACTATCCCCAGTATCACCCTTCCTTCCTCACCCACCTTCAATTCCGTGGTATAATTCGCAGCCTTGCCGTCGGGCCCTAAGATATAGAACTCGGTGAACTTTTCTCCGACCTTGGGCGTAGCAATCGCATATCCCAGAGTCCCTATCGCCCCCACTATTGCCACCGCCAGTACCACCGACAGCACCTTATCGGGCATGCTCTGCCCCCGCCAAGAGGGCAGCTTGATATTAAATGGCACCCTGAATCTTTCTTCCGGATCAAGCTTTCCCCTGCGGTACCAGGCAATACCTGATGTAGCTAAGATGAACACGGCAAGTGAAATTAGGATGGGATAAAGCCTTATACCCCAGGGGGTATAATTCAGGATAAGTCCTATCAATGGCACCACAGCAATAGAAAGTCCGAACCTCAAAGCCACTCTTTCCACCCCACCCAGGTCCCCCTTCCTGGGAAACAGGGTCGCAATCAAAGTATACCCGGGAAAGAAAAGCAAAAACGGAAGTCCCAGGATAGTCCGAGCTATGGTGGAAGGGGAAAAGGCGATGACCACGATGAGCAGGATGGTCACTACACCGATGAGCCAGAGGTCCTTATCTCGTCTAGCTTTCATCCTAAAGTTCATTTATCTTACTCTAGTCGGCATAACTAAATCAACCAGCCACTTTGCTAGCCCATATCGTAGGGTCGGCGCTTGTCCCCGCCCTTCCTGTCATTCGCTAGCGCCAGGTATTCTTCCGAGACGGGAACACCTAGCCTCTTCCCAAAATTTTTGCTCTTTCATTCATCATTTTGACTTTTGAATTTCTATTGCCTCTTGACTAATCCTACTCCCAACTGTAGACTGTCCACTACCCTCAACTAATGACTAATTCTCAGGAGCAACCGATGCTGGAGATAAAGGTTCATGAAATTAAGGGCAAATGCCCTGTTTACAAAGTGGGAGACAGGATGGTGATTGATGACCCAAAGATAGTCTTGGATAAAACGAACGCCCTCTGCACTCATGCGCTATCAACCTTACTTCATTACGTCACCATACTGGAACATGACTGGTGTCCTGTGAAGCTCGGATTAACAACACCCCAGAACCCAGACCATGCCTACATGCAATGTGTAGACCCTGGAGAGCCTTATACCCAGGGCGGAACCGTCCTTTTTGAATGTCGCAGAATCGAAGAGGAAAGTGGCAAGTGAAGATCACCGTAATCTTGGGCACCCGCCCTGAAATAATCAAGATGTCCCCGGTAATAAGAGAATTGGAGAAGAGGCAAGAAAATTACCTTATCATCCACACTGGACAACATTATTCCTACAATTTAGACAAGGTCTTCTTTGAGCAGCTAAAGTTGCCTCAACCTAAATATAATCTAGAAGTTGGTTCAGGTTCTCATGCCGAGCAAACGGGAAAGATACTTATAGGCGTGGAAAACGTCCTGCAGGATGAACATCCTGATATTGTCCTCGTGGAGGGCGATACCAACTCCGTATTCGCTGGAGCTTTGGCAGCGACAAAGCTCCATATAAAAGTCGGACATGTCGAAGCTGGCCTGAGAAGTTACGATAGAAACATGCCCGAGGAAATTAACCGAATCTTAGCTGACCACTGCTCCGATTACCTGTTTGCCCCCACCGAGAAGGCAAAAACAATTCTACTGGGTGAAGGAATTCTTGAAGACAAGATATTTGTCACTGGCAACACTATTGTTGATGCTGTCCATCAGAATTTAGAGATAGCCAGAAGAAGTTCAAAGTTAGGAAGTTCCAGGTCCGATGCTATACCTGTAACTTCAAACATAGAACATAGAACATTGAACCTTGAACCCGGAAACTACTTCCTGGTGACCCTTCACCGCCAGGAGAATGTTGATAACCCGGAAAGACTCGCTTCCATCCTCGATGGGCTGGATCGAGTAGCTACCGCGTTCAGCTTGCCAATAATTTATCCAATTCATCCCCGCTCCCGAAAAATGATGAAGCATTTTAACCTTGAACCCAGAAACTTAGAACTTGTTGAACCTCTAGATTTCCTCTCTTTTCTCCACCTCGAAAGCAATGCCAGGCTTATTCTCACTGATTCGGGCGGTGTTCAGGAAGAAGCTTGTATCCTCGGTATCCCTTGCGTTACCTTGAGAGACAATACTGAAAGACCTGAAACCTTAGAGGTTGGCTCGAATATCCTGGCCGGGGCCTTACCTGATAAAATACTTAGCCATACTGGATTTATGCTAAATAGAGAAAACAAGTGGAGCAACCCTTTTGGCGACGGCAAGGCAGGTGCGAGAATTGCGAAAATAATAATGGAGGGTGACTAATGACTAATGACTCTCGACCATCGACTATCTTAGTTACCGGTGGGCTTGGCTTCATCGGTTCGAACCTCGTTCCTGAATTGAGAAGGCGAGGGCATGATGTCTGGGTCTGTGACTTAGGTCACTCAGGGGGCCCAAATTACGTCCGCTGCGATGTCACCAAGTACCGGCAAATCGAAGGAATATTCGACCAGCACAACTTCGACTATGTCTACCATCTCGCCGCTGAATATGGTCGCTGGAATGGCGAGGACTATTACGAAAACCTGTGGCTCACCAATGTTGTGGGCACCAAGAACATGATAAGACTTCAGGAAAAGAAGAGATTCCGCATGGTATTCTTCTCTAGTGCCGAGGTCTATGGGGACTATGACGGTATAATGACTGAAGACGTAATGGATAAGGTGCCCATAAAGCAAATGAACGACTACGCCATGACCAAATGGGTAGGCGAACTCCAGGTATTAAACTCGGCAGCCATGTTTGGCACTGAAACGGTCAGGGTTCGCCCGGTCAACGCCTATGGCCCTCATGAGTATTACAGCCCGTATAGGGGAGTTATCCCCGCTTTTATCTATAAAGCACTGCATGACCAGCCTTACACGGTCTATCTCGGTCACAAGCGAATCTTTGACTACGTTGAAGATACCTGCCGCACCTTCGCCAACATCGTGGATAATTTCAAGCCCGGAGAAGTCTACAATGTGGGCAGCAAAGAGGAATGGGAACACGACATTAAGTATGTCTCTGACCTCATCTTGAAATACCTGAGCAAAGACGACTCCAGTGTCACCTATAAGGAGGCAGAACCTTTCACTACCAGGGTTAAGCACATGGACTTTTCTAAAGCTAGAAGAGACCTGAAACATGATCCCAGGATACCCTTGGAAGAAGGCATTCCAAAGACCATCGAATGGATGAAACAGGTTTATAGCAAGAAGTGAAGAGTGGTGGCGTGAAAATCCTCTTGGTTCAGGATACTGATTGGCTGCTGCGTGGCCCACACCAACAGCATCATCTTGTGGAGAGACTTTCCTTAAAGGGTCACGAGGTTCGTGTTATCGATTATGAGCTTTTATGGAGGACACAAGGCAAAAAAGAGTTACGCTCAAAAAGACAGATGTTTAACAATGTATCCAGATTTTATGACGGCGCAGAGCTCATGCTAATTCGCCCTGGCATCATAAAATTTCCCTGGCTGGATTATATTTCATCAATATTCTCTTATACAAAAGAAATTCATCATCAAATAAAAGATTTTTGCCCCGATGTGATTATTGGCTTCGGCATCTTGAACACCTATTTGGCAATGAGGGCCGCCAAGAAAAATAATATACCATTCGTCTATTACTGGATCGATGTATTGCACAGGCTTATTCCCTTTAAGCCTTTTCATCCTATTGCTAGGTCGCTGGAAAGCAAGACGCTTCGACAAGCAGACAGGGTGCTAGTAATTAACGAAAAACTCGGAGACTATGTGAAAGAGCTAGGAGCTCCACCCGAACGAACTCAGATGCTGCGGGCAGGCATTGATATTGAGCGCTTTGACCCGGTTAACAAAGGTGACACCATAAGGCAACATTATGGACTTAGCAAGGAAGACATTGTCCTCTTCTTCATGGGTTGGCTATATCACTTCTCAGGCTTGAAAGAGGTGGCCTCGCAGCTAGCCCGGACCGATAATCCCCATCTCAAGCTCCTTATTGTGGGCGAAGGCGATGCCTATACTGAGCTTAGGGCAATTCGGGATAACTATGGTCTAGAGGACAGAATTATCCTAGCTGGCAAAAAGTCATATGAGGAGATACCCGGTTTCATTGCCGCCTCCGATATCTGTTTGCTTCCATCCTATCCGTGGGAACCCATAATGCAGGACATTGTGCCTATAAAGACATATGAGTATATGGCCATGAAAAAGCCAGTAATTGCCACCAGGCTCCCCGGGGTAATGAAGGAGTTCGGCGAAGGTAACGGCGTGGTCTATGCGGATAAGCCTGAGGATGCTGTTACCAAAGCCATGGAACTGATTCAAAGTGGTATAATAGAGGAGGTTGGCTCAAGGGCGAGAAGCTTTGTCGAGAGAAATAGCTGGGAGAACATTACTGACCAGTTCGAGAAAATCCTAGAGGAAGCTATTGAGGAGAAACGAAATGAACGAGTATCTAAGCGAGTATAAAGGCAAGAACATCCTCATCACCGGTGGGGCAGGCTGCATCGGCTCGAACCTCGCCAGAGCCTTAATCGAAGCTCAAGCAGCCAGAATCATCGTTCTCGATGACCTCTCGGCTGCGTACGAGTGGAACATTCCCAAATCAGAAAGGGTATTGTTTGTGAAGGGAAGCGTGCTCGACGATGAAATGCTTAAGCGTGTTTTTAAAGACAAGCCGGACTATGTCTTTCATCTGGCAGCTCACTTTGCTAACCAGAATTCAGTTGATAATCCAGAGACAGATTTGATGGTAAACGGAATAGGAACATTAAAGGTTCTTGAGTATGCACATATTGCCGGCGTAAAAAGATTCATTTATTCCTCCTCCGGCTGTGGCGTTTACGGCCTGGAGTCCAAAATACCTTTTGAAGAACCCGACATCTCAATCAGTCTCCATACTCCATATCAGGTAACTAAATTGCTCGGAGAATTGTACACCAACTACTTCCATAACTTGTACGGTCTTCTCATTGTCAATGCCAGGTTTTTCAATGTATATGGTCCCGGGGAAGTACCGGGGAAATATCGGAACGTGATACCGAACTTCTTCTACTGGGCAATGAATGGACAGGCACTGCCGATCACCGGCGATGGAACAGAGACCAGGGACTGGACATACGTGGATGATATAATAAATGGCTTGCTGGCAATGGGTATTAGGGAGGAGGCAGTGAGGGAGGCAATCAATCTCGGCTCCGGCACGGAGCACCAGGTGATTGAGCTTGCCACCACCGTCAACAGGCTCACTAATAATAAGGCAGGTGTTACCCATGTTTCGCGGCGGAATTGGGACGTGAAGACCCACCTGCGGTCCTCAATTGATAAAGCCAGAAAACTGCTTGATTATCAACCGCAAACTAACTTTGAGGATGGCTTAAAAAAAGTGCATAAGTGGTTTGTGGAGAACTGGGACAATATTAAGCGGGACGCTGAGTTCTAGACTAGAGCTCACTGAATGAGCAGAATGATTAATAAAAATGAGAATACTGGTAACAGGTGGCTCTGGATTTATAGGTACTAACCTTGTTGAATACTATCTTTCAAAAAGAGAGGAGGTTATTAACTTTGATATGGCTCCCCCCAAGAATGCTACACATAAGCCTTACTGGAGAAAGGTAGATATTCTGGACTTGGAAGCTTTGCGCCTTGAGATTGTCAACTTCTCACCATCACATATCATCAATTTAGCTGCCCAAACTGGCACAACAGATAGAGGAAGAAAGCTGGAGGACTATGCTACGAATTTCCAAGGCCTTAGAAACTTGCTAGAGATAGCTAGGAATACACCTCACGTGGAGAGACTCATCTCTACATCGAGCATGATTGTTTGTAGGGCCGGTTATCAGCCGCAGAGCGATGCTGATTATTGCCCGGATACCTTATACGGGCAAAGCAAGGTGCTAGGTGAGAAACTGCTACGGGAGGCAGAAGAGCTACCATATTCTTGGGTAATCGTTCGCCCTACTGGAATCTGGGGACCCTGGTTTGATGTCCCTTACAAAAACCTTTTCAAAATGATATCGAAGGGTCCATATGTTCACCCTGGCCACGGTGATGTTACACAGTCACTCGGCTTCGTTGGCAACACTGTTTGCCAATTGGACAGGCTCCTGCGAGCGCCGGCAGACAAGGTTCACGGCAAGACATTTTACCTGGCTGACTATCCACCCACAAATATGCGGGGGTGGGTTGACCTCATTCAAAAGGCCTTCCGGGCACGAAAAACTCGTGAAGTCCCCGTTTGGGCTTTGAAGGTCGTGGCGAAAGCAGGGGATATAACGAAGTTGCTGGGCTGGGATGTCCCACCTTTGTCAAGTTCCCGGCTGAAGAACATGCTAACCAGTTTCGTGTTTGATTTAAACCCAATCATAACTGATAACCTACCCTACAGGTTAGAGGAGGCTGTTCAATCAACAGTTAATTGGATGCGTGAGAACAGGTCATAGTCTAATTCTTGGTGCAGTGGAGATTACCATTGGAGCAGGGAAAAGCTGAATTTAGCGGAGAAAGAGAAAATGTATTGCAAGGTTCTTCGGCAACTGGCAGGTAAGACACATGATGGTAAGCTGGACGCGCTGGTATTTTAGGGGCGATTCACGCCCCTTATCTGCAAGGTAGTCGGCATTCTTAGAATGTCTAAGGAGAGGGAAATAGCTAGCCAGTTGGGTAAGAAAAAGACACTGGGGCCATACTAGGAGAAATGAAATACGATCCGATCCAAGAAGAGAAAAAATGGTGGAGCAGGGGGGGAATAAACCATAAAGACCCCAGGTCCCTTCCAACGAAACATAACTTTGCCCACACCACTGTTCGCTCAAGACTATATGATACTTTGCTAACTTTACGATGTAATGATAACTCCTCAATACTCGACGTTGGTTGCGGTTCTGGGGAAGATGCCGTATATGTTCAAAAAGTTTCCAAAAATATCGTTGGTGTTGACATCTGCACTATCCCTCTCAAGAGATTCACAGCTAACGGTTTTGAAGGCGTTTTAGCTGATGTCAAAGCATTGCCATTCTACTCTAATTCTTTCGATTTTGTTATATCCTCTGGCTTACTGCACCATTTGGTAGGACAAGGGAACCTGGCGAAATATCTTGACGAATTTGTTCGCGTGGCACGGCGGGGAGGTCACATAATCGCATTAGAACCCAATCTATTTAATCATTCTGGGCTGTTGATGAACATCTTTAACACAATAAAACCAGGAATCACAGGTTTAGTACCGCATGAAAGGGCATTATCGCCTTTGTATCTGTCTAGGGTTTTTAAGATGGCTGGAGTGAAAAATGTGAAATGCATATCGGCATCGTATGTTTGGAATCGTTTTCCATTGCCCATTTCAAAATTCATCTCCAGGCATGAGGATGGAATACGATTTAGGAAGCCATTTAATCTGCTCGGTTGGTTTGTAATAGTTTACGGCCAAAAGGCAAATGTAGAGGAAATTGTCAAGTGAAAATCTTACAGGTAACTCCGTTTTTCTCACCAGTGCATGGGGGTTCTGCTGAGTCTGTTTATCGACTGTCCAGAGAGCTGACAAGGAGAGGCCATGAAGTGACAGTTTACACCAGCGATTACAAGCTCGACTCACACTACATTGACTCTCTCCCGAAGGTCAAAATTCGGGTCTCGAAAGCTTATTTTGACCAAGCTAAATTCTTCGTCACTCCTGGGATGGCACGGCAAGCAAAAAAGGAGGTAAGCTATTTTGATGTAATACATATGAATAATTACTATACATTCCAAAACATTATACTTCACTATTATGCTAGACAGTATGACATCCCTTATGTATTGCAGGCCCGCGGCTCGGCGGGAACCTATTTCGAGAAAGGGACCCTGAAAAGGATCTTTGATAGATTGCGGGGCTACAGAATGTTAAAAGATGCTTCAAGAGTTATTGCTCTAACAGCAATGGAAGTCGAGCAATACAAAAGCATGGGCGTGAGCGAGGATAAAATTGAGATTGTGCCCAACGGGGTTGACCTCTCCGAGTTTGATGATTTGCCTCAGAGGGGAGAATTCAGGAGAAAGTATGGCTTAAACGATAATCAGAGGATAATTCTCTATCTTGGTAGAATACATAAAATCAAGGGGCTTGACCTACTGGCAAAATCCTTCGCCAAGCTTTCAAAAGAGGTTGATAATGTTAAGCTGGTATTTGTCGGTCCCGATGGCGGCTACTTACCCTCGCTAAAGAAATTAGTGGGAGAGCTGAAAATCAGCGATAAGGTCTTGTTCACTGGTCCGCTTTATGGAGAGGAAAAATTAGAAGCCTATGTTGATGCCGATGTATATGTTTTGCCTTCCTTCTATGAAACATTCCCCAATACAGTGCTTGAAGCCTGTGCCTGTGAGACACCAGTAATTCTTACCGACCGCTGTGGGATAGCCGATATAATCAATGGTCAAGCTGGGCTTGTAGTTCCTTATGATGAAGAACAACTGCGGCAGGCACTTTTGCATTTACTAGGGGATGATAAACTGAGACAGGAACTTGGCAAAAAGGGTAAATTATTGGTTCGCGAGAGATTCAACTGGGATAAAATAGTCAGGCAACTAGAAGACGTGTATATGAGTTGCTTACCATCGGTTTAAATTAGAGGAAATCTCATGGGTGGGGATTATCCGTTTGAGGTTCAGTCGTAGGTGTAAGAGGGAATGAAGGCAACAGAATCGACCCCACACATTGGCATAATAATTACTGCGGTTGAAAAGAAAACCTCGGGCTTGTTTTTATCACATTTAATCGCAATACTAGATAGGATTTGTCAGGCCAATGTCACTCTTGCCGGCGGGAACATTGACGTGATGGACTATGGTGGACCTTCTGTTTATTCGATAAAACATAGAAAAATGTCAAACGCACTCGCTAGAATTCTTAACTACATTTACTTACAAACAAAGATCTCCTATCGGGTCTTAAAATTAGGAAACAAAGTAGATTTATGGTTGTTCTTTATGGGAGAAGGGCTCTTGCTGCCTATGCTAGTTGCCAAGTCACTGAGGAAGAAAGTTATGCTATTGCTGGCAGGTTTCTTAGAAAAAGAAGGGGAAATGGGAGGCGACGTCCTTTATAAACCACTAGCTCTTCTCAAGAAGATCAACCTTGCCTTATCTAATCAGCTTGTTGTCTATTCACCCAACTTGATCGAACAATGGGAGCTAGAGAAGTACCGCCACAAAATCTCCATAGCCCCCAGGCATTTCCTTGACTTTGATAAGTTCAAAGTAGAGAGGAAATTTGACGAGAGAGACAATCTGATTGGCTATATAGGGGTTTTGAGCAAAGCAAAGGGGGTTCCAAACCTTCTTGAAGCCATTTCAAAGGTGTTGAGCAGTGAAAATGAAGCTAAGTTTTTAATAGGTGGAGATGGAAAGCTTCGGGGCGAAGTCGAAGAATTTTCAAATAAGGAGAACTTAAGCGCAAAGGTCAAATTTGCAGGCTGGATTCCTCACCATGAGCTTCCTGAATATCTCAATGAGCTAAAGCTGCTTGTCTTGCCCTCTTATACCGAGGGGCTTCCCAATATCATGCTAGAGGCAATGGCTTGCGGCACACCTGTTCTCGCGACGCCCGTCGGTGGCGTGCCCGATGTCATAAATGATGGGGAAACTGGATTCATAATGGAGGATAACTCTCCAGAGAGTATTGCTGAAAATGTCATCAGGGCCTTAAACCATCCCGATTTTGAGGAAATCGCCCGGAATGCCCGTGCCCTTGTGGAGAGGGAATTCACCTTTGAGAAGGCAGTGGAGAGGTATCGGAGCATTTTGGACACCGCACTGGAATAGGTTAAGAATCATGCGGCGTTAATAATTCGTAAAGGCTATCTCTGTTTAGTTATGGATAAAAGCTAACAGGTTACTTGTTTTTATTTGTCCCCTTAAGTATGCGCCTGTAAACCGCCTCGAGTTGTACCACAGTATTCTGCCAGGAGTACTGCTGCGCTTTATTTCTGTTGGTCTCTGCCATCTTTTGCCTCAGGCTAGCATCTGCCAAAAGCAGCAAAATCTTGTCGGCAATTTGTTCTGGATTTTTTGGCTCGACAAGAAAGCCATTCTGCCCTTCTTCAATAATCTCTGGCAAGCCTCCTACTCTGGTAGCAACGATGGGCAACCCAGATGCCATTGCCTCTAAAATTGTAACTGGGAATCCCTCTGATACGCTTGGCAAAACGAAGATATCTGAAGCTGTCATATATTGGGGGACTTCTTCATTGGGGACTTTCCCAATAAATTTTACCTCTTCCCCCAAATCTAACTTGCTAACAAGCTCCTCTAGACTTTGTCTTTCTTCTCCATCTCCAACAAGCACCAGCTTCGCCTTTGCGTCCTTTCGTCTTATAATATTCATTGCCTGTATCAAGTATTTCAGTCCTTTTACCGGGCGCAAGGTGCCAACAAAAAGGATAATTCTCTTGTCATTATCCAAGCTTAATTTCCCTCGGATTGCTTCCTTTGTTGGCAAGTCTTCGAAATTTTCCAAGTCTATCCCGTTCGGAATTACATAGATATCTCTGCTACAAATTCTTTGCGTCTCTGTTTTCATATCTTGGGTCAAAGCAATTACGGCATCTGCCCTTCTCAATACTAGCTTTGAGATAGGTGTCTTAAACAGCCACGGGAGGTATACCTCAGAACCTCGCTCATAAACAGTGTAAGGTTTTTTCAGGAGCTTCTTGGCCAAGAAGCCGACTACACCCATCACAGTGCTTTGGGCGTGAACTATGTCTGGCCTCATCTTTTTTAATAATAATAACGCTTTTAGCCAAAATATCATGATTCCTAAGAATCGCACCCCGGGAAATCCAACTCGATGCACATAAAAGCCTTGTTCTACGCTCTTCTTCGGCAATCCCTCATCCAATGAGGTTATCACATGAACCTCATGCCCCCTTTTGACCAAATGTCTGGCGATGTTATAGGTTGCGATTTCAGTCCCCGCAAGCCACTTTGGAGGAAACAATGGAACCAGGATAGCTATCTTCACCGCTTTCTACCTCCTGGGTAACTTTATAGCTTGTCGAAGTAGGGCAAAATCCTCTTTATCAAACCCTTTTAACAAGCAGAGAACAGCAAAGTATATCACCGCTGCCAAGACAATTAGTGCAGCAAGATTAATCCCACTGCAAAAGTGAATAAAGAGAGCCATTGCTGCACATGCTATCGAGGGTTTGATGATAACTCGATGGAAAGGCAATCTATACAGATATTTGGAAGCAAAGTAGAAATATACTGCAAAGAGAATTGCCTCGGTGATGACGGTGGCGATGGCTGCGCCAACGTAGCTAAAGCGGGGGATGAGGGCAAGATTAAGGATGACATTTATTAAAGCACAGCTACCAGCAGTAATTGCCATTTGATTCTGCCTGTTTATAGAAATAAGCACATTACCTAAGAGGTTATACATAAAAAAGAGCAATATGTGCCAGGCTAGAATTTGAAGACCGACAATAGCGGGAGTGAACTGAGCTCCATAGAAAAGAAGTATGATTCTATGTGACAAAAGCATTGTCCCTACAGCTAGAGGCAAGCCGAGTAGCAGCAAATATCGCTGTGCTCTTTCGTAAGTTGCCTTGAGCGAGTCCGGCGAGGAAATAAACGAAGTAGCCATAAAAGGGAAAAGAGCAGCCGTGAAGAGAATAGGGATCGGGTCTAAGGCAAAAACCAGATTATGGGCAGCATTATACCAGCCTACGACAGCAGCGCCCTTCATTACCGATAGCATTACCGTATCTATACGGAAATATATGATGGTAGCTATGGAAATAAAACTTAATGGAAGGGCGGTTTTGGCAGCAGTTTTTAAGAAATTGAAATCTATTTCCAGCTTTGGTGTGGCGAACTTTCGCCGACAAATAGAGAAGTTGATTATAAAGTAGAATATGCCTCCAATAAGAAAGGCGTAAGCTATTTGGATCAAGCCATAGCCCATTAGCACCGCAGCTATTCCCAGAGAGGTAATTATCACTTGGCGTATAATGGACACCAAGGCTTCGTATTCCATCCTCTCAAAAGCTCGAAAGGTTGCTCTGGAGAGGTCGCCAAAAGCAATAAATATAATGTAGAGCCCAAAGATAAGAACTGCCATGGTAATGTCGTGAGGATAGTTCAGCAGGTTGATGATAAGGGCTATTAAACCAAATACAACTACGGAGAGAATGGCTTTAATAATGGCAATGTTGCCCAAATATTTGGGGGCAGCAGACTTATCTCGGGCAACCTCCCTGACAATCAGCCTGTTAAAACCTAAGTCGAGGAAGATGGCAAAAATAGCTGTGAGGGCTAGGGCGAAGGAGTAGTTCCCGAATTCCACATCGCCCAGGGTTCGAGCAATCAGGATAGATAAAGCTAGCCCCAATACCGCGGTAACCGCTTGCGCGGCAAATAAAACAGCAGTATTTTTAGCTATGCGTTGGACAGTGCTCATTACCCTGCTAGGTTTGAGGTCTCGTTGACAACCTATTATCAGACTTAAAGACTTTCAATTCCCTTTGGTGGTATTTCAAGGGCTTTGATATCATGGTTTTCTTTGCCAAATCTCACAAGGACAATTGTTTGATTTGTAATTCTAATACGACCTCCGTTATCCCCGATAGCCTTCTCACATAACTTATTGCCGTCAATATCAAAGACCCAGACTTTACTATTTAAACCTTCTTGGGAATCTACAACAATTTCAGGAATGCCATCACCATTTACATCACCCGCTGCTATAGAATAGCGATGGGAATCGGAGCCGACATCAGTTTCCCATTTCTTTGTGCCACCCTTACGATAAACAGTTGTCCTGATTCCTCTTCTCCCTGTAATGGCTATCTCAAGTTCATTAGTGGATGGATTAGTGTAAACGGTAACAGCTTCAACATCTGGCTCACCTCGGAAACTATAGCTCCAATATTCTGTCCCATCACCTTTTATGGCATAAATATAAGGTGTGCCAGTGCCATTTTTGCCAAGCTCAGCTTCATCATTGGTTGTGACTACAACATCAATCTTTCCATCATTATCTAAATCAACAACCCAAGCATCCTCCACTCCAATCCCCATTTCAAAATCCCACAGCTTAACCCCATCCTTACCTCTATAGGCATATCCTTTTGTCCCGTCATCTGCCACAAAAATATCATTCTCACCATCACCATCAAAATCGCCAATTATAGGACCATCTAATGTTTCCGAATTTGTGCCGCCAGTATCCTCACGCCATAACTTGTTGCCATCTTTGTCGTAGCAAAACAAATGTCCATCATAGTAAAGTACAATTTCCCTCCCATTTGTATCTGGGTCAAGTTCACCTATTTTAACTAACATAGCCTCACTTACATTGCTTCCTAGATATTTCCTCCACAGTTCCTTGCCATTATGGTCTAACACCCTCAAGTATCCATTCCCAGTTTCTATAGTGCCTTTATATTCATATTCAGTAAAGGCAATTTCATAATTATCATCACCATCTATGTCACCAACATCAAGAGCAAAGGCATCCCAATGTTCTCCTGTTTGTCCCACTGTCTTCTTTATTGTTGTGCTGCCATCAGTTACATCAATAGCCCAAAGTACGCCTTTTCTAACCGTTATAAAGTCATCATGCCCATCACCATTTACATCCACAACTGCAACTTGACCACCTTCAACAGCATCCATGCTTTCAGATGTCCACTTATCCCTAAGTGAAGTTATCGCTACCCTCTTATTGGATAGCCTCTATAGATACCAGAACTATCATCGAGGCAATAATGAGCAATATACTCATTACCATCAAAGTAGAACATAACAGTACTTGAGGGATTAACAGGGGCATCATCGCGAGCCCACGAAGTCAAATTTGTAGAGTGGGCTATTCCCGATTGCCAACTTGAACCGGCATAGCCATGATAGCTTAAATAATATGTTGAACCTATCTTTACAATATCGTCAGGACCAACGTTTTGCTTATCCCAATCTCCTTCTTGTCTTGAGCCTGCGAAAACAGGGTTGGAGCTATCCCTATTCCAATTTATCCCATCGGAGGAAGTTGCTAAGCCCCAAGAGCCACCTTGATAGGGAGAGCTTCCTTTACCCTCATAAAGCATATACCAAGTATCGCCTTCTTTCCAAACAATCGGCGAACTAACATCCTGAGATTCCCAGCCACTGGCAGAAGGTCGTAAAACTACTCCATCATCGTTCCAGCTTTCACAATCTGAAGAGTGATAACGCCTGATATTTTTAAATGGGACATCTGCCTTACCCTCAGCATAAAGGTAATAAGTATCGTCAATCTTCAATACAAAGGGGTCTTCAAGAGCGCGACTGATTATCTTTCCATATTTAGTCCATGACTTTCCATCTGAGGAATAGGCATAGCCCACATACACCTGATTGTTCGCATAATCACCCTGGTAGCCAGAATAGAATGTCTTATATTCCTTACCAATATCGTCAGGGTCATAAAGGACGTTGCCTATTTCCCTGATATGTTCATCCCAATCTACTAAACTTCCGCAAGGAATAACAGGATTAGTTCCTTCATAACCTCCAATCTCCTCAATGCGGTCAAAGATAGTGCCAGACTTTTTGAATGCTGCTAATGCTAAATTGCTTGATTCGTAGACCTTGATCCAGTCCGAGGAGCCCTCCTCCATTAGCTGCTCCATTTCGGCTATTGTTTGCGTCCTTGGCTCAGGGTAATATTTTAGCTCAAATCTTAAGGCTTCCTTGTGCATGATGACATAGTCAAACTTTGACAGGTCAATATTGCCCAATGTGTAAGCATTCGCACCTCTGTTATTATGCACATCATATATCGCCATCATAACACTCGGGTGGGTAGCTATCGTTACATTCGAAAAGTCAAACCTGTTAGCAAGAGCATAGTCCTCCTGTGACGGGGCAGCGGGCACTCCTTCCGCTCTGGCATTCCAGGCTGTGGGCTCAATCCAGTAGATATTGAAAAGCATGAACGCTATAAGCAGGCCTATGCCAATCCGCCTGAACCATATGCGGTTAAAGTGCAATATGGCTATTACCAGCGGGGGAAAACCGAATAAAAAGCCGAAGGTGAGCAAGCGGCTCGGGAATATGGTGATGGGTATGAAGTACAATCCCAGGAAGCCAACGACACCGCAGGCAAACAAGAACAAGGTGAACGAATATGTCTCCAGACGAGAATTTTTTACCTTGGATAGCAATCTGTGTAACAGGATACCTCCAAAGATGACTATGAAAAACCAGAAGCCCAGGAATATGATGTAGCCCCTCACGGTTAGAATGGAGCCGGAGCTTATGCCTGCTATATCAGCATAGCCTGTTCCCCATTTGCCAGGGGTAACGAAACTACCTATGAATCTACCCAATATTCGGAGTGGCATTGTAGCACCATCTGGGCTTATTACTCCTGGCTCTACGCCTCCTGGCTCTACGCCTCCTGGCTCTACGCCTCCTGGGGTTGAGATAGCTGGTGGTTGTATACCACCAGATATCGAGTAGACAAGAGGAAGTAGCAAAACAAGCAGCAAGAAAACGATGCTCACCTTTTCTCCGATAATGCCATTGCCAAACAAACTTTTTCTCAATGCTGAAAGCTTAGATGCCCTGGTGACCAAAAAGTGAACTAAGAGGAAAATGAACAGCACAAGAGCTGTGAAGTGATGAGCGAGCGTAATTCCTACTAAACACATGATTGACAATGTATAGTATGCAGCACGATGTTCTGACGACCGTGCGGAAAAGTAAAGATAGAGGCAGCTTATCATTAGAACCAAGGCGATGGTCTCACGAATGAACAGTGAGCCGAACAGTATATAGTGCTGAAGGCAAGCAAATAACAGGGCTGAAAGCAAAGCTGCTTTCTCTTCTCTAAATATACTTCTAACCAGCAGATATAGCAGGAGGATTAAAGCGACACCTATGAAGGAAGAGAACCATTTCACTACATTGAATAGCTCAATGCCGGTGATTAGAGATAGCTGGCAGCCGAGAATATGTATCATTGGCCAGGATGAAGTGCCACCTATGTATTGGGGATCACCCATAATAAATCCACTAGATAGAATGCCTTTCGCTGAAGCCATGTCCATATAAGCATCGCTTCCGCGCAACCCGTAATAAGGAATCTGGTAAATCAGGTGAAATGCAACACAGATGATAGCAATTTCGAGTAGCACCACTTTGGCATAGCCGGGTGATAATTTGAACTTGAGCGATTGATATACTATAGTGCCAATCATCAAGCCAATTGCTACCCAGAAGAGACCAACTGGCAAATAGATATGCCAGCGTATTGAAAGAAGGTAGATGATAAGCAAAGCAGTAGCGGCAAAGAATATCCCGACGGTACTTACCTTGCTACTCAGACACCTCATTTAGCGACCTTACTTATTTCTATAGACTACTATAATAAATCCCTTTTTTCTCTGCCTCTTTGCTATCAAAGAATCCATGCACATCAATCAAAATCGGATTGTCATTCATAATGGTCTTGAATTTGTCCAGAGTCATGTTCTTGAAGGCATCGTGCGCTACCGCCAGAATTACACAATCAATTGGGTTCGTTAGATTTGTTGAGTTCATGGGGTAGGGTTTGATAGCGAACTCCTGTTCGATGTCACCGAGCAAGGGGTCATAGCCATATATGTCGACGCTGTATTCCTGAAGCTCCTTGATGATTTCCTTTACCGGCGTCTCCCTGGTATCAGCAACGTTTTCTTTGTAAGCCAGGCCCATGATGAGGACTTTAGAGCCCTTTATCACCTTGCCCACATTATTCAAGGCTTTGATGGTTATCTTAGCGACGTGTTGAGGCATGGAGTCGTTGATGGCTCTGCCGGCGAGGATAACCCGGGGATGATAGCCAAGTTCTTTTGCCTTGTAAACGAGATAATAAGGGTCAACGGGAATACAATGTCCACCGACAAGTCCTGGGAAGTAGGGATGGAAGTTCCATTTGGTGCTTGCTGCCTCAAGGATATCTTTGGTGCTCAAGCCCATCTTGTCAAAAATGAGGGATAGTTCATTCATGAGGGCGATATTGAGGTCGCGCTGGATGTTTTCAATCACTTTGGCGGCTTCAGCGGTCTTGATATCTCTGGCTTCGAAGATGTGCGAGCTAATCTCACTATAAAGACGAGCCACGAGTTCAGTGGTCTCCCCATCCATTCCAGCAACGACCTTGGTTATTTTGCCTAAAGAGTGTTCTTCATCACCAGGATTTATCCTCTCAGGGGAATAAGCTAACTTGAAGTCTTTGCCGCATTTAAGCCCTGACTCTTTTTCAAGAATTGGCTTTATCACCTCCTCAGTAACTCCGGGATATACTGTGGATTCAAGTATAACTGTGGCGTCTTTCCCTAAATTCTGGCTTACGATTTTAGCAGCGCTTTCCACAAAGGATAAGTCAGGCTCCTTTGATCTCGTTACTGGTGTAGGAACACAGATTATAATAAAATCGGCTTTGGCTATTTCCCTTGGATTGGCTGTGAAGCTTAGCTTGGGCGAGATAGTTTGCTGGCTGAGGTGGTCTACTTTAGATTTATCAATATCGAATCCGATTACCTTTAAACTCTTAGAAAAGGCTTCTGCCAAAGGCAAGCCAACATAGCCTAAGCCAATGATGCAGACTATGGCATCTTCTAGCTTGTCAATCATTTAAAACTACCGATTGCTTCTCTTAGCCCTTTTTCTAAATTATACTTCGTATTGTAGCCGAATTGCTTAGCCCTGGAAATGTCGGCAAGGCTATGCCTTATATCTCCAGTTCTTGGCTCCCGATGAATTGGCTTGATGTCTTTGTCTGTGAGTTTAGTGAGGAGCCTTACCAGCTCGTTTATGGAGACCCTCTTCCCTGTGCCAATATTGAAAACTCCAGTGGCATCGCTTTCGGCAGCCAGAATATTAGCCTCTACAGCATCCTTCACAAAAGTAAAGTCCCTAGTCTGCTCGCCATCGCCAAAAATAATGGGCGGCTCATCCTTAAAGAGCCTGTCTATAAACGTAGGGATAACGGCTGCATACTGAGAACCAGGATCTTGCCTCGGGCCATAGACATTGAAATACCTGAGGCAGATGGTGGGAAGATCAAAAACCTCGTAAAAAACTTGACAGTAATATTCCGCAGCGAGCTTGGTTACTGCATAGGGAGATTGAGGATTGGGAGGCATATACTCTCTTTTAGGCAAAGTCGGAGTATCGCCATAAACTGCTGAAGAAGAGGCATAGATTACTTTTTTAACTTTGTTATCTTTAGCTGCTAGCAGCACATTCAAAGTACCGGTTATGTTCACATCATGTGAAGTTAGGGGGTTCTCTACGCTTCGAGGAACGCTTGGGATAGCTGCTAGATGGAAGACGTAGTTAACATTTTGAAAAAGCTTACTGAGCAGTGACAAGTCGGTAATGGTTCCCTCAATGAATTGGATGTTACCTTGGGTTAGAATCGGCTCGATATTTCCTCTCTTCCCCGTGGAGAGGTCATCAAGAATTATCACCTGATAACCACGTTTCAGCAGCTCCTCAGCCAAGTGAGAGCCAATAAATCCAGCTCCACCAGTAACCATTACCTTTCTCACTTAAGCTTCCCTTAGCAGTAATTATAAGCTCAAATAACTAAATAGCACCATTATACCATCTTCCATTTTATATTTGGCAACCGGAACCCTGCTGATAAAGCCAAAGAATAAGCCTACTAAATAGCCGACCAAGGCTATCCCGGCACCTTTAGTAATTCTTACTAGCGAATCGTTCAAACTAGTCATTTGAGTTAGTTGGGTTCATTGAGTTTGTTGAGTTTGTTGGGTTCCTTGGTGTTTGTCTTTGCTCAGGAGATATTGGATGAAGCCAGAGATTAAGCGAGCTACTTCATCGGATTTGGAGTATAGTTCATCGAACTTTTCCTGAGTGATATAGCCTTGGTCTAAAGCAACGTAAAGTTGGCTTTGAACCTCGGCTGCTGAGCCTTTAGCAATGAATAGAAATTGGGTAAATTCCTTCGCAGACCTCCTTGAAAATCCCTCAGCTATGTTAGACATTATAGAAACTGCTGCACTTTGAACCTGCTCTCTAAATCTGTAATCGTTACTAAAGCTTTTATCAGATTTCACGGCTTCATAGACCATCCTCACTAAGGCCCTGGCTTCCTGCCAAGCTTTTATATCTTCAAACCTCTAGATCTTCGTCACTCTAACTCTCTAAACTCTACAAACTCAATAACTCTATAAACTCAATAACTCTATAAACTCCATAAACTCCTGGCCCTTGAGATTATAACTTTTCTTTTTTGCAAAGTGAATCATGCCTTCGAGATATGATTAGGAGCAGAGAGAGCTAGTCCGAGTAATCACCTGACGGCCTACAAAATGGCGTAAAATACATCCTGCGGTCTATTTATTTCGTAATCCACATTCACGGTTATGAGCAAGGCATTTTCATGATGGTCTCCTTTTAGCCTTCCTTGTGCCGTCTGTTCCGGTAACGTCTGTATCTTTGCCTCTCCAAAGGAACAGAACCCGTGGTCGGAGATTACGATTAATTTGTTAGCTTTGTCACTGAGAAAGCCTGTGTCGAGCAGTAGCTCTCCGAGCCTGGCATCGAGCTTCTGATACCATTCATCCACGCAGGCCTCACCCCAGTGGAAGTGCTGGACTCGGTCCAGAAGGGTATAAACGGAGACGAGCAAATCTGGCCCTTCCTCAAGGAGCTCTTTTGTCTTCTAAGTGACTCTTTCCACCAGAAGCAATGTATCCAAATAGTCCAACGTGTGAAATTGTGACTTCCCGATCAAAACAAGCAATTGTTGCCCGAGCTGAGCATTTTTGTCTAATGTGCAATCTAACTTGTGTGTCTTTAAAACCCATCCCGGCATTAAAGGCATATCTGGGACAACCAGAAAATTGAAAGGAGCCGTTATCATACCGCCAGTAGCTCTAAGTAGTTTTGCTTTGCCAAAAAGCTCTTTCCAAGATTATTGACATAGTAAACCCTTCTAACATAGATTCTTCAGTATTAAATGTTAATTCTAGTTTACCCGGAATCGATTGTCTTTCTTAAGTCGAAGATCAAATAGTCTTCAGTTTGTGCAACTATTACGAATCGGGTAAGGAACTCTCTCAAATCTGGCTGTCGCTCAAGGTCTCCGAGCGATGTTACTATGAAATACTCTGGAGCGCGGCCCAAATATTCAGCATAGAATCGCTCTTCTGCACCGGGACTTTCCTCCCCTACGAGGCGCTCCTTTCGCAAATCACCTGACTGAGGCCACCAAACACCAGCAATCCAGCCATAGTATTTCAGTAGCTGCCCATAGCCGCTAGTAAGAAAGATCGTGTTCGAGTTATGTCCGACACACTCTCCAACATCCTCTGCTATCCTTACTCGATTTTCAAAACTTTTAATAGCAGCGTCTGTGACAACAATCCGATTGACTGACATGATTATACTTGAAGCCGCCAAAAGAATAAGGAAACCTAAAACTACTACCCGCAATAATTGCGAAAGCCAGGGTGGTCTAGCTTCTAGCACGCGAGCTAAAATCAGAGCTCCGACGGGGCCCAAACATAGCGCTACAACAGGGACGAGCTGCAGCTGATAGTAATCGTGCGTAGGAACATGCCAGGTGAATACTAGGCCGTAGACTACATATCCACACCATAACCCTATAACCAAGGCCATTGATTTTTGCTTGCGAAACAACAGAAACGTTCCAAGTAGCGCAACGACAAGACTGGCAATCCCGACGGTGTCTGAGATCTGCTTCCACCAACCTGCGTAAAAAAATGAGCTAATGAGTAGATTGGGGTAGAAATAAACTGTTTTAAACGTCTCGAGCCCATAACCAGCGAGGTAGAAACGGTCATAGATGGTCAACAAGGCCGTCGGCAAAAGGGCCAAACTTGCAAACAACCAAGAATATTTGTCAGAAATTGATTTTCGAAGCCCCTGTCTTCCGATTGCTAGTGCTACAAAGGCACCAAATATCATGAACAGACACGGGAGTCTGATCAATATGGCTATAGCTGCAATTAATCCAGCGATGAACGCACGCCGCAAAGTTGGTCTATCATTGTAGAGTATGATTGCATAAATACTGCACAACATTGCCATCACCATTAAGGGCTCTGCCTGAAAACTTCGACTGACTGAGACACCGAAAGGGAGAAGTAGATAAAATGCTGTGGAAAAGACCGCAGCGTCTGTATTAATAATCCTCTTTGCCAGAAGGTACAGCACAATGCCACCAGCAAGCCACGATAGCGCTGAAAAGAGGCGTGGCAGCCATAGGTATTCGCCGCCGGCTAGACGGTAGAGAAGATAGGCTATACCCTCTATAGTTGGCAGTGGTACCATAGTTCCTGTTCGCTGCATTGCTGCAACCTCGCTCTTCCACTCAGGAATGGAGTCTAAGGTGGAGTAATACAAGCTTCTTGCCTCAAGAGCGTAATGATATTGGTGGCCCCAGCCATAATCGAAAGGCTGAGCATCATCAATACGATAGATTCGGAGACCCAGTGCTATAGCAAATAAGATACCAAGAGTGACTAAGAGCAGGACAGAATGGCGAGAAAAGAAGCTGCCATCCGATTCAGCATGGTCTGTTTTGGCATTTGACGGCATGATGAAATCTTTAATTCTGATACTATCTACGTGGATTTTTCGGATAGCATGGAACACTTTGTTGGATCTGGGGTTTTTGTTCATTTTCTTGTCATTTCTAGCTTCTCGACACTAGAAAGACGCCGACACAGATTACTACAATTCCCAGCCAGCGTAGTATGGTTACATCCTCCTTAAAGATGACCAAAGCAAACGGAACAATCAAGATATAATTAGAGCCGCAAAAATATAAATATAACTCTATAGCTGACATCACTAACCCTTGTCTGCTATGGTATCATTGGGCAGCATAACCTTGAACCCTCCAAATTCCTGGACAACTGCATAGTTTTCTTGGATATATTCATGAATTGGGTCATCGGACGCCCGGTCTCCACGTGGATAATATACAACTACTTTGGGGAGTCTGTCACGTTGTATCATATCTTCCAGGGCAGACTGTCGAGCCGCGTTGCCGATGTCAGCCCGGAGCCATGTTATGTGTGTTGAGGGAAGACGGTCGGTTAAGTAGTAAAGCATTGGCATTTGGTAATAGACCAGGATTCTATCCCCAACTTCAGAATTACGATCGATAGCATCTACGAGTGAATCTATTAAATAAACATGCTGAGGCGTAGTGAGTATACCATGTAGTCGTGCTGTCTTTGGGCTGACATTCAATTCCCAAACAGGGCTATCACCATACGGATGGCTATCTCGCAATATGGCGTAGCATGAAAATAGCAGTAAAAATGAAATACACAATATTCTCAAAAGCCAAACCGGTCGGAGCTTGATTGGATGTCCACTCCAGCCCGCGAACCATACACATGATAGACCGACAGCCAGGGATATAAGTAGCCAAGCGCCTAGCCAAGCAGTCCGAGCTGGAAATTCATTTGTACCTAATGTCAGTATAAGGCATGAAAAGATGGCCATGATACCAAGCCTGCATCTGTCATGTGTTCTTGCAACATCTTCCCCAGTCCTTAGATTAAATATATGATTAAATAGGCGGAATATAATATCTGCAATAATGACACCAGTAGCAGAAACGAAAAGAAGCCAAGTCGCTTTAATAACAATAGGGTCTCTAATCAAATGTGCGACCAGTAATCTCATATATCGGAAACCATCCCATTCATTCAAATAGAACCACCCTAAGATGGTGAAAAGAAGTACACAGGCGATAATTATGGGTATATTATGCTTGATAGCTTGTTTGTGTTTTATTGAGAATGCTATTAAGTTTTTCCTATACCGGAAGAATGTGATTATTAAAACAACTACCAATCCCGGTAATATAATAAAGAGACTGGACCATATCATCATATGAGCCAACTGATGTAATCCATGTGCTCCAAAAGATTCAGCCAGGGCCCATCCACTAAACAAGTAAGGTATCAAGCCCATTGAGCCTACGGCTAAGAAGAAGCACAATACCCCTATTAAATAAGTAACAAAGAACGTGATTGCTGCTCGCCACAGTCCATCCGTCTTAACGCCACAGCAACGGTCATATACTAGGGTCAGGATTGGTAGAAAAATGATGATTACCAATGTAACCTTGCAAGTAGTAGCTATGAAGGCTGCTGCACCTGCCCCTGCAGCCAACAAAAGTTGCACTTTCCCGGTTCGATGATGGGCGATGAGCCATAGCCAAGCAGCCAAAAGTAGGGGAAGAACAGGCATTGTGATATAACTGAGAGATGTTATGGATGTTACACCATCGACAAAAAATAAAGCTGCGGCGGCGCCGGTAAAAACCACTAATGGGTTAAAATACCTGAGCATTAGATTGGCGGTTACCAACGCACATACTAACATTACAATAGCCCAGATGATTCGTACTTCTAGAAAACCACATCCAGGATAAATACGAAAGATCCAGGATAACCACCAAAACGAAAGGGTTGTTGATGAGCCTAGCGTATCTATAAACAGGAGGTCACCTTGAGCTAACCTCCATGCCTCAGAATAATACCATCCCTCGTAGGCAAGCCCAATGCCTCTTGGCAGGAAAAACATACACCAAATGGCCCAAGCGGTAGCAAGCAACAAGCTCCCAATTATGATAACGCGCTTATTTACGTGCATTATGTTACTCTAAGATCTCATCAAATGTATGCCTCGTAGTCCACTTCTCGTATGTATTGCGCCCTCGAACTCTGGACAGATAACCAAGTTTTGGTGGTTTAAGCTTTCTAGCTTCTCGACACTAGAAAGACGCCAACACAGACTACTATGATTCCCAGCCAGCGTAGTATGGTTACATCCTCCTTAAAGATGAGCAAAGAAAACAAGGCAACGAAGACATAAGATAGAGCCATGAAGGGATAGATAAAACTCAGTTGTGTTCTTGACACGGCCAAGACCCAGGCTAATGCTGTTAAGATGGTCAAGAATACGGCAGAAATAACATAGGGATTAGTATAGACTTTCAAGAAGAAGGGGATCAGTTGGCTGAAATTCTCAGGGAATTGACCTACTGCAATCAGCCCTTTCTTCAGAAGTAATTGAGCTGCTGTCATCGCAGCTACTGATATAAAAACTAACAGATAGACCATTTCATCCCTCCTATGTGTGGTTATGAATAAATACGCTGCTTAATCCCGGGCATATTCTGCAGTCACTTCTTTCACCGTCTGAATCACATACTGAACTTCCTTATCCGTCAATTTGGGATACAGTGGAAGCGTTATGGTGCTATCTCCTATTTTTTCAGCGACGGAAAACATACCTCTCTTGTAGCCATAGGTCTTGCGATAGTAGCTTAGTAGATGGAGTGATCTATAATTGACAGCTACTCCTATCCCTCTTGCCTGAAGTTGCCACAAAGTGCTATCCCGCTTTTCGGGAGGGACTAGAATGGTAAACATATGCCTGGCGCTTTTCGAGTTGGGCAGTACTTTTAAACAGGCAAGCTGTGGATCATCCATAAATGCCTCTTCGTACAGGCGGCAAATATCCTCACGCCTCTGCCAGTTCTGCTCAATCCTTCCCAACTGGCTAAGCAGTAGAGCAGCCTGAATATTGCTCATATTACATTTCCACCCTAGCATTTCCATATCCCAATGCTCATACCTCTTGGAATACCTTTCCGCTGCTCCTTTGCTCATTCCGTGAAGCCTTAGCTTCTTGAGCTTCTCGGCGATTTCTTCATTGTTAGTGCTTACTGCTCCTCCTTCGCCAGAGGTAATGTTCTTGGTAGCATAGAAACTAAAACAAGCTGCGTCGCCCAATTCGCAGGGCCTTATGCCGTCTCTACTTGCCTCAATCGCATGGGCGGCATCCTCGATGACAGCCAGGTGATGCTTATCCGCAATCTCTCTAATCTTCCTCATATCACACATCTGTCCATAGAGATGAACCGGCATTATTGTCTTTGTCCGTGGTGTAATTTTCTCAGTAATGCTATCAGGGACGATGTTAAAGCTTTCCTCCTCTATGTCGGCAAACACAGGCCTGGCACCGGTAAAGAGAATTGAGTTGGCAGTAGCTATAAATGTAAAAGGAGATGTAATGACTTCGTCTCTCTCTCCAATTCCATGCGCCAATAAAGCTATGTGGAGGGCAGCAGTCCCGGAGTTTACCGCCACAGCATATTTCGTACCAATAAAATCAGCGAATGCTCTCTCAAATTCCTCTACTTTCCTCCCCTGAGCAACAACCCCTGACCTCAACACTGCTGTCACAGCGTTAATTTCATTTTCACCTATGATTGGCTTTGCTATAGGAATCATCTTAAGCAATTTATCACAAGAGCGTTTGGCAACTCAAGCTGGCATCTCGAGCTCCGCACTCCTCTGCCATTGCGAGGAGCCAGGCCGAATCTGAGCGATGAAGCAATCTCAGAGTTAAATCCGAAACTCCAAGCACTAAATCCTAAACAAATCCCAATATCTAAGTTATAAATTCAAAACCCTTTTGAGCATTGTGTTTTTGGTCATTTGATATTGTTGAGTATTTAGGATTTAGAATTTTGCTTCGCGGGATTGCCACGCTTCGCTCGCAATGACAATTGCCTCACGTGTCGTTGCGAGGCTGACGAAGTCAGCCGAAGCAATCTCAGGGATCGCCATGCTCCGCTCGCAATGACAAAAGTTGGGGATGACTACTGCGTTTTTGCTCAGGACTCACCTGAGCCAAGGTACTTGAAAATTTTTATACTGGGGGATGTCTGTCCTGCCACTGTTGTTGTGGCCTCGGATTGATACACGAGCTCATAGCTGGCCAACTCTTCAAGAGGCACGATGCTAATAAAAGGGTTCTCACCTACTATTTCATAATTTCCCGACGTCTGGGCTGCGACATAAGCTCGAGCATCTTCATAGCTGGAGAAGTATTGCCCCCAGGTGATTTCTTTGTACTTATCTCCTCCATATTCATTTTCTTCGTAAGATATGACTATCGGTTGCGTGGAAGTCACGGCTTTGCCGTCAAAGTTGTAGAGCCTGACCACAGTGGAGTAGTAGTAAGCGGGATAGTATAAAGGCATCAATTGACCGCCTTCTTCCGTCGGCAGGTAATAAACTTCGTAAAAATCGTCCAGGCTCCCGCCAGCCCACTCCACCATGGCGTAAAACTTTCCAATTGGCATTGCAGAGTCAATCACCACATATTTCGAACCAAACCTGTCCGCGAGTTCGTTGGCTGAGCTTTCATTCTGGGCGGTCAAGAACTTGCCGGCTCGGACAGCCGGCATACCCTGACTAGGATTGGAATTGGGTATGCGATGGGAAATTTGCATTATAAAGTAGCCATAGTCCCACCAGGACATCACGCCGTAAGCAGTTTCGAGGTAATGGAATGGAGTTTCGTATAGCTCATAATAAAAATCGGGGTCATCAAAAGGTTCGGGGCTGTTATGTTCATCCTTTAACCACAGACACGAGCTATACCACCCCTCATCCATAATGGGTGACGCCTCGGCCAGCGACCGCGTGTATCCGATGCGAAGCCACTGGTCACCAATTTTAACAACTTTGGTAGGCTCCTCCCTCCACAGCCCGACATTTGGGAAAAAAACAAGGAAAAAGATGACTATTCCAACAAGGATGACACTCACCCAGGCACCTCTGGGCTGCATAAAGGTTCCTGGCTTCGCTTTTTCCCTGGATTTCTTTACCTTTTTCTTGAACTTTTTAACTGACCCCACTACTTCTTTAGACTTAGCCAGCAATTTATTTAAGCCAGCAATGTCGAGCATTTTCCAGGAGAAATACCCTGTGAGTAAGGCGACGTTTATGGCATAGTAGTAACCGAAGCGGCGCTGCCCCAAGACTGCTATTAACATTATCATGCTCCATACCAGGAACAAGGTCTTGTCGGCACTTTTTTCCTTAATAGCAACATAAATAAGCATGGCAAAGGCAACAAATGAGAAAAAGAAGGAGGTGTTAAAGTTATACCAGGCTATCCATGAGGTCAGGGGATGCACCTCCAAGACAGTCAGCATAGCGCCACCCGGCGTGAAAATGCCAAATTGGTCGAGCATGGACTGAAACAAGGAGGGATTAATGGCATGAAAAGCAGCAAGACCAATTCCAGCCAGTCCCAGCAAGGCCACGGGATAGTAAACAGGCTTCCAAGCCCTGCCTGCCATGAGCCGTGAGATAATACTTAAGACTATGGGCCCTACTATGGCAACTAGCATAGATACACGATAAATGGTATCCATGCTGCTCTTGCCCAATATGGGGAGAAGCATGAGGAAGGCAATAAGGAAAAGAGGAGTGCCGATAATACACAAATAGTCGCTCGATTTATGCCTTAAATGGTCCACGATGAACTGAATCACCAAATAAACAAATATAATGAAGATGAAAAATAGCCCACCTTGCCAGGAGAGGAGATAAATACCCAGGAAGATGCCAGCGAGCAGGGTATAGACGAGAGGCTTGGTGATAGTTGACCAGTCTCTGCTCAGAAAGTGGCCGAAGGAAATGTCTCTTTCCCGAGCCCGTTTAATGGCCATTATGAGAAAGAGTATGCACACAGTGCTGAACAAGACCTCGGCTACATGGTGGTCGGTAAAACCAAGCCGGGAACGATTCAGAAATTCCCCGGGCAAGATGACAATCAATGCGGCCGAAATTACGCCCGCCCAGCGGTTAAACAGTTCCTTGCCGATAAAGTACACCGGAATGAGTGTCAGGGTGCCCAGAATAGCAGGCATGTAAGCGCCCACAGCTTCTATAGTATGCTGAGTTGGTGGCCCATGGCTAACAAGCAG
>Ga0315532_1000434_pt1 | contig 33800 bp, 35 predicted proteins | sample SalMarWE160370MG_FD_203082 | JGI IMG/M metagenome (GOLD analysis project Ga0315532, IMG submission 203082) | Salt marsh sediment microbial communities from the Plum Island Ecosystem LTER, Massachusetts, United States - Salt Marsh Sediment WE1603-70 ...
TGTCTTCCCATGCTCCTGAGTTTGTACCCTGCTCAACTCTTCAAAATTCTCCTCAAGCAACTCCTTTAAACGGAAGAGGCATCTGGCACGAGCAACCGGCGGAGTTCTCCGCCAATCAGGGAAAGCTACTTTGGCCGCTTCAACTGCGGTGTCAATCTCTTCCTTGGTTGAAATCGGGACTCTGGCAATCACTTCACCATTGACTGGATTGATCACGTCCTGAATCTCACCTTCGGACTCAACCCATTCTCCATCAATGTAATTTCTAACTTCTACTATTCCTTTTATTGGTTCTTCTAAAATCGCCATTATTACCTTCCTTATTTATTTTCTTAGACCTTCTTAAATTTTTACCATACATTACCCTGATAGATAGCGTCCCGTCAAGTGGTGTAAATTACCACCGTTGATCTCTCTGCGTCATCAATTTCCACAACTCCTATTATTAGCTGTATTTGTCAATAGTGGTGTTGACATATACCAAAGAAGTTTTTATTATTACTTAAATTGAGTTCTTGCTTTCTGTAACTACTAAGGCAGTTAATCAGTAAACATGAAGCGCTTGTGGGACTCAGCTTAAGACTTTTTCAAATTTTATGGATTGACCATCTACTTCGTAGAAGGAAATGATATTAAAAATGAGACACACTCAGTTTAATAATGACAATGGGGGAGATTGAAAATTGAATGTCAAGACAAGTAATAATCTGACGGAGATGATAGGCAAGGAAAAGGTCATCAAGGAACGCAAGATCCTTGACAGGTACTCTCATGATAATAGCTTTACCTTGCCGATGCAGCCACGATTAGTTGTGCAACCCCGTAATGCAGATGACGTGCAAAAGATTGTGACGTGGGCCAACCAAACAAAAACACCCCTGGTACCGGTAAGTTCAGGTGAGCCCCACTTTCGTGGTGATACCGTGCCGAGCGTACCGGAAGCAGTCATCATTGACCTGCGCCGGATGGATAAGATTATCAGGATTGACCGCAGAAACAGGATGGTGCTAATTGAGCCGGGAGTAACCTATGCGCAGCTGCAACCGGCCTTGGCTGAAGAGGGCTTGAGACTCTCCACGCCACTGCTCCCCCGCCAGTCAAAGTCAGTAATCGCTAGTCTGTTGGAGAGGGAGCCAACGCTGGTACCCAAGTACAGCTACACGCTGCTTGAGCCATTGAGATGCCTGGAGGTAATCTGGGGCAATGGGGAGATACTGCGAACCGGCGAGGCAGGCGGCTATTACCCCACGCTTGAGCAGCAATGGGAAATGGGTCTGGCCCAAGTTTTCTCCGGAGGTCCTGGTCAGGTGGACTATTACCGGCTCGTTTCCGGTGCTCAGGGGAGTATCGGTATCGCGACCTGGGCATCAGCAAAATGTGAGATTTTGCCTAAGGTGCACAGGTTTTTCTTCATACCGGCGGATGACCTGAAAGGCCTGATAGAATGCGCTTACCGATTGCTGAGAGTCAGGCTGGGTGATGAGTTCCTTGTATTAAACAGCGCTAACTTGGCTGCTATCCTGAGTAGGGATGCTGACGGAATACAAGCCCTGAAAAATAAGCTGCCACCATGGGTTATCATTATGGGAATCGCTGGGCGTGACCTTTTCCCGGAGGAAAAGGTGGACTTTCAGGAAAAAGATACCAGGGACATAGTGCAGCAGTTCGGTCTAGAATTGCTTCCAGCGGTTTCCGGCATCGGGGGCGGACAGGTAATGTCAACCATACTCAATCCGTCTCCGGTACCCTACTGGAAGCTAACTTACAAAGGTGCCTGTCAGGATATTTTCTTCATGAGCACGCTGGATAAGACTCCGGAATTTGTCAATACGGTTTTTGCTGCGGCAAATGCGCTGCGATATCCGGTCTCGGATATCGGTATTTACCTCCAGCCGCAGCACCAGGGTACCGCCTGTCACTGTGAATTCAATCTACCTTACAACTCTGGGAACAAGATAGAAATTGACCGTGTCAGGGAATTACTGGAGACATGCAGTGAAGCCTTGATAAAGCAGGGGGCTTATTTCTCCCGCCCTTACGGTATATGGGCGGATATGGTGTATAACCGAGATGCCAATAACAAGGAAATGATAAGGACCATCAAAGGGATATTTGACCCCAATAATATACTGAACCCGGGGAAGCTTTGTTTCTAGCAAAAATGGAAAGTTGAGGTATAAAAGGACATGGCTTTAGAGGACTATAGGGATGATTGTACGGACTGCAGCCGCTGCTCCTACTGCAAGTGGATCCCGCTTGACCACATAAAAAGCGCCAGGTTTGCCAGAGCCTGTCCCAGCATTGAGTACTGTAATTTTCAGGCCTACTCCCTCGGTGGCAGGTTAGCCGTCGCTCTTTCCCTGCTCGAGGGTAGGATCGGCTATAATGACGAGCTGAAAGATATTGTCTGGAAATGCCAGATGGGTGGGGCATGTGATGTCTCCGATAAGATCTGCCGCTATAACATCCGGGGGCTGGAGGTAATGCGTGAAATGCGCTTCAAGCTGGTTGAGGATGGACAGACGCTGCCCCAGCACAAGCCTTATATTGATAACCTTCAGAAAGAAAAGAATATGATGATGGAGCCCGGGGTAAATAGGGGCAAATGGGCTGATGGGCTGGACGTAAAAAATCTGGCCGAGGAAAAGGCTGCGGTGGTCTTTCATGCCGGCTGCCGTTACAGCTACGACAAGGAATTGCAGAAGACAGCCAGGACGGCCGTCATGATGCTCAAGGATGCTGGGGTGGACATCGGTATCATGGGGGAGAACGAATCATGTTGCGGCGGCAGGGCTTACCAGTGGGGATACCGTAAAGAGCTGAACGGATTTGCTAAAAAAAATGCTCGGGCATGGGCTGATGCCGGAGTGAAGACGGTGGTTACACCCTGTGCTGAGTGTTACTACACCTTTAAACGACTTTATCCTGAGATAGGTTTCACCTTTGAGGTTATTCACGTAGTGGAATATATAGACCGGCTTATCAAGGAAGGCAAGATAAAACTGACCAGGAATGTGCCCCTGACCGTTACCTATCATGACCCTTGCCATCTGGGTAGGCTGGGCGAACCGTACGTGCCCTGGCAGGGCAGTAGAGAGAAAATATACGGGCAGATTCCGGTGTGGAAACCGAGCAAACCAAGGTATAACGGTGCCTGGGGGGTATACGATGCCCCAAGGAACGTCTTAAAGAGCATACCGGGCCTAGTGCTGGTGGAGATGGAAAGAATCAGAGAATATGCTTGGTGCTGTGGTGCCGGCGGCGGGGTACTGGAAGCATACCCGGACTTTGCCGCTTGGACCGCCGCAGAAAGGCTTACCGAAGCAAAGGCCACTGGTGCAGAGGCGATAATCAGCGCCTGCCCGTGGTGTGAAAGGAACTTTGCCGATACGGTCAAAAGCCAAGATGAAAGAATCGAGGTCTATGACATTATAGACCTTGTTCAGATGGCGCTATAATAACGGAAGGGAGCAGAAAATGGCATTATCAAGAGACGCGTACCGTGTTTTGGAAGATATAGTGGGCCCCAGATATATCTCAGAAGACCCCGCTGTAATGGACTCATACGCTTACCAGTGGCTGGCTGAAACCGTCCGTCCCAACCAGAGCAAGTTCATGCCCCGGCCGGAGGCCGCTTTATTGCCGGGCAGTACCAAAGAAGTCCAGGCGATAGTAAGAACCTGCAACAAATACAAGATAAAAGTAAAAGCCTATTCCACGGGATGGTACTTTTACGGTGCTCCCTTTACTGAGGGCGTTATCCAGTTGGATATGCGGCGTATGGACCGTATCCTTGAGATTGATGAGAAGAACATGTTCGCCGTGATAGAACCGTATGCTATCGCCGGCGTGCTTCAGGCAGAGGTGATGAAACGGGGGCTGAATTGCACCGTGACCGGCGCCGGGGCCAGCTGCTCTACCTTAGTCGGCGCTACCTGTTATCACGGAAGCGGCGGCACCTCGATTTACACCGGCGAGCTCAGGGAGAACCTGCTGGGGGCGGAGTGGGTTATGCCCAATGGTGAAATATTAAGAACAGGCTCCATCGGTTCCGGGTGCGGCTGGTTCTGTGCTGAAGGCCCGGGGCCGAGCATGAGGGGTATCGTCAGGGGAGCGCTGGGAGCCAGAGGTGGTCTGGGCGTATATACCAAATGCGCCGTGAAGCTGTCTCCCTGGCCGGGACCGGCGGAGTTTCCTGTTGAGGGTACCGTGCCCGCTTACCGCTCTCCGCTGCCCGGAAACTTCAGGGCATATACTCTGGCCTTTAAGGACTGGGATAGTTTATTCGAAGCCTATTACAGATTATATGATAACGAGATAGCTTACTATGCGCACCGGCAATGGACCATGCTGGGTGCGGACCTGGGTCCGGCTTTCTGGATGCTCTACCAGGACCCCACCAAATCGCTTGATGACATAGAGGAGTTTGTGCAGAAGCGGGAGGTAAAAGAAGTCACTGAAGAAATGAGGATATCATTCCAGTTGGTGCTGGTGGGCATGAGCCAGCGGGATATTGAGTATAAGGAGAAGGTGCTGGAGTGGATACTGAAAGAAACCGGGGGCTGGAAAGTCAAGAAGTGGCTGGAGCCGGAAATGGAGCAGTTTTCGTTGTTGTACCTGCTCAGGATGGGTAAGAAGAATCTGAACTTCGTCTATACCGGTGGTTGGGTAGGCAACTTCATGCAGTCCGGCACGCCAGACTTTGTGAAAAAATACGAACCGCTTGCCGAAGATGCGACCGAAGAATACCAGGAGAAGGGACTACTGGTGGACTGCGGCAGCGATTCGATGATGGGGTGCGTCGGCTCCATCGGAGGTGGGGGGCAATGCGGGCTGGAGCAGTTCGGTTTTTATGATGTGGCCGATAAAATATCGACTGCTGCCGCCATAGAGTGGATGAAGCACTGTATACAAGAAGAAGCCAGGCATAATATCCCGCCCGGGAAGGAAGGCATGTACCTTGCTGTAGGTAAAACGCACGAAGAACTGCAGCAAGATCTGGCCAAGCAGCCAGCCACACACACCTGGCAGCGTAAGATTAAACAGGCGTTAGACCCCAATAATCTTGGTGACCGGTTGTATCCCACTCTTGACGAGAGGTAAAATAAGGTAGACGAACTTTTTACCTTGGCAAACGCAATCAAACAATAGAGCGTGTTGTTTAACTCTGGTAACAATCACTTGTTTTGTTACCTAGCTACACACCATCGTTTTGTTACCGTTTTAATCGACATATGTAAAAAGGAGCTAACATTATGTCCAAATCAATCGTTTCTATAGTTAAGGGAACCGACACCGAGAAGTTGGTGGATGAAGCACTTTCACTTCTAGGTGGCGTTGACTCCCTAATCAAGCCAAATTCGATAGTGGTCATTAAACCTAACGCCGGTCACCCGTTCCCGCCTGAAACTAGCGTGAACACCAGCCCGACGGTTGTTTCCGCCGTTATTAAAGTACTGCGCAAAGCTAAGCCCAAGCAGATTATCCTAGCTGAGGCATCAGCCATCGGCTGCGACACAATGGAGTCTCTGGAGGTAAGCGGGATACGGAAGGCAGCGGAGGATGCTGGTGCAGACAGAATCATCGATATCAAGGCGGAGAAAGACCTAATAAGCATTCCAATCCGTGACGCTAGGTCAGATTTGACTAGAGTACTCTTGCCCCGGTTTCTTATTGAGGCGGACCACATAGTGAACCTGCCTATCTTCAAAGCCCATGTCAGTGTGGTCTTCACCTGCGCGCTCAAAAACATAAAAGGGGTTGTTCAGGATAAGGTTCATCAACAAATGCACCTGACCAACCTAGCTGAGGCACTGGTAGACCTGTGGTCGGTTATCAAGCCAGACCTGTCAATAGTGGATATGATTCGCCCTGCCGAGGGTTTCGGCCCCCACTCCACAAGCCCCGTAGACTTTGGCTGTATCGTTGCCGGCAAGGATCCAGCAGCGGTAGATGCTACCGTTTGCCGAATGGTTGGTCTGGATATCAAAAAGGTAGATTATTACAAACCTGCTCGAGAGCAGGGCATTGGGAATATAGATGAAGACCAAATAGAAATCCGCGGGAAGCGGATAGAAGAAGTATTCAAGCAGCTGTGGTTACCCTACCTAGGAGGATTCGAACAATGGCCTGAGTACAACATCTATGCAGAAAATGCCTGCAGCAGTTGCCAGTCTTTGTTGGCATTTACCATGGAGAAGCTAAAGTCGCTGGGCGAGTACGAGAAAAATGCAGGCATTTCAATCCTTATAGGGCCTAAGAAGAAGCTTCCCGAGAGAGTGAAACCCGGTAAGGACCTTATCATAATAGGTGACTGCCTCAGGAAGTACCGCGGACAAGGTTCATTTGCCATCGGGTGTCCTCCACTCGAACCTTTTCCCCTGTGGGCAATAATTGATCGAAGGGACCATACGGAAATGGGGCCGGATTTTAGGGATAGAATGGCTGCAGATGCGAAAGCATTCGACGATTATATGGCCAAGATATTAGAGAGTAGGAAGAGGCGTTAGCAACTAGCTGGAGGCACTTTGGAAAATAATCAAGTGAACTTAGAGCTGTTCCAAGTGGAAGGAGCTTATAAATGATTAGGAGAATCGCCATTTCCAGATCCCAACTCTTTCCCGTAATACTAAAGTACACTGAGATTCGTAGCTATATTTTTGCCACTGTTTTCGTTTTATAGAATGTCGCCGTACCTTATCATCCGGTGATTGGAGCCCTCCCAAATTGCCCTGATAGGTTTGGCTAAAAGGACAGAGGGCAAAGGAGTTGTTAAAGGATGGCTATTAAAACAGTTCAGCAATACCTTGAGAGTGTCAAGAAACTTGCCCCAAGAGCATATCTTGGCGGCAAGAGGATAAAGAACATTCTGCAAAGCCTGACTGCAATATCCATCATAGAAGGAACGGCCAGAAGTTACGAGATGTCAAATGACCCTCTATACAAAGATATACTGACGACCAAATCACACTTAACATCAAAGGAAATCAGCCGAGCAACCCACATCAACAGGAGTACTAGCGACTTGGAGAAACGGGTGGAGATGGCTGTTCTCATGGGGCAGGAACTGGGCACATGCTATTATCGTTGTGGCTCTTCAAATGCACTAACACACCTGGCAAGTGTTACCTGGGAAATGGACAAGAAACTAGGTACAAATTACAACAAGAGGTTCAATGAGTATCTAAGGTTTGTGCAGGATAGTGACCTAGTATTGAGTGTCGGCGTTAATGACCCTAAGGGTATCCGTACCAAGGGGGTCAAGGAACAGGACCCTGATATGGCGTTGAGGGTGGTGGAGAGAAAGGATGGTGGTATCGTCGTTCGAGGGGCAAAACTTCACCAGACGGGCGCTGTTGCCGCTCATGAGCACATTATTCTGCCTGGTTCCTTATATTCGAAGGGAGAAGAGGATTATGCTGTAGCCTTTGCTGTCCCTAACGGTGAGAAAGGAATAACTTATATCTGTCAGTATAACCCTTATACAGTGGAACGGGAATTTGAATATGATGTATCCCAAATTGGTAATCCTCGCTATGGTCAGAGAGAAACCGCCATGGTCATCTTCGATGATGTCTTTATTCCTGAGGATAGGGTCTTCATATGTGGCGAGGTTGAATTCACGGGTAAACTCCGTGATGCTTCAGCTAGACTTCATTCTACTTGCGAGGGAGCCTGCAAAGCAGGTTGGCTAGACCTAATGATAGGAGCTGCCCGGCTAAGTGCGGAATACAGCGGGCTAGAAAATGTTCCACATATTCAGATGGACATAGCAGATATGATCAAAGTAAGGGAGATATGCCATGCCTTAGCCGTTGCCGCTGTAGCCAGAGCCAAGGAAGAACCCCCTGGTTCCGGTGTTTTCCTGCCTGATATTACATTTGCCAGGATGGCATTAGTGTACTGTAGCTATGGCTTCTGGGAAGCCATAGAAAAGGCAACGGATGTGGCCGGTGGACTTGTAATAACAATGCCTTCTGAAAAAGAACTGAAAAATCCAGAAACCAGTGAGTATGTTAAGAAATACCTCAAGTCGGTAGCGCCTGCGGAAAAGAGATTGAGGATTAGCAAGTTCCTGCAGAACTGGGTGTGTGGACTACATGGAGCGGGTACATGGGTAGGTGGTGGGGTACCATACGGTGCATTGATGGCAGCTTATAATTCGACAGACTGGGCGCAAAAGAAAGGGTTGGCTGAGAGGCTGGCGGGACTCAAGTGAAACCTAACCCAGCAACTTCCGTGAGAGTCGATTCTTCACATAACAATCGATATCATGAAAACGTTGACCTCTAGGGTGTGCATCGTCAGCATAAGTGATAAGTGGGATAACGTGCCCCCCAAAAAGGAGTCCAACTATAATGTTAGTCTAGAAGGACAGAAAGGCAACGCCGCAGAAGAGCTGCGCGGAAAAAACATTGAATTGAGACCTCCATCAGCCAGCACAAAGGGTTGACAGTTGCTACCTGGCGGTGATATTCTTGAGACGGGTTATCTCTGGTCAGGAAATCATCCAGATGGGAGGTAATGAAGACAAGAGATGAACGAAAGCTTAAGCCAGGATCTGGCTGTTTTTAACTACCACATCAGTTTTGCGTGACTGCAGGAAATTCTGAAAAAGGAGGTGCAATATCGGCGATTTATTTGATTTGACAGGCAAGGTTGCCATAGTGGTTGGTGGTGCTGGTGGCATTGGTCATGCACAGGCTCTGGGTCTAGCGGAGGCTGGTGCTGACGTCGTTGTGGCCAGCCGTAAGCTGGAGCATCTTAAGCCGGTAGCTGAGGAGATACAAGCCCGGGGTAGAAAGTCACTGGCTGTTCCCGTAGAGGTTACCGATGAGAAATCAGTAGCGGCTATGGTAGATAGTGTCCTGAAGACATTTCCTCACATTGATATTCTGGTAAACGCTCATGGTCTGGCGATTCGCAGACCTGCCGACAGCTTCCCAATTGACGAGTGGCAGCAAGTTATGGATATCAACAGCCGCGGGACATTCCTTTGCTGTCAGGCAGTTGGGCGAGTGATGATCAAGCAGCGCAGTGGTAAGATCATAAACCTGTCGTCGGTGAGAGGTAGATATGGTCTCCCTTCAGGTTATGCAGCCTACTGTCCCAGTAAAGGAGCGGTTGATACCCTGACGCGAACACTCGCTTGTGAGTGGGCTAAGTATAATGTGCTGGTGAATGCGATTGCGCCCACTTTTGTGGAGACTGCCCTTACCCGTTCTGCTCTAGCCGACCCCGAGTTTGCCAAGACAGTGAAAGCCCGTATTCCACTTGACCGCTGGGCAATGCCAGAGGACATTGTTGGACCTACATTGTTTTTTGCCTCTAAGGCATCAGATTTTGTGACCGGGCAGGTTCTCTACGTCGATGGTGGAGTGACTACCTGGTAATAGAATACTTGATAGTTGAAATTTAAGGAGGTATATACTATGGGAAAAGAAGTATTTGTTGATCTAACGCATCCCTTCAGCGCGGAAATTCCCCGCTGGCCTTATTTTGACAAGCCGGTAATCGATAACGCGCACACCATGGCAAAAGGCGGCGTTCTGACGCAGAAGATCACTTGCACTATGCACACCGGTACGCATTGCGATGCTCCGCGTCACGTTATGGAAATCGAGTTCGACGGCAAAAGAGCTCGCTACACCCACGAAATGCCTATTGATGCATACACTGGCGATGCCGTTTGCCTTCCCATCGAGATCGAGCGTTGGGGACTGATCGGTCCGAAACATCTTGAGGCTGCCTGCGAAAAAGCAAGTATCAAGCCGAGCGAACTGAAAGGCATGGTCGTTTGCCTGAATACTGGTATGCATCGCAAGTTTGACGACTCCAAAGAGTACTATCATTATTCCTGCGGTACTGGCGTAGAAGCCGGCAGATGGTTTGTAGAGAAAAAGGTAAAGTGCGTTGCTATGGATATGCAGGCTCTGGACCATCCTCTCCACACCGCTATGGGCAACAACGGCATGACCCGTATGAACCTCCTCGGCGCTTCTGGCAAACCTATTACCGAAGAGTACATTGAGCAGTTCGGTGAAGAAGCATATGCCGAATTTGATAAGTTCACCTACATTAAAGTGTTTGGCAAAGAAGCTTATGACAAAAAGTTCGGCGATCTGGAAGCCATCGGCTGCTGGGGCACCTGGGAGCCCTGCCATAAGCTAATGCTGGGGCACGGCATAGTCGGGGTTGAAAACCTCGGCGGAGATCTGGATAAGGTTTCCGGTAAGCGCTTCAGGTTCAACTGCTTCCCGCTCCGCTGGTATATGGGCGATGGCTCCATGGCTCGCTGCGTTGCCGAAATCGACGAAGACAATCTGAATGATATACCCGATAGAACCTATGCCTACGGTGGCTGTCTCCCGGAAAGATGAAGTATATAGCTGTTTGTTTACCCCGATACTTCAAAAATAAACACGGAGGACATATGAAGAAGGTTTGTCTGGAAGACGTCAAAACATACGATGTCCCGGATCGCGTTTACAAGTACGGCACACAATAATCCGGATTATTCACAACCCGAGTAAATTGTAATTAAAAGGGAGAAAATATGAAAAAGATTAGTTTAACTCAGGTCAAGCCCTATGAGGCTCCCGGCCATTTCAAGATGGTTGCGCTCAAGCTAAGCGGCAAAGATGAAACAGGGGCTGAGAAGTTCTGGGTAGGCATGTCCCATTTCCTTCCCAGCGGTGGGGCTGAATTCGGCGCTACGCCAGCGGAGAAATATTACCTTGTCCTGGACGGAGAAATCACGGTTAAGACCGGGAAGGAAGAGATTACCCTGGGGCCATGGGACTCAGTCTACATCGCTCCCAACGAAGGTAGATCGATACTCAACAAGACCAATAAGCCAGCCAGTATGCTGGTAGTTATTAACTATTAGTAATCTTCTCTATTCCGAGCAATTATTACAATTCTTGCCCGAGTAGGAGAGGGGGTAGCTTATGAAAGCCGAAGAAATTAATCACGTCGCTTTGCTGGGAGCGGGCATGGTAGGGTATGGACTGGCACTGCATTTTGCCAAGGCAGGTTATCAGGTATCTTTATACTCCCGGACTCAGCAAACACTAGACAAAGCCATTGAAAACATCAGGGCAAATCTCCCAGCCTTACTGCAAGGACAAGCTAGCGTAGAGGATGAAATAAAAAAGATTATAAGCAGGATAAAAACAACCAGAAACATAGATGAAGCAGTGGCAAAGGCACCGATTATTATCGAATCAGTGGCTGAAGACCTAAAGATAAAACAAGACCTATTTAAGGAATTAGACCAGATTTGCCCTAGGGATGTTATTCTGGCCACAAATACATCGGTAATCAGTATAACGGCGATAGCATCTAAAGCCAGGAACCGGGATAGAATCATTGGAACACACTTCTGGTTTCCACCATACCTTATCCCTCTGGTTGAAGTGGTAAAGGGAAAGGATACCTCTGATGAGACAATGGAAATAACCTATCAATTCATGAAAAAGGCGGGGAAATATCCCATCAAATGCTTGAAGGATGTCCCAGGGTTTGTCGCTAACCGTCTCCAGCACGCCCTGTGGCGAGAAGCCATCTCAATTGTAGAAAAAGGCATTGCCGATGCAGCTACTGTTGACGATGCTATCAAGCAAAGTTTTGGTATGCGGATTGCGGTTCTGGGGCCAATTGAGAATGCCGATATGGTGGGGCTAGATTTGGTTCTGGCCATCCATAATACCGTTTTGCAGGATTTAGAGGCTTCTCCCAACCCCGCATCACTCTTAAAGGACAAGGTAAGTAAAGGTGAGCTTGGATTTAAATCTGGAAAAGGTTTTTATGACAAATGGACACCAGAAAGCATAAAGCGCACTAGAGAAAGGCTTACGAAACACCTTATTGACTACTCCCGAAAACAACAAACTTAAGACAGAACATATTATATTAATAATCAACAATGTAAGGAGGAATGCATATAAATGGAAAAACTCATCATAACCGCAGCTTTAACTGGTAATATTACGCTACCGACGCAGACACCTTATCTGCCGTTGACACCCCAGCAAATCTGCGATGAGGCGGTAAGGTGTGCCGATGCGGGCGCGGCTTCGGTGCATGTCCATGGCCGAGACCCGCAGACCGGCAAGCCGACTACTGACCCGGCGGTCTATCGAGAGATTGCCACCCTCATCAAATCAAAAAGCAATGTCATTGTCTGCGTAACCACCGGCGGCACCATGGAAATGACAGCGGCGGAAAGGATAAGGGTTGTCCCGGCTCTCAAACCGGAGCTGGCTACATTTAACATGGGCTCGATCAACTTCTCAATTCATCCGATTGTAGAGCGATATAAGGACTCGGACTACAAGTATCCCTGGGAGAAGGAATTCGCTGCCAATACCATAGATTTCATCTTCCGTAATACCTTTGGTGATATCGAGCACTTCTGTAAGACCATGACTGAGAATGATACCAAACCCGAACACGAAGCATATGACGTAGGACACCTGTACAATATACAGTATTGTATTAGGAGAAAGCTCGTGCAATTCCCCATCTGGGTACAATTTGTCACCGGAATTCTGGGTGCGATTGGTGCCCATTTAGAAAATATCATGTTCATGAAACAAACAGCTGACCGATTGTTCGGACCGGAAAACTACAAGTGGTCGGTAATTGGCGCCGGCTATCCTGCCGAGTTCAACCTGGCGACACTATCCATAATGATGGGTGGGCATGTCCGCGTGGGCCTTGAAGACAATATTTATGTCCGCAAAGGAGTATTGGCTAAAAGCAACGCCGAACTGGTAGAGAAGGTAGTCAGAATCGCCCGGGAGCTTGAACGGGAAATAGCCACGCCCGACGAAGCAAGAGAGATCCTGGGCCTAAAAGGGAAGGACAAGGTAAACTACTAGATAAAGCCAAAGGAAATTATACAAAAACCGCACAAAATGCATAATGTGATGACTTTTAGTCATATTAAGGAGGCTTAGTTATGAGATTTATTGATCCTCACCTTCACACAGATATGATCGATGATGTAAACCTTGAAAAACTGGCTATGGCGGGACTAGAAGCAGCAGTTATCCCTTCACCCCACATGCTCAAGGGTTTATCCTCAGCAGAAACACTCCTACGGCTGTGGAGAAGGTTACTGGACTTTGAGGTGAAAAGCGCCAAATCTATGGGTATAGAAGCTTATGTTACGCTGAGCATACCATTCTACGGATTAACCCTTGATGGCGTTGAGCAATGTCTCAAAGAGCTTCCCGAATACCTTAAGCATGAAAGGGTAGTTGGTATGGGTGAGATAGGCCTCGACGTAGGTATTGAAGACGAAGCGAAGCTTTTTAGAGCCCAACTAAAGCTCGCCAAGGAACACAATCTCCCCATAATAGTGCACACCCCCATTCGCTTGGCACCTCAAGCACCTAGGGTGATAAAGCAAATAGTCAATGTTATTAACGAAGAGAACTTTGGTTTGGACAGGGTAATTTTAGACCACACCGGGGAAAACACGCTTGACTTTCGTCTGAAATCCGGTGCTATGGTGGGACTAAGCGTATGCCATGATAAAATGCCACCCGAGGTTGCTGCGGAAGTTGTGCTCAAAAATCCAGACAAGAGAGACAGACTTGTGGTGAACTCTGAACTGGGATACGGGAACGATGGCTATTTCTCAGTGCCAAGAGTGATTCTAGCTATGAGAATGTTGGGCTTAAAAAGAGAGGAAATAGAGAAGGTTACTTTTGAAAACCCGAAAAAATTCTTCAACCTGCCAATTGAGTGAACAGCGGACTTGTCAGGCAACGACCCGTCTAGCCTGGCAGCAAATGAACGTCCCGCGGGTATTGACATCAATAACTTGTTACCACTCATCAAGGGGAAAGGTATCGGCAGGTTTGCGAATCGCCAAACCATGAGCGTTTACCAGAACGTCAACATGGGGAAATTCCTTCAGGACGCTATCCAGCATGGCCACCACTGATTTCTCCTGAGTAACTTCTACGGGAACAGCCAGTGACCTTCTACCCCGGGTTTGTATCTCCCTTGGCTACTGGCTCAAGATGTTCAAGTTTACGGCTGGCCACGACGACATCAGCACCGGCCTTCGCCAAACCTAGAGCCTGCGCATGACCAATGCCACCAGCACCACCAACTACTATGGCAACCTTGCCTGTCAAATCAAATAAATTAACCATGTCACCTCCTCTATATATATTGCTCAACTATTTGTTTTTTGAGCCTGGCAGCCTTCTGTGGGCGACTCGTAGGTGGCCACTTCACGGCTTTTGCAATCTGCAAGCTCGGACACGTTTGAACGGGATTGTGTCAAATCAGCGACGACCGTAAATTCGTAATCAGAAAAATGCCTCTGAAGTGCTTCTTTTAGCGAACTCCTTACTACTATGAGCACGTTGACTGGTGAAGTTAGGGCTAATTCGACTGCGGGCATAAGACCCTTGCCACGCAGTTCCAATGGGCCGACCTCATCGATGACCACCAGGTCACACTTGTTCCCCACGGCCCTTTCAATAGCACCACAGGCAAATAATATCCCGTCCCTGCTAATAGTATAGTCACCCACCATTTCACCTCCCTTGAAACATCTATGGCATGATAGCCGGGCAAATGGGATCTCTTGGCCGGTAATGAGGTCAAGTGCATTAGAGCCAACTCGTTGTCCTTGCTTCTCAATCGACGGAGAGAGGATTCCACCAACGCTGGAACCAGATTCTCGCCGCCGGCCGATGTATTCCCTACACCAACTGGTCTTGCCTGACCCTGGTTCACCTACAACGAGCAGTCTCACGAAAGCCCTCATGCAAAGGCAACCGCGCCAATCGAGCAAAAGGCTGCGATGGCTATGGTGCTAGCATAGAAGGCTTTGGGCTTTAGATCACTGAATTGCCAGAACTTGGGTCGGAGCTTTGTACCCACCAGGTGTCCTAGAAGGAGGAGACAAGTGCCTACAACGGCTAGTGACGTACCAATGGTAAGTGCCGCAGTGACCCTCTCAGTAACTCCCATGAACGCCCAGTTCCCCATACCTAACGACGATGCCAGGATGGCGTAGAGGATGGCGCTTAGGTATCCTGCTGAAACACCAGCGCCAATACGCATCTTGATACTGCTTTCAAAACCTTTAAACAGCAGGCTGACCACCAGGCTGAACGCCAGTCCTTCCAGAAGGATTGCCGAGGCGGGGTTGACCACGGATGGATCAAAGATAGGTTTAAAGTAAATCACAGCGCTCAGTGGCTTGAACAGGGCGGCGATCACTGCAATACAGAATGCGAGCTTAGGCCGCCGATACATGACGACGAATGTTGCCATGATTGCCATGCCGATGCCCCCCGGAATTGCCCCTTTGTAGAAGAGGGGGAAATGGACAAAGTGCAAAGCTCCCCCTAGAGTAGCTTCAATAAGCCCCCATATCGAACCAAAGACCAGAATCCCAATGACTACACGCCAAATGCTTCCTGAATCCGATACTGTTTTGAGTTTGTTAAATACCTGCATATTCTGCCTCCTAATTCGTAAATTTGTACATTAAGTATATCAAACAGAGATTTTTAGTCAATATGGTGTGATCTAGTTCAGATAGATGGGTGACACTTTATATGTTTGTAACATTGGATAATAACCTTCCGTGTCATTGCGAGCCCCGACTTGTCGGGGCGTGGCAATCTCATTGCAAAGCTGGAGCCTGCTATAATTGGACTCAGGAACCTCGCTTAGAGATTGCTTCGTCGCTACGCTCCTCGCAATGACAAAAAAGAAGTGTCACTAATCATATGAACGAGTATATGGTATTGACTCTTCTGAGTCTATTATATTAAAATAACTGACTAAGTCAGACGAAAAAAGAGGAGGAAGAATATGGCCTATTCTACGAAAGACGAACAGGTTTTCACAAATTGTACTGTGGGCGGGCCGCTTTTTGTGTACGTCAGAAATGGGAAAATAACACGCATTGAACCCTTGCAGCTCAGTCCTGATGATGCTGAATCCTGGGTTATAGAAGCACGGGGAAGGAAATTTTCCCCTGCCAGAATGGCGAACGTTGCACAATATGCCTTGGCTGAGAGGTCAAGGATATATTCCCCCGATAGGCTTCTGTATCCCCTCAAGAGAGTTGATTTCAATCCGCAAGGAGATAGAAAAGCTGAAAATAGAGGTACGTCAGGCTATAAGCGAATCAGCTGGGACGAAGCCTTAGATATTCTGGCCAAAGAAATAGAGCGTATCCAGAAGACTTATGGACCTGGCGCAGTTCTTACCACGCCTTCTTCACATCACAATTGGGGCAATGTAGGTTACAGGCACAGCAGCCTCTTGAGGTTCATGGGAATCCTGAATGCTACCTACGTCGACCACAATCCGGATAGCTGGGAGGGGTGGCACTGGGGGGCAATGCATACTTGGGGGTTTGCCTGGAGACTGGGCGTTTCATCGCAATACGATCTCCTGGAAGATGCCTTGAAACACGCCGAGATGGTGATCTACTGGTCTTCTGACCCCGAAAGCACCTCCGGAATCTATGGAGGGCAGGAGTCAAATCAGTGGCGTTCCTGGCTGAAGGAGCTGGGGGTGAAAATGGTTGTTGTAGACCAGCATTATAATTCCACCGCTGTGAATTTTGCTGACAAATGGTTTGCTCCCAGGCCGGGAACTGATACAGCTATGGCAGCAGCTATCGCCTATGTCTGGCTTACGGAAGGCACATACGATAAGGAATATATTAAGGAACATGCGCACGGATTTGAAAAATGGAAAGACTATATACTTGGTGAAGAAGATGGTTTTGCCAAGACGAGTGAATGGGCTGAAAAAGAAACAGGAGTATCAGCACGAGAGATTAGGGCCCTGGCAAGAGAGTGGGCCAGGTGTAAGACTATGCTGGCCTCTGGGAGCGCACTTGGAGGAGGAGCCTGCAGGACGGCCTATGGGACAGAATGGGCAAGGTATATGGTTATGCTGGCGGCCATGCAGGGGATGGGCAAGCCAGGGAGCAACATATGGACAACAAACTACGGTGCCCCCCAGAATTTTGACTTCTTCTTCCCGGGATATGCTGAAGGCGGCATATCCGGCGACCCACTAAACTCTGCTGCCCACTTCCAAATGATCTCACGAGGAATAACAAAACATCCGATAAGGTCTGAAGTGAATGATCCTGGGGGACAGCATATACCCAGGATTCTACTTCCTGAATGCATTTTGAATCCGCCTCAGGAGTGGCGAGGGAAGGGCTTTTGTGGCGCTTCGCCTGAAACTCAGTTCAAGAAATACAAGTATCCTGAAGATGGATACTCTGAGGTGAAGATGTTCTGGCGGTATGGTGGTGCCTATATTGGCACCATGAACAACACAAACAGGTGGGTCAGGATGTACCGGAGTCCCAAGCTTGAGTTTGTGGTTAACCAGTCAATCTGGATGGAAGGTGAAGCGCAACTTGCTGACTTGATACTTCCAGCCTGCACCAACTTTGAGAGATGGGACATCGGCGAGTGGGCTAACTGCTCGGGCTACATTCCTCATAGCCACTATACAGTCAACCATCGGACAATAGTGCTGGAGAAGAAATGTATTGAACCACTGGGAGAATCTAAGGCAGATTACGACATATTCGCTGCGGTGGCTGAGAGGCTTGGCTTCTACGACAAGTTCACCGAAGGAGGCTTAACAGAGCTGGACTGGGTAAAAAAGCTGTTCCAATTAACTGACCTGCCAAAGTACATTTCGTGGGAAGAATTTGAGAAGAAAGGCTACTTCGTTGTCCCACTGCCAAAACCTTATAAGTCCACACCAAGTTTGAGATGGTTTGCCGAGGGCAGGAAGAACGACACGCCGGACTGGGGACCTGTGGGTGGAGGGGTAGCAAGCATACCAGATGCCGAAGGTAACCTGGCTACCCAGACGGGTAAAATAGAGTTTGAAGCAGAAAGCCTCAAACGGTTCGACCCCGATGACTGGGAAAGGCCACCCGTGGCCAAGTATATCCCTTCCTGGGAAGGTCATCACACAAAGGAGCTTTACTCTAAATATCCCCTTCAGCTCATTTCTCCTCACCCGAGGTATAGTTTTCACACCCATTACGATGGTAAGGAAAGCTGGATAAATGAAATACCGGAACACAGAGTTAAAAAGGAAGATGGATGGTATTACTGGGTGATTCGGATAAATTCCAGAGACGCCGAGAAAAGGGGTATAAGAGATGGTGATTTGGTCAACGTCTACAACGACAGAGCAGTTGTCATATGTGCAGCGCAGGTTACAGAGCGTGTCCCATACGGTATGGTCCATTCGTATGAGTCCTGCGCTGTTTATGACCCAATCGGAGCGCCTGGCGAATCAGCGGACAGAGGTGGATGTATCAACCTGCTGACACCTCACCGCTTCATATCTAAGAATGCCTGTGGTATGGCTCCGAATTCCTGTTTGGTTGAAATTGAAAAGAGGAGCGAATAAAGATGGCTAAATGGGGTATGGTAATAGATATAACAAAGTGCAACGCTTGCTACAGCTGCTTCATAGCCTGCAAAGATGAGTACTGGGATAACGATTATCCTCCCTATTCCGCGGCCCAGCCCAGGCATGGACAATTCTGGATCAGGATTGAGAAGAAGGAAGGCGGGACCTATCCACATATAAGAGTGTCTTACATGCCTATACCTTGCATGCAGTGTGACGCTGCGCCTTGCATAAAAGCTGCCAAGAACGGTGCGGTATATAAAAGACCTGATGGAATAGTGATAATAGACCCCAAGAAAGCTGTAGGCCAACAGCGAATAGTGGATGCTTGTCCATACGGCGCAATATTCTGGAACGAGGAGAAACAGCTGCCTCAGAAATGCAACTTCTGCGTCCAGAGGCTCGAGGACGGGGAAATCCCCAGGTGTGTGCAGGCATGTCCCAGCAAGACTATGATATTCGGCGATCTGGATGATCCGGAAAGTGATGTATCTAAGCTGGTAGGTTCAGGCAAAGCTGAGGTCTTCCACCCAGAATATAATACAAAACCGAGAGTGTACTATATAGGTCTTGAAAGGGTAACTAAGAACTTTTTAGCCGCAAGCGTGGTATTCGGAGATGTAGATGAGTGTGCCGAAAAGGTTAAGGCAACATTGGTGAACAAGCAGTCAGGGGAAGAGAAAACCGCACTCACCGACGCCTACGGTGTCTTTGAATTCACCGGCCTGAGTACCGGAAGGTATTCGCTGAAGCTTGAGTATGCGGGATATGCAGAAAAGACGATGGATGTTGACCTGAAAGCTGACAATTACCTGGGAGCTGTAAACTTAAACAGAGGCTGATCTCTGAAGCCTATATTTAACTTCACTTAGAGAGACCGCCTCGGGTCAAGATTTTCGGGCCTTCACTTTTTTGTAAAGCTTTATGTCCCCTACGTTGATGTCCTTTTCTGTGCGTATGTCCTGTATCTCCTGTGGATAGTATTCATCCTTCTCTATCCTCAGGGAATAAGTATGGTCAACCTTCATATCCTCAAACCAGAAGTCCCCGTAGTTGTCAGTCTTTACTGTGAATTTCTCACCGGTGTCGGAGTCCGTCAACGTAACAGCTGCTTCTTGTATACATTCGTCCTCTTCCGGGGAATAGACAGCTCCAGCTACGAAGCTCCTGGGCAGGCCTATGTAATATACCCGCGGCTTGGCTCCGAACTCCGGATGTAATATCTCAGATTTGCTTATCTCGTCCTGCAGATCCTTTTCCTCACCGAACTTGAGCGCTCCCGTTGGACATGCATCAACGCATCTGGGTTCTTTCCATCCTTCATCCAAGAGGTGAGCACACATGGTGCATTTCTGAGCTATATTAAGGTCCCAATTGAAATAAATTACTCCATAGAGACATGCACCGATGCAATTCCTGTGGCCGCTGCATTTTTCGGGGTCGATGATAACTATGCCATCGTCTCTCTTGTATATCGCATGTGCTGTACAGGCGGGGATGCAAGGCGCTTCATCACAGTGCTGACATATGTCGTGAAGATATGTGACCCTGACCTTGGGAACAGTCCCCCTGACCATGTCAGTAATTTTCATCCAGAAGTGCCCGGTCCCGGGCTGAGGCTTGGCATAGGGAGTCCAGTCGTTACCGACATGCTCGTCCTTACAGGCAACCACGCAGTTGTAACAACCATTGCAAATGTCGTAGTTGATAATCAGGGCCTTACCCATTATTTACCTCCTTCAACCCAGGCTTCTAAGCCGGGACCCGCATACGGGTGCAAGGGACGCTCAAAGGCTTCTGGATACTTGCGCCTGAGCGCTTCCATGTCGGTTTTCTCGACTTGTGCCAGGAAGCCGCTGACTGCATGGCCAACTGCATTCTTCGAAGTGGTGTTGCGGGGCACGATAGTGTTGATGGCACCACCACGATCGATTTCCCCAAGGGCAATTGGGTCCCACTTCGCACCGTGATCGATATACACCACGCCAGGCATGATGCGCTCGGTGATATATGCGCCCGCCAACACCGTCCCTCGGTCGTTGTAGATTGAGATGACGTCCCCATTCTTAATGCCCCGCTTCTCTGCCTCCGAGGGGTGCAGCCAACCCGGCTGATACTGGTAGCCATCGGGACCCTTTACCGTGCAGGTCTCAATTTCACGTAGCCAAATCATATCCTTGTGCTGTGAGTGCACGGCCCAGCGCGGGTGGTTGGAGCACACAAGCAGCGGGTACTTCTTGGAGCGTTCGGTGCCGATAGTCTCCTCGTGGCTAATGCCTTTTGCAATCCACTTCGGCACCGGTGGCCGCTCCAGATCGTCAGGGAAGTGCTTGAGAAGGCCGGTAGCCTCGAATTCGAGCTTACCGGTCGGTGTCGAAAGCGGATGTTTCTCCGGGTCCTTATAGAATTCGTAAAAGCCGGCGGGCACATCCTCCCAATTATCGGCTGTAGGTACTACATAGTATCCCTTTTCATTAAGCTCCTCCCAGCTAATGAGGTCGGCACAGCGGGAAATTTCCCAGCCGTATTTGATCCAGTCGGGGATAGACTTGCCCTCGGTGTACTCTTCCAACAACCCCAGGCGCTCAGCAATCTTGCATGCGATCTCGTAGTCACTGTACGACTCGCCGAGAGGCTCTACGCATTTGTGTTCCGGAAACAGCAGGTTGTACTGCCCGCTGAAGATGTCGACGGCGATGTCGTCCTCTTCGAGCTTGGTGTTCACCGGGAGGATGATATCGGCCAGCAAACACTCATTCTCCAGCCATATATGCTGGGCAAACATGAACTCGATATCGGGATGACGCATGGCCCGGATGTAGTCGTTGCCGCAGTTCCAGCATGTGATCCACGACGGTGAGTCGGTCCAGACCATGTGGACCTTAGAGCAACCGTCCGCCGGATACTTGTAGTGCACAAACTGGTTTTCGCGGGGGGCTGTCTCGGATTCGACGCCATACCAATCGCATTGACCTTCGAGAATAGCCTTCGGTATATAGGTCTTCGGGATAAACGAGGGGTGATTGGTCTCATCCGGATGGCCGCCCCTGTAGGCCTTGCGCAGGTTGGGGACACGTAGGGACCTGGGTTGTGCGTACTGATCCGGCTTGTCAAAAAGTCCCCACTCTATCATCTTGGACTGGTTAACACCCGGCTTGCCAAGTCCCTGCATGGCCAGACAAATATTCTGCAGGCGGGCCGGCTCCGTAGCATAGGGACCACGAATGCCAGGGCCACCATTGCCGATAACCACGGTAGTGCGTTTGCTCGCCCACTCCTCGGCCAGCGCTTTGATTACGCGAGACGGCACGCCGGTGATGGGCGCCGCCCACTCAGGTGTTTTAGGCACTCCGTCTTCTTCGCCCATGACATAGGCCTCGTACTTCTCGACGCCAACGGCGTGAGTTTTGAGATACTCTTTATCGTAAGTTCCGTTCTTGAACCAGTGATAAGTAATTGCCAGATACATCGCCGCGTCGGTGTTTGGTAGGATCGGTATCCATCGGTCGGCGTGCACGGCGGCAGCATAATTAAGATCGGGGCATACATAAATCTGCTTGATGCCGAGTTCCGTCCACCAGTAGCTCAATCGACTCGGCAATTGGCCTCCCCAGCCCCACGGCGTGGTTTCCTGATCGCAGCCCCAGAAAAGGAGCAGTTCAGCGTTCTTGGCGATATCGTAGAGTAAGTTGCTTTGCTGTCCCTGGCCGACCGGCTCGCAGCCCCAGAAGTGTTTACTCCCCCACCACCAGCCTTCCCAGCTGTCCGGTTGGCGGTTCTGTTGTGTGAAACCACCCCATAGGCGGAGCAGCCTGCGGCCGGCGCCATGGCAGGCCTGCACAACCTTATTCTCTCCGTGCTGGTCGCTCTCATAAAGAAGAGCAGTGGGCCCGTACTTCTCCTTGATGCGATTCATCTCGCTAGTAATGATGTCAAGAGCCTGATCCCAGGAAATGCGCTTATACTTGCTTATGCCGCGGTTTTGCGGGTTGCGGTTGCCATTGGGATCGAAGTCGACACGCATCATAGGGTAGAGGATACGTGCCGGCGAATAGACACGGTTCTTGTAGGCAATCGAGTATGGCGGCAGCAGGGTCTTCATGCTGGGCTCAAAAATCTTGCCCCTCGACTCCATCTTCCAGGGGTTCATATCTTTGGGATCATACTTCCAATCGTAGTGCATCGGGCGGATACGTATGATTTTGCCATCCTTGACGTCCACCATCGAGGCGTTGGAACCATTCTCAGGTACACCGCAAAAGCTGATATCCCTGATAAGCGTTTGTCCTGCCACATTTACCATACTGCTTTTCTCTTTGGGTCGTTTTCTAGATTTCTCCTTTTCTACCATTTTTCCCTCCATCACTCGTCTTAGAATTCTTACCAACACAATCCGGAAGGCTGGCACCTCCAGACGAACTGTATTAGGCGACCGAACGGGTGTTTATAGGAGAGTGTACTTGACTCAGGCCAAGCTTGTCAAGGTTCTGTGCTCGCCTGACGTGATAGGTCTTAATAATTCTCCTTGACAATAGGCTGGAGACGAGTATAATGTGGAAAATAACTGAGTTCATTTGGTGTTCAGCTAGTTCAGTAGGCAATATCAAGGGGGTGAAATATATTTCGGACAAAATTCAGCAATAAGAAAGTGACCGTAATTATACAGGGGGTGTAATATGGCTGATTTATTTGATTTGACAGGCAAGACTGCTGTAGTGGTTGGTGGTGCTGGTGGCATTGGTCATGCGCAGGCTTTGGGCCTGGCAGAGGCTGGTGCTGACGTCATCGTGGCTAGCCGTAAACTTGAGCATCTCGAGCCGGTAGCCGAGGAGATACAAGCCCGGGGTAAAAAGTCACTGGCTGTTCCCGTAGAGGTTACCGATGAGAAATCAGTAGCGGCTATGGTCGATAGTGTCCTGAAGACATTTCCTCACATTGATATTCTGGTAAACGCTCATGGTCTGGCGATTCGCAGACCTGCCGACAGCTTTCCAATTGACGAGTGGCAGCAAGTTATGGATATCAACACCCGCGGGACATTCCTTTGCTGTCAGGCAGTTGGGCGAGTGATGATCAAGCAGCGCAGTGGTAAGATTATAAACCTGTCGTCGGTGAGAGGTAGATATGGTCTCCCTTCAGGTTATGCAGCCTACTGTCCCAGTAAAGGAGCGGTTGATACCCTGACGCGAACACTCGCTTGTGAGTGGGCTAAGTATAATGTGCTGGTGAATGCGATTGCGCCCACTTTTGTGGAGACTGCCCTTACCCGTTCTGCTCTAGCCGACCCCGAGTTTGCCAAGACAGTGAAAGCCCGTATTCCACTTGACCGCTGGGCAATGCCAGAGGACATTGTTGGACCTACATTGTTTTTTGCCTCTAAGGCATCAGATTTTGTGACCGGGCAGGTTCTCTACGTCGATGGTGGCGTGACCACCTGGTAGCAGCGGGAAAATAATTTCTATCAGGAGGCAATGAGATGGACTCAAGGGTCAAACACTATCCAGAGTTTTGGGGTGGTAAGAAACTGGCTTATCCTCATGTAGCTGCCGAAGCACCTAAGTTCTCTAGGTCTGTCGTGGTCGGCAATCTGATCTTTGTCTCTGGCTGTCAAGGCATGAACCCGGAAACTCTCAAGACAGACACTGACGTTTTTGAAGAGCAGATGATAATAGCCCTTGACAAGGTCAGGATGGCCATGGAGGAGGCAGGAAGTTCCATGAATAACATTGTCAGGACACTCATGCTCCTTAAGAATCTAGAGGATTATCCTCGTATGCGAAAGACAGAGCTAGAGTATTATCAAAAATACGCCCCATTTCTGGTCGATAACCCGCCGGCTAGTACCTTCATGCAAGTGGCCAGTCTGGCAAGATCTGAATTCTTGGTCGAGATAGACGTGGTTGGCGTTATTTCTAGGGAGTAAACAGCGTGAGCTAATACAGTCTGATACCTTAGGGCTGACCAATGACTTACGCGGTGGGGCACGACATTCTTGGATATTCAGGGTGAGATTGCCTGAGTCTTAGGGTTGAGCTGCTGAGAACTAAGTAATCAAAATTTAAGGAAGTATATGTTATGGGGAAAGAAGTATTGGTTGATTTGAGCCATCCGTTTGGGGCTGGTTCACCGCTGTGGCCGTATTTTGAAGACGTCAAAATCGAGAGAATGCACTACATGGCAAAGTCCGGGGTTCTGTCCCAGCAAATGACGACCGTTATGCACTGCACCACCCATGCCGATTCGCCGGGACGGATCGCAAAACTAGCACGGAGAACGGAACAGGGGGGTATTTATGAGTTATGATGATTTTCTCGAACTTGCAAGAAAGAGGAGGAGCATCCGCAAATTCAAATCTGATCCTATACCCGATGAATATATCGACAAAATCATAGAAGCTGCCCGCTGGGCTCCTTCAGGAGGCAACTCACAGCCCTGGGAGTTCATTGTCATAAAGAAAAAGGAGTTAAGAGACAAGATCGCAGAAATAGCACAGGAGCAGTATGGCATTACCCACAAGATGGAGATGCTCAGGGAGCCAAAGCTCAGGTTTCCTAAATATACTACACCGCCCGCGGGAAAGCCAGGATTTGCTACTGCGCCGATATTCATTCTACCTTGCGGTGACACTAGAACCAAAGAGATTTATCCCAAATCCATGACCATGACAATTAGTGACTCAATCTTTATCACAACCATGGCAAATGCCCTCATATATATGATCCTGGCAGCAAACACACTAGGGCTTGGTGCACAGCAGGTATCCGTTATTGAAACGCCTTTTGCACAGGCACAAATCAAAGCCCTTCTAAAAATCCCCAAAGAATTCATGGTGTACGAACTGCTGGTGATCGGCTATCCCGACGTGGAACCACCTGGGAAGACTATGAGAGACAGGAATGAGATGGTTCACTATGATTTCTTTGATGTGTCCAAGTACCGGACGCAGCAGCAAATCGATGACTACACCGTTTTCTGTCGTACCGAGACGGTTGCCCAGGATGGCACACCATTGCCACCCAAGAAGTGATAACAAAAGATACAAGCCAATAGAAACTTGGCCAGTGCTACGTTGATTCAGTCGACCGGCAGCATATGCCCGGTGGAGAGATTAGTTTTGCCCGTTTGAGAAACGCTTAGGAAAAGATTAGCCTGTAGGGACTAACGTTTCTTTTTCTTCCGACTTCCTGCTACTCTGGACTGTTCGAACTCCCTTGCGAGTTTCTCCATATGTTTTCTAAAGATTGGGTCCTCGCTAGCCATTCTTTCTCTGTCTAGTTGCTCTATTTCTGTATAGTCCTCCCGGTCAACTATGGCCCACAGGGGAAAAGGTTCGAGGGGAGGACACCCGTCTATATATACACCCTGGTCACGGTACTTCTTGAGGCAACTACCAGCCTGGGACCGGCCGCGCAACGGGTGTCTGCGGTTGCCTCGTCCTATGTTCAAACCCTTGTCAAGATTCTCTTGCACATACCAAACGAATTGGAGATATACCATGTGATGGCAGTGGACTATCCTGATATGGTGCCACCGCCTTATGAATCAACTAAGGACATATTCTGTTTCAGAATGGAGAGAACTGTGAATGCCTATCGGAAGCTCTCGATAAATAAGCCGGAATTACCGGTCTCAGGTGTTCCAACAACGGAGTAAGTTCAACTCCGCATCGTCCCCGATGAAGAGTCAGGTTTCGCGCAGATTAGATTCTGGCATGACAACAAATTAGTCGGCGTACAGAAAATCAAAAATGAAGACCTGAGTTTAGTCCACTTTTGAATTTCAGCTAATAACCTGTCAGCTCCCTTAATTCGGGTTTGGTAAAATCATGGTTGCGGCGTACGATTTCTTGGTTTTTCGTTTCATAGCAAGGATTAAAGAACGATAAGGTATACTATAGAGTTTCTGGGCGATACCTAGTTTGTGATTGGTCAGAGAAAATCTTCACAGAGGTAAGCGTTCTCCTATGCGGGTATATGATCGGGGAAATCAGTACCGAGATAGTGGTTTTCGCTGACTTCAGCTTTGAATCTTGTTCAAGATACAGCCCACAAAGACTTGACAAAGCTTTAAGGGTACGATAGTATATAGAATGAACGTTCATTCGATGGTTGTTGTCACCATAAGACCAAGTTCGACTAATCGTTCTCCAGATTGGGACTGACAATGGTAGTCAAAATCCGAACTCACAGTAAAGATCGAGACTTGGTGAGCTTACGTAGAAGGCAGATTGCTTCCCGTGCAGCGCAGGTTTTCGTGGAAAAGGGGTATAGACTGGTAAATCTCCGCCAATTAGCCAGTGCCTGTGATATGAGTGTTGGCAACCTTTACAACTACGTCGGGACAAAGCAGGACATCCTCTATTTGGTTTTCGATTATGTGATGTCTGAGGTGGCAGAGTTTATTGAGGGGACTTCTCCCACCTATGATGCTTTCCCTGCGACTAAGGCTCTTCAGATGGCTATCGATACTTACTATCGGACAGTGGATCGACTTCAAGACTCCGTTGTTTTTATGTATCAGGAAACCAAGGAGTTGCGCCCAGATGCGCGTAAAGCCGTTTTTGAAATGGAAAGACGCCTTAGCAGCGCATTTGAGCGTATATTGGACAGAGGCTGTGCAAGCGGAGAATTCAAGACAGGCAGTTCTCCGGTCATTGCACAGAACATAGTCATCCTCGGACATATGTGGGCTTTCAGGCGGTGGCTACTGGGAAAACGTTATGCATATGTATTAGAAGATTATATAAAGGAACAGACCAACTTCATTCTTGGAGCAATACGTGAAGGCAAACAGCCTAGGTGAGGGGTGGTGAACTCGGATAAGATGAAGTCTTTTTGGTAGGAGGTGCTTCGCCATGGACACATAGATACTTAGCAGTTTCACAACCATCTAAGTAAATGATATAGGAGGGAGCAACTATGCAAAAAAAGTGGGACAGAACGGCCGATATTATCATAATAGGGGCAGGTACAGCAGGACTTTATGCCGCCATCGAAGCACGGAAAGCGGGCGAGAGTGTGCTCATTTTGGAGAAGATGAGGGACGCGGAGTGGCGGAGTAGCCTGCCGGTCATTGCTGGAGTAATCGACTTTGCAGGAACCAAGTATCAGGAAGAGAGAGGCATCAAGGATTCATCAGCGAAGTATGCTGAGGATGGGGTAAATTATTGTGGAGGCCTACCTGCACTGTGGAAAGCCATGACAGATGAGCACTTGAAGGTATTGAGACTCTTTGAAGAGGAACTGAATCTTAAACCCAAGGGTGTTATAGGTGGGTGGGGACATAGTGTAGCCAGAAGCCATACGTTTGATGGGCCTCAAATTTTCAAGAAACTTGAAGATAGAGCGAAGGAGTTAGGCGCCGTTATATTGTGGGAACATAGCGCAAAGCAGTTAGTTACAGACCCCGAAAAAGGAGTACTAGGTGTTATAGCCACGCATAAAGGCAAGGAACTGAGTTTTGAGGCTGGCAAAGCCACCATAATGGCTACGGGAGGGTTTGGAAGGAACTTGGATCTGGTCAAGGAATTTGGGCCTGACTACTTGGTCAATGCCATTCCGCTTATGCCTCCGAGTCATACAGGAGACGGGCTGTTGATGGCTTTAAACGTAGGAGCAGCAACCAGACATATCAAACATGGACCTAAAGCTTCCTTACCAACGTGTGTTGATAAGAAGGTTGATACCTCCATAATGTATCAAGGGGCTATAGCTGTCAACAAGGAGGGCAAAAGATATATTAGAGAAGATAAGTGGTATGGCTTTATCTCAGATGCAGGGGTGAAACAGCCAGGGGGTTTCTTTTACCTCATCTATGATGACGCCATAAGGACAGAGACGAAGAACTCATTTCCAACATGGCTCCGACATAAAGAGTATAAGGGCGATACAATCGAAGAGTTGGCAAAGGATATCGACATAAACCCGAAGGGACTAAGAGAACAAATAGAAGAATATAATGCGGATGTGAAAAGAGGACGCGATACGAAGTTTGAGAGAGCGACTCTTGACGGGAACATAGGGGTCCCTATCCCGTTGGAAAAGCCACCTTTTTATGGAATGAAATGCACAGCATCTATGACTTCCTTCAAGGGAGGCATAAGGATAGATGCAAAGGCCCGAGTGCTCGATTGGTCTGATAAACCCATACCGAGGCTTTATGCCGCAGGAGAATGCACTGGAGGGTTCTTTGGTGCCGGAACCTATATATGGGGCACGATGACAGTCATGTCTATGAGCATGGGTGCAATCGCAGCAAGGCATAGTTAAGTAAGCAGCAGTGGGCAAATCCAGAAGCCCTTCGGTGGGACGGAAAAGAGAAGCAGACAACTATGCCTGTAGGGGGGCAGCTACTGCTAGACTACCGGCAGCAGCTGCCCCTGGAAAATGGACAAATGCCAATAATAAAAATCGACTATGATTTGTGCACAAGTTGTGGTTTGTGCATAGATTTATGTACCATCAGGCTACTTGTATCTGAAGATGGTTTGGCTAAGCCCAGGGGGGACAGACTCGAGGATACAAGAAGGACGGGAAGCACGGTTGAATACGATGCCCCTGGGTGTTCTGCTTGTCGAACATGCGAGATATCCTGTCCTGTAGAAGCCATTGTAATAGAAGTGTAGCAAGCACAAGCACAAAGCGTCCCCTTTCTCTCTCTCTCCCCTTATTTGTATGGTTTGAGCAAGTATTCACTCAGAAATGATGTTTCTTGGGTTGCTGCCATCTCAAGCTTTGACATGTCACGGTAAAGAGTCATATGGGTCGTCTTGGGAATGACAAAAAGTCTTTTCTGACGGGATTTAATTTGACGGAAGGCTTCAATTTCAAGGTCCCAGAGTGTGATATTGTCACCTTCAGCCACTACCATCATTGCAGGAGTGTTTGTAATTCTAGGTAAGTAGGGAAATACAGTGTAGGCTAGCAAATTTTCCGCAGACTCTATTGTGCATCTGTGCTCATGTAAAGGAGCCGCCGACTTCTTCCACTCCAGGAAAACCTTCTTTATCTCCGGATAGGGCCACACCGAGAGTTCCTCCTCCGGTTTTGGTGAAGAGAAAGCCATAAAACCTCGGTCATTTTCATTTTTGTATCTCTTTCTTCTATCCTCTATAACAGCATTGAGGAGGTCTTCAAACCTTCTCTCGCCATGCGAGCGTCTCATGTTTTCATAACCATCAACGACAGGAATGGTTGACAATATGCACTTAACTCTAGGATCTATAGCCCCGGTAATCAGAACGTGGCCGCCGCTATAAGAAATCCCCCAGATAGCGATGCGTTCTGCATCCACCTCAGGTAATGTTTCGGCATAGCTTATGGCGTTTCGGTAATCTTCAATCTGCCACCACGGGTCAAGGTGCTGCCTGAGTTTACCTTCACTGGCACCGAAGTTACGGTAATCAAATACCAGCGCGGCAAAACCCGCACGTACAAAATAGTCAGCATAATTGGGCATGACTATTTCTCTAACATAGCACCAACCACCAGCCATGATTACCGTTGGGAAGGGTCCCTTTCCCTTGTCGGGTGTGTAAAACCAGCCGCGGCATGTCTCCCCCTTGCTCTTGAACTCAATGTCTCGTCTCATTTTTTACCTCCTTTTAGTTAAATTGCTCGGGTTTTGTGAGTCAGAAAATGGCATTACTGCGAGTAATGATCTAGCTTTGCTTTCTTACATATTCATTCTTGTATTGCTCCCTTATCACGCTCTTTCTAAATTTCCCTACGCTTGTCTTCGGGATTTCGTCAACAAACTTCACCTCGTCTGGAAGTTGCCATTTGGCAAACCTTTTGCTAAGGTGAGCAATGAGATCCTCCTTAGTAACCGTTCCCTTAGATTCCTCTCTCAAAACCACTAAGGCAAGCGGCCTCTCTTCCCACTTAGGATGAGGTACCCCAACTACGGTAGCCTCTAAGACCCCCGGATGACACATTATTTCACTCTCCATATCCACAGATGAAATCCATTCCCCGCCGCTCTTTATCACGTCTTTAATTCTATCTACAATTTTTATGTACCCCTCAGGATCAATAGTCGCAATATCACCACTTTTCCAATAGCCATCATGGGTGAATCGGTCCGCAGTTTCTGGGGCATTGTAATAGCTTCTTGCTACCCAAGGACCTCTCAATAAAAGCTCTCCTGCTGACTTGCCATCGTTAGAAAGTTCATTTCCTTTTTCATCAACTATTTTAACATCACAACCCGGAACTTCAAGTCCTTGTCTTTTCTGTACCTCCCATTTTTGTTCCTCTGATAATTTTCTTTCTAACCAGGGCTTCGGCTTATTCATTGTGGACCATGCCGTATTTTCCGTTGCTCCGGAAACATGATAAATCTTAGCCTTGGTTAATTCATAAAAACCTTTTAGCATAGCTATTGGCGGTTCACTAGCGCCAGAGAAAAGACGGACACCGCTTAGATTAGGTTTTTCCTTCATGTTTCTTATATATTCATATATCAGCGTCCAAGCTGCTGAAGCAGCAATGCTAACCGTCACCTTCTCCTGCACTATCAAGTCGACAATTGATCCCAGCTCTGACGCCGTATATCTACCGGGGAGAACAAGTTTTGAACCAGCCAAGAGAACCGCTATATGATGACACCATCCCAAGGCGTGATACAGAGGGACTATCTGCAAAAGGCAGTCCCTGCAAGTTAGCTCTAAAATAATAGCCGCCATAGTGCTCATGAGATAAGCGTCTCTATGAGAGTAAAAAACACCCTTTGGCCTCCCGGTAGTCCCTGAAGTATAACAAGCGCTGTAAGCAGATTTTTCATCAATTAGTGACCACTTATATTCTGGCTTTGCCTCCTTTAGGATATCTTCGTAACTATATATCGGAGTTAGTTTTGTTTTAACGTCATGTAGCCTCTTATCTGTCAAAATGACCCATCCTTTTGTCGGTCTAAATTCGGATGCTATATCTTCAGCAATGGGTATAAACGTTTCGTCGACAAAGATTAACTGCGATTCAGCATGTTTGGCAACATAGCTTAAATCTGATGGTGACAATCTTACATTCATTTGGAGGAGTACAGCTCCAGTTCCGGGTATTCCGAAGTACAATTCAAAATACCGATATGTATTCCATTCGAGCACTCCTACTCTATCTCCAGGTTTAATCCCCAAACTTTCCAAAGCATTGCTAAGCCTTTGCACCCGTTCATAGGCATCTTTATACGTATATCGGAAAATGCCACTACGTGTTCTGCTGACAATTTCTTGGCCAGCGAAATTTCTAACGGCGTGCCTTAATATAGTGGTTACATTAAGTGGATAGTCATCCTGTGAAGTTGATGAGCAACCCTGTATAGTCTTCATAACTTTTTACGCTTTCTTCAAAATCAACCGCCATAGTGCCAGTAGTCATCGTGCTTCCTCCTTCCAACATATTTGATAATTGCCATTTACGTCTCGCTCTTCTTTATATTTCCCATTCTGTGTCAGATTCCTCTAAGCAATTCAGGACAAGAGATTTGATGGTCTTGTTTCATCTAAAAGGGTCACCCATCCTAATCTGCAAGTATTCACCGTCGCCTTTCGCTCCACCCGTTTGGATTTCTCTTAGCCACCTAAATAGGCCTTTTTCACACGCTCATCATTGGCTACTTCTTGGGCAGCACCTTCCAGCACTATACTACCTACTTCTAGGATATATATTGTGTTAGCTAGCCCGAGAGCCATACGGGCATTCTGCTCTACTAATATAATGCTTATACCACTTTTATTAATATTGCTAATTATATCGCTGCTGGTGGCTAATGCCACATCCTGGTCAACTTCATAATTCATATGCCGAAGTATGCCTTCTTGATCCCCTCGTCCTCCCGGAGTTCCTCCGCAGTGCCGCTCAGGGTAACACGCCCCACTTCCAGAATATAGGCCCGGTCAGCTTCCTGCAGGCTTCGCTTCACATTCTGTTCCACAAAGAGAATAGTAATGCCCCGCTCTCTGATTTCCTGTAACGCTTTGTATAGACTGGTAATAATAATAGGGGCAAGGCCGAGAGACATCTCATCCAGCAGCATAAGCTTAGGGTCCGCCATCAAGCCCCGCCCTATTACCAACATCTGCTGCTCTCCACCACTGAGCGTTTTAGCCGTTTGTTTCTTCCTCGTTTCCAGTATAGGGAAGTGTTGATAAACGTTTTCCAGGTTTTCTCTTCTTCTCGCCCGCGCCCTCCGATTGTATGAACCCAGTATGAGATTGTCCAGCACGTTCATGTCGGGAAAAATTCCTCTTCCTTCCGGAATCTGAGTGATGCCAAGTTCAACTATGCGGAAGGGTTCCATAGTGGAGATGTCTTGCCCCTCAAATTCAATCTTGCCCTTAGCAGGATGTAACAAACCTGATATTGCGTCCAACAGGGTAGATTTACCTGAGGTATTGGCACCGATAAGACCGACTATTTCACCCGCTTTGACTTCCAATGACACATCCCACAGGGCTTGGAAAGTGCCCTGAAACACATCTATACTGCTGATTTTTAGCAGTGGCCCTTGAGACATTCCTTGAGTATCCTTCTGCATCTCAACTCGCAACGAGCCTATCATCAACACTAGCCGAAATAGGCTGCCATTACCTTCTCGTCTTTCATTACCTCGTCCGGCGTCCCTTCAGCGATTTTCGCTCCTTTGTCAATCACGATGATCCTGTCAACTGCCTCCACCATCACTTTCATAACATGCTCAACCAGTACAACTGTTTTGCCCATCTTGCGTATTTCTTCTATCATGCCTAATATGCGCGGGAGTTCTGCATCAGTTGAGCCTGCAGCTATTTCATCGAGCAATATCAATGTTGGGTTGCTGGCCAGGGCCCTGGCTAGCTCCAGTCTCTTAAGACTTACCGTTGCCAAATCGCGGGCCAGCATGTCTTTCTGCTCTGAGAGATTGACGAGATCGAATATCTTATCATGTTCCATTCCGGCAGCCTTTTTGCCCCCGTATTTTGCCGCTACCAGAATATTCTGTCGCGCCGATAGACTGGTAAACGGCTGAGGAATCTGATAGGTTCTGGCAATTCCAAGGTGACAGACCTTGTGCGCCGGGAGGCCCGTGATATTTCTTCCACAGAAGTTCACCCGTCCAGAGCTAGGGGAATATGTACCAGCTATTACGTTCAATAGCGTCGTTTTGCCGGCACCATTAGGGCCCATCAAACCCAGGACTTCACCTGCCTGAACCTCAAAACTCAAATCTTGAAGAGCGAGTATGCCTCCAAAACGCTTGTTTACTCTATCGACTGAAAGAACCGCTGTTTCCAACATCGTTACCTTTCTGCTCCCCTGAATTGTATCTCATAAAACCTGCACTGGCAAGCAGCCCTCGGTTCCACTTCAGGTTCT
>Ga0315532_1000435_pt1 | contig 33770 bp, 33 predicted proteins | sample SalMarWE160370MG_FD_203082 | JGI IMG/M metagenome (GOLD analysis project Ga0315532, IMG submission 203082) | Salt marsh sediment microbial communities from the Plum Island Ecosystem LTER, Massachusetts, United States - Salt Marsh Sediment WE1603-70 ...
CAGACTTAATCAGCCGATTACACTCAAGCTGTATTACGCAAAAACAGCGGCGATGAAAGGCCCAGACCAAATTCGCTATTTCAACAACTATTATGAATTCGTCAAATCGCTGCTGGAGCAATACGCTGCCCAGGCTAAGGGTATGGTTATTCTGAAGATAATCGATCCAAGGCCATATTCCGAAGAGGAGGTCGAGGCATTACAGTATGGCCTGCGGCGGTTTTCTATCTCTGAAGAGGAAAACTTTTTTTTCGGCTTAGTTATTCAAACACAGTTTGGGGTGGAAAAAGTCATACCGTTTTTCTCGCCGGACAGGCAGGATTTTATCGAGTACGACATCAGCTATCTGATTGATACGGCGATTACCCGTCAGAAGACACGGCTCGGCATAATGAGCAGCCTGCCGGTAATGGGCCAGGACGTCAGTCCTTACATGGCCCGGATGATGCAATTGCAAAACCAGCAGCCCGAGCCACCCTGGACCATTGTAGAGCAGTTACGCCAAAAATACGAAGTCACCGAAGTACCTACCGACGTCAACGATATAAATGACATTGATATTCTGCTGGTCATTCACCCTAAGGACCTGCCGGAAAAGACGTTATTTGCCATAGACCAGTTTGTTCTTAAGGGCGGCAGGACGATTGTATGTGTTGATCCCTTTTGCTTCGCGGATAAGCCCGATCGAAGTAATATGCAGATGATGATGTCATATTCGCAAAGCTCCAACATGGACAAGCTCCTGCGGACATGGGGCCTTGCGATGCCGGAAAACACGTTCGCCGGCGACGGGGGCCTGGCGTTGCAAGCCACTATTGCTCGAGACCAGAGGCCGGAGACAATTATCGGTTATCTAAACCTCGGCCCAGGCTGTTTTAATACCGACAATGTTGTTACGACCGACCTTAATCAGGTAAGGATTTTCTTTGCCGGCGTGCTGAGGGAAATTGCGGATGTACCTGTGGCAGAGCTAAATGAGGCAGAAAAAACTGGCTCTAAGATCGAACGAACAGCCCTTATAACAACCACCGAAAAAGGCAACAGCTTTAAGGTCGATAGCTCGACCGAGCTGATGTTTTTGCAGCCGGCCAAGCTGATGAGCAAATTCTACGAGGGCAACAGGCCTGTGACGATGGGTTATCTGATTACGGGACGCTTAGCGAGCAGCTTCCCCGATGGTATCGAGATTGAGGTCGAACCCCCGACTGGATCGGGGGGCAGCAAGGAAGACCCGAATGAAATTAAGAAAACCAAAAAGCAGATAACAGGCCTAAAGCAGGCTGAGCAGGATTGTGTGGTGGCGGTCTTCTCGGATGTGGACTTTATCAGTGATATGCTGGCTTATCAGAATTCTTTCTTTGGCTTTGGAAAGATTGTTGCCGGTGACAACAGTGCTTTATTGATGAATACCGTTGATGATTTGACCGGCTCGAGTGATTTGATTTCCATCCGGTCGCGGGGAAATTTCCAGAGGCCGTTCACCGTTGTTAAGGAAATTGAAGAACAGGCGGAAAAGGAAACAGCCGCAGAAGTGGCCAAGCTTAATACGGAGATTCAGGGTTTTAATAATGAGCTGCAGGCTATTCTGGCTTCGGCAAAAGGGGAAAAGGCAGAGGTTATCGGCAGCTCGATACTACAGAAACAGCGGGAGCTGGAACTGAAAAAACGCCAGGCTCAGCGGCAGTTACGTGACGTCAGGAAGAAAAGACACGAGCGAATCGAGCATTTAGGTAATATGCTGCGTAACTTTAATATGCTTACAGCTCCCTGCGTGATATTGGTAATTGCTATTATATTGGCTATCCGTCGTACTGTAAGAAAGAGGCATTACATCAGCCACGCAAGCGATGCCTAAGGTAAAATTAAATATCAAAAATAAAAAATCAAAGTTGTGGACCCCGCCCAGCGCTGGGCGGGGGACTTCCTTAATTTTACATTTTGCATTTTGATTTTTACATTTTCTTTGGGAGTTTATAGATGAGTGACAAGAAGCTCACCTTATTGGGTATCATAGCGGCCGGTTCTGTAATATGGGCGGTGGTCCAAACACGTATTTCGAATAAACCCAGGATAGCGACCGACAAACCGGCTTATCTTATTTGGGGGCTTGAGACAAGAGACATAGATAGTATTACTATCGGAACGGGTGATAACAAGGTGACTTTGAAGCGCCAGGCAGGGGGTCAATTCGTAGTTACAAACAAGGATAATTATCCCGCCGAAATGAAACAAATAAACGATTTGATCACGAAGTGCTTAGATATTCAAACAACACAGTTTATTACAGAAAAAAAAGAGAATCATGAGACACTTGGCGTGACGGAAGCCAAAGCCCGCAATGTGGTTAAATTTTTCAAATCTGATGGCTCGTTTCTTACAGGGATTATCGTGGGAAATGCCCGGCAGACCGGCCAGAGCAGCTACGTAAGACGGGCTACGGATGACAAAGTATACGTAGCACCGAATGTGCCGTGGCTCGGTAGCGGCTCGATGAACTACATCGACCAGGAGCTTATTACTGTAGCTCGTGACAATATCGAATCGGTAACGGTCGTTTCGCCGGATGGCCAATATACCCTGAAAAGAAAAACCGAAGGTGAAGGGATTATACTTGAGTATATTCCCGCAGGCATGAAGCTAAAGGACAGTGACAGCAAAAGTGTTTTTAATGCAGCTACCGACGTGAGATTCACCGATGTCAAGAAGCAATCGGCGGAGACAAATGTATTAAGCTTCGACAGACAGTATATTTGCAAGCTAAAAGATTCTACTGTTTATACAATAAAAATTGCTAAAAAAGACGGCAAAACGTTTGTGCTATGCCAAGCGGAATTCACCGATACAACACCTGTCACGATAAAGAAAGAAGGCGAATCGGAGGAAGAGCTGAAAAAGAAGGAAGCCAAGCTGCTGGCCCGTGACAAGGCAAAGAAATTTACTGCCGAGCATCAGGGATGGATTTATGAGATTGCAGATTGGAAAGCTCAGAATCTGACGAAGGAGCTGTCGGTTTTACTCGAGGATGAACCAAAACCGGCCGAGCAGCAGACGGAGCAGAAGCCTGTCCCTTCGACAGGCTCAGGGCAGGCTCTGAGCTTGCCGAATGGAATTGAGGAGAAACAGCCAGACGAGACAGAATCTGAATCGGCCACAGGCAGAGCCGAGGCTGAGGAGGCGGTTGAGGCCGACGAATTTGATGCTGCGGATATTGAATTATAAGGTTGGTTTTTGCCCTACCGAAAAAATATTTCGTTTAGCTGTTACCCTTGCCGCGACAGTTCAATTGTAAAGTGGGCTGATTAAACCGTTATTTTTTTAAAGATAGGTTTGTTTTCCAGCAATAATAAAAAGTCCCTTGACCTCCTGAGCAAAAGCAAGTAAAAAAACAATCATCCCTTTGGGGTTCTCGGGCTTTAAGGGCTTTGTAAAGAACCAATATGATTAGAGAAACTATCTTCTGTCTCATCGGCGGTTTGGGTCTGTTCCTGTTTGGCATGAGGTTGATGTCTGATGGTTTAAGGGCAGTTGCCGGGCGGAAGCTGCGGAAAATACTTGAATCAATAACCAAGAAACCTCTGATTGCCTTTTTTGTCGGGGCAGCGATTACCGCTTTAATTCAATCCAGTTCCGCCACCACGGTCATGGTCATTGGCTTGGTCAATGCGGGACTTCTTACCCTTGAGCAGGCAATACGTGTAATTATTGGAACCAATGTAGGCACCACCGCGACAGCTTGGCTGGTCTCCATATCAGGGCTTGGGGCTTTTAACATTACAATCTATGCTCTTCCGGCGGTTGGCTTTGGTTTTCTGCTGAATTTAAGCGGCAGAACACGAAAGGTCAAAAATATCGGCCAAATAATATTGGGATTCAGTGTGCTGTTCTTAGGCATTGGTTTTATGAAGGATGCCTTTGGCCCTCTAAAGCAAAGCCCACAGGTGCAGGAGCTTTTCGTCGCTCTGGGCAATCGAACTGTATTAGCCATTTTAGCAGGGACTGTGGTTACAATGCTTCTTCAAAGTAGTTCTGCTGCTATTGCTATTGTACAGATACTTGCTATCCAGGGGGCTTTTGGCGGCCATTGGCAAACGGCACTTGATGTTGCGATACCATTCGTTCTTGGAAGTAACATTGGAACAACTATTACTGCGCAGTTAGCCGCGTTACAGACAAATGTGAACGCGAAACGCGCCGCCTGGGCGCATACGATATTCAATGTGCTTGGTTCCTCGATCGCTTATCCGTTCGTCCGTTTAGGCTGGTTTACTGCTTTAGTTCAAGCGGTTTGTCCGTGGGAGCTCGGCCCCACTACTATCGCTTCGTCTATTGCTGTCGCCCATACTGTGTTTAATGTTGCTAATTCCGTCATATTTCTGCCGATGTCATCTCTTTTAGCCAAAATAACCATCCGCATGGTGCCTGAAAAACCCGGCGATGCTGCAATCAGGCCCGTAATACTTGAGCAGCACCTTTTGGATACACCCGAAATTGCGCTACAGCAGACAAAACGCGAAATCGTGCGCATGGCAAAAACCGCAAAGAGAGCTGTTATCAACTCCATCAATGGCATCATCGAAAACGATACGAGAAAACTTCAGTCGGTAAGAGAAACAGAGGACTTTATCGATACGTTACAACTGGCAATTACTTCATATCTTTCAGACCTATCGAGCAGGCGTTTGTCCGACGAAGTGTCAATTGAACTTCCGGTTCTTTTGCATACGGTTAACGACTTGGAGCGTATCGGTGACCATGCGGTTAATATTGTCGAAATTGCAGAGCGTAAAATCGAGCGAAAACTCATCTTTAGCGAATATGCTTTGGCCGAAGCCGACAGGCTTAAAAACCAGATAGACCAGATGTGTGACAGAATCATAGCAGCTTTGGAAAAGAGTGACACTGAGTCAGCCATAGCAGCGTTGAATAATGAAAACAACCTCAACAAGATGCAGTTGGAATTCAGACGCAGCCATGTGCAACGTATGACCGATGGAATTTGTTCACCCGAGACGGGCCTGATATTTATTGATTTAGTGGATAATGTTGAAAAGATAGGCGACCATCTCAATAATATCGCTCAGGCAGTGCTTGGTGGCCTGCAGTGGGTGGGAGTTAAGCCGAGAATAACTGTAATTAGCTAAGAGAGTTCCAACAGCCAACCGTAGGATTTGGAAAAGGAATAGTATAATTGACAAAGAGAGCAATTATTAGTTCGGGGGCCTATGCTGCCCCGCACTAATTGTCCAGGGTCAAGAGATCGAGCCTTTTTATTTGTTGGCAGCATTTTTCGAGTTCAATTAGTGCGGAGTCGGTATAGGCCCCGTTTGTATATCTCCGCGAAGGTTTTGTGCTCCAGCTTGCGCCAGTGTTGAATATAGCCTGGGGGACTGAGTACGTATAAATCTGCGGTTTAAACCCGTCTCGAGCTGGGTCGAGAGATATTTTAGCGTTGTTAATCCGGTCGGGGAATATTTATACTGACGCATGTTATGTTTGAGAAAATCCTGTCGTTTTATACAAAGTATTTTGCTATCTGGGTAATCGCCTTCGGCATACTGGCGTACAGGTTTCCACAACCTTTCCAGGCTATGAGACCGGGGCTGGACTGGTTCTTCGCCTTGACGATGTTCGGCATCGGTGCGGTATTAAAAATCGAAGACTTCCGGCGCATCGCAGCCAAGCCGACAGTTGTTCTGATAGGAACTTGTGCGCAGTTTACTATTATGCCGTTAGGAGCATTCGTGACAGCAAAGCTCTTTAACCTGCCACGGGACGTGACAGTTGGTTTGATATTGGCTGGTTCGGCGCCGGGAGCGATGTCAAGCAACGTGATGAGCTACATCGCCAAAGCCGATACGGCTTATTCTGTTTCGCTAACGACCGTTTCTACATTGCTTGCTCCGTTGATGACGCCGGGCTTGACGTTTATCTTAGCACGGTCACAATTGGAAGTTCCTTTCTGGAGTATGGTATTATACGTTACCAAAATGATAGTTGTGCCATTATTTATTGGCTTTGGGGTAAGACATTACTTTGAAGAAAAAATTGCAAAAGTGATGGCGGTTTTCCCTGCGATATCGGTGACATTTATCATATTTATCTGCTCGGTGGTGATAGCGCTGAATAAATCTCATCTTGGCCAAGTAACAGGGCTGATCCTGGCGGCTGTGGTCACATTAAATATTTACGGAATATTGATGGGCTACGGCGTAGGCACGGCCTTTCGGATGGAATTGGCCAGAAGACGGACGCTGGCGATTGAGATAGGGATGCAAAACGCCGGATTAGGAACGATTCTGGCACTGAAGCACTTCGGCGAAGAGGCCGCCTTGCCGGCAGCAGCTTTCGTTTTTATCTGCATCATTACCGCGTCGATAATGGCGGAGCTCTGGCGAAGACATACGGGCGGATTCACGGCGTAATAAATAATATATCAGCAAACTGCCGTTGCATTTTGCCGATAAATAATTATAATATGATGATTCAAGCGGGCAGTCTTTGTTTGGCTGCCCTTTAAACTATGTATATCTCGATTGTTAAAGATAATTGAGGAGATTTTTGTATGGGTCCGAATTTGGCCATAGCGGGAGTGACGGGTGCGGTTGGACAGGAATTCCTGAAAATTCTTGAAGAACGGGATTTTCCGTTTGATTCGCTAAAAGTTCTGGCAAGCAGCCGGTCAGCCGGCAAGAAAATCACATTCAAAGGCAAGCAATATATCGTTGAAGAGATGGCCAAAAACAGTTTCAATCGGGTCAATATAGCGTTATTCAGCGCCGGTGGAAGCCGAAGTAAGGAATTTGCGCCGGCGGCAGTCGAAGCTGGTGCAGTGGTGGTGGATAACACATCGGCGTTCAGGATGGACCCGGATGTGCCGCTGGTCATCCCGGAAATAAATCCGCAGAAAATCAAGGAGCACAAGGGCATAATCGCCAATCCAAACTGCTCCACAATCGTTGGTATTGTGCCGGTTTGGCCGCTGCATAAGGCTAATCCAGTCAAGCGTATGGTCGTCAGCACATACCAGGCGGCAAGCGGTGCAGGTATGCAGGCGATGCAGGAGTTGGAAAGCCAATCTCGTGAGATACTTGACGGAAAAAAGCCAACCTGTAAGGCGTTCCCGTACCAGATAGCATTTAACATCTTCAGCCATAATTCAGCGCTTGAGCCAAACGGTTACAACGAAGAAGAGATAAAGATGGTCCGTGAGACCAGAAAGATTTTCGACTGCCCTGGTATTGCGATTACCTGCACGTGCATTCGCATTCCGGTATTCAGAGCGCACTGTGAGAGCATCAACCTGGAATTCGCCAGCCCGATTAAGCCTGACGAGGTCAGGGACCTGCTGAGCACGGCGCCCGGCGTGAAGGTTTTGGATGACCGTGAGCATAATCGTTTTCCAATGCCAATCGACGCAACCGGCAAGGATGATATTTTCGTCGGGCGTATTCGACAGGATGAATCCATACCTGAGAATCGCGGCATAAATATCTGGGTCGCCGGCGACCAGTTGCGAAAAGGCGCGGCTCTAAACGCTATTCAAATCGCGGAGAAATTACTCTGATAGTCACAAATGTCCGTTCGCAATATAAAACTGACGATTGAGTACGACGGCAGTGACTATCACGGCTGGCAAATCCAGCCGCAGTGCAGAACCATTCAGGGCGAGCTTACAAAAGCGATAAGTGAGCTGATCGGCTGGAAGGTACGGGTCTGTGGAGCCAGCAGGACAGATGCGGGCGTCAGCGCTGTCGGACAGGTTGCTCTCATCCAGATTGATTCGCCCATACCGACTGAGAACCTCGCCAAAGCAATCAATGACAGACTCCCTTCGGATATCGCTGTTCGTGAGGTTGTTGAGATTCCGATGGGCTTCGATATTATAGGTGTCGTAAAAAGCAAGCTGTATCGGTACACAATCTACACCGGCAAGACCCCGCCGGTGTTGCAGATAAGGCACTGTTGGCACGTGCCGGCCAAGCTCGATATCGCTGCGATGGCCGAAGCAGCGAAAATGTTGGTCGGCACAATGGACTTCAAATCATTCGCAACAGCAGACGACAGGCGGGAAAATAAAGTGCGCACAATCTTTCGCTGTGATGTTATTTCGTCGCGCGTGATGCGTGATGCGTCGTGCGTGGAAAAGACTGAAAAATTTCCTAAAGATTTTCTATTTACACAATACGCAATACGCAATACGCAGAACGAAGAGGATTGGATATATATTGATGTCCAAGGCGACAGCTTCCTGTATAATATGGTCAGAAATATCGTCGGCTCGCTCGTCGAGGTCGGCATCGGCAGATGGAAGCCGGAGAAGATGAGCGAGGTTTTGCAGGCAAAAGACCGACGGGCGGCAGGGCCGATGGCCCCCGCTGCCGGATTATGCCTAATGCGGATAGAGTACTAAAGAAGGAGACAGGAGACAGAATACAGGAGACAGGAGATAAAAGGATTGTGATAACCAATGGACGAGGGAGAAGACAAAATCATTCACAGACCGCCAGAAATCTATTTTGATACAAATCATTTATCTACATTATTTTGGTTACAAGGGAAAACAATAATGGATAAAGAAAAATCTAAAAGATTTACCGATTTAACAGTTTGGCAAAAAGCACATGCCTTTGTTTTATCTATCTACCGTTTAAGCTCATCATTTCCAAAGAGCGAAATCTATGGTCTGACTTCTCAACTAAGGCGCGCAGCAGTTTCGATCCCAGCTAATATTGCTGAGGGATTTAAGAAAAGAAGTAGTGCGGAAAAGGTACGATTTATGAATATCGCTCAGGGCTCATTGGAAGAGTGCCGATACTACCTGATCCTCGTAAATGATCTGAAATATGCGAATTCTGAAGGGCTATCAAATCAGCTGGATGAGGTCGGAAGATTATTATCTGGGTATTCAAAAGCTATAATGCACAATAGTCAGACAGAACTTTGAAAAATAAATTTCTATCTTCTGTTTTCTGTCTCCTGTATTCTGTATTCTTGAGATGAAAATTGTTCATATTATAACACGGCTGATTCTCGGAGGGGCGCAGGAAAATACGCTCATAACCTGTAAGCTGCTGGCAGAACGCGGACATGATGTCACGCTAATCACAGGCCCGGCTATAGGGCCGGAAGGCGAACTATTCGACCAGACAAAAAATCAAAAATACAAAGTCATTGTAATCGACCAGCTTAGACGTGCTATCGAGCCGATAAAAGACTTTATAAGCTATAAAAAAATTAAACGGTATCTTCGAGCTATTCAGCCAGACATCGTCCATACACATTCTGCAAAGGCGGGGATATTAGGCAGATTCGCCGGCTTCGGTCTAAAAAACGAATGGGGGCAAAATCTGCCGGTGGTAATACATACAATTCATGGGCTGGCTTTTCATCCATATCAATGCAATTGGCTCAATAAGTTCTACATCGCAATTGAAAAATCTGCCGCTAAGCGAACAGATTTTTTCATAAGTGTCGCCGATGCGATGACTGAGCAGGCCCTCGCTGCCGGCATCGGCAGGCCGGAGCAGTTTGTCACCGCCTACTCAGCTATCGATGAGGATGATTTTTTGCGGCCAATCCCACAAGAGCAAATAAAAGAATTTCGCCGGAAATACGAAATCCAGGAAGAATCAATTGTGCTTGTTACAATCGCACGACTTTTTATGCTAAAGGGACATGATTATATTATTGAATCCGCCAAGCAGCTCGCAAAGCAATTTGGGAACGTTGTCTGGCTATTCGTTGGTGACGGTAATCTTTCGGACGATTATAAACAACAGGTTCAGCAGCTTGGATTAGCTGATAGGATCAGATTTACCGGCCTATTGTCACCAGGTAAGATTCCGCTTGCTATTCAATCTTCGGATATACTCGTTCACTGCTCGCTTAGAGAGGGACTTGCACGGACTCTGCCGCAGGCAATGCTCTGCGGAAAGCCCGCTGTATCCTTCGATGTCGATGGGGCAAGAGAAGTAGTAAACAAAAATACAGGTAGACTCATCGCCCCGCCCCTTCGGGGCCGTAAGGGCCTGGGGGAGCCAAAAAATGTCGAGCAATTGATAAATGCCTGCGCGGAATTGATAAAAGATAAGGGTCTAAGAAAAAGACTCGGTGAGAACGGCAGAGAATCCATAAAAGAAAAATTCGCACCCGAAACAATGGTCGATACTATTGAAAAAATCTACAGAAAGTTGCTGGAGGGGAAAAAATGATAATGATACAGAAGAAAGAATGGAGAATTAAATGAAACGATATGCAATTTTGATTTTGCCGTTGATGTGTATTGGATGTTTATTGTTTGGTGAGAACAGCGACGTTATACCTGACGCTAATAATGTTACTGACAAAGAATCTCCGACCGAAGTGATAATTCTGGGTGCGTTACACTCGTATCACCAGAATAATCCGAATTACTCCCTGGAAACCGTTCGTGACATTATCTTGGCATGTAAGCCGCAGGCTATTCTGGTTGAATTGCCTCCGAGTTTTGATGGCAAGCCAACGGTTGTCAACGGCCGATTGACGGGGGACTTTGGCAAGTCTGAGGAGCGCTGGGCCAGCCAGCAGGCGGCTATAAAGCTGGATGTCCCTATCTATCCCTTTGATATGGACCGGCGTCGTGAGATTCGGCGGGAGACGGGATATTGGGGGAGATTGAGAGAAGTCAATAAAAACTACGGTGCCTGGGTGGAGGCCGAAAAAGACCAGTTGCCCGGTCTTTATGCGATGGAACTGCATTCTCAACACACGCTCAAATGTATTCTCTGCTTGGCAGAAAAAGCAGGTCCTGAAGTCGTCAATTCCGAAGTCCTGGACTCTATCAAACGAGCCAGTGATTCATTGATACCTGTATTTAAAAAACTCATGGCAGAGCATCCGGAAAAGGCGCATCTTGCTCGTGAGTTTGATTTTATCAGACAGCATCGGCAACATCGCGATGAGTGTATGGTTAAAAAGATAAAGCATTACGCCCAAAAACATCAAGGCCAGCGCATCATCGTTGTCGTAGGTGCCGAACACCGTTATAGACTACGGGACCTACTCAAAGAGGATGACGCGATCTATTTGAAAGAGTATTGGGAGTGTCAGAGCCAATAAACATATGGGTGGCCATGAAATGAAAGGATGGGTTGTAAAATGAGAGAGTGCTGGTTGAATTGCTATGGGCCAGGTGACAAAAGCTTTCTTGAGGACAAGGAACTTCTGACGATTAATGCAATGGAAGATGCCATCGCCCAGTTAGATGACCAGACAAAGGCCTTAAGACAGCTTATCACGCGTTTTGAAGCGTGCTATCACGAAGCTGATAAAGAGGCCGAGTATATTATCGAATCTATCGCTGCTGGATACTGCTTAGAACAATCAGATGAACGGCCACCCGAGCGAAAGGCCGAACTGCAGAATGCTCGCGATATCCTCTCGCTCTGGTGCGAAAATCCGGCTATCAAGGGCGTAAATCTGGATGTCGGCGGCATTTCAGCAGGAAAGCTTCTCAGCTTTATTGGCTGGCCAAATCCTCTTAAAATATGGCAGGTGCAGCGAGTCGTCGATAGGATTACTGAGGCTTTAGAGCCGAGCAAACGCTATCATAGATTAGCTCTGGACCTCGGAGACTATGGTGAACCAGGGGCGAAACCGGCAGGAGAGTTTTACAAAAATGACCTAACCTTTCTTGAGAAAACCAAAAAGGCTATCATACATGATACTGTGGATGGCCGGAAATCAAAGGTATCACTGGCTATGGCGATAGATCTGCTGATGCCGTGCCACTGGGACTTTGTCGGAGGCCTTGTTATTATCCTCCAGGCTATCGGCGGGGACCTTTATCCGGATAGGCCGTATGCGTGCTGTGCGCGAAACATTAGGCTAAGCCCACTTTGCGACAGACTAAGAATTATTGCGGATACACTTGGGACTTTTTGCAAGGGCAGAAAGACGGCCTCAAAAATCGACCGTGATATCTTTGCATCTTTAGGAAAGGCGACACCAGTCAGGCGCTGGCTTGCTGCATCTTTGGATAAGACTATTAGGCTGAACTTGACTCTGCCCTTTGAAATAGATTTAGCGTAAAAAAGAGGTACAAAGATGAAAGAAATACTAAGTTTTTGCGGTTTGACATGTCATAAATGTGTTATTTATTTGGCAACGAGAGAGAAGAATGACGAAGAAAAACATAAAATGAGAATTGAAATAGCGCAGCAAATTAAAGAACATTATGGCCAAGACTGTAAGGCCGAAGATGTCACCGACTGTGATGGATGCAAAGCAGAAGGAGGGAGGCTATTCTCAAGAAGCGAGAACTGTCAGATAAGGAAATGCGCAATAGGCAAGGCAATTGAGAATTGTGCGTATTGCAGCGAATATGCCTGTGAGAAGCTCGAGAAGTTCTTTGATATAGAATCGGATGCCAAGGCACGTTTAGATGAAATAAGAAGCAGGATTATTTAAAAAATAACCTGCATACTATAGAGCAAAATACCCAGACGATGAATAGCGGGATAAGTAAAGGCAGCAAAAATGGAAATGCGATTGCTGCAAGTATCAGCCCTACCAAAGCAAAGCTGCCCAGAACTATAAGGCCTACTCCAACAAAAACGAAGGCCAAAAGTATTGCCACGCAAAACAGGATAACCAGCGTCAATATGAAGCTCCATGCGCCGATTATAGCGCCGAAAGGGCCTGTGATTTCACGTCCGTTTATGATGATAGATACGCCATCGCCGCCGATATATAATGCCCATGCAAGAAATACAAACATAAATATCGCTAAGATTAAGGCCAATCTGCGTATCACAGCCGGTCTCCTTTTTGCTTGGTTCGTTAGACACTGACTGACGCAGAGTCAGTGTATGTCATTGTTATAGTATGTGTAATTCCGTATGTCAATAAATTTCTTCAAACAAACTCCACGGCATACCGCCCCGGATTTCTAATTTGCTTTATCGAACCATCCAGATATGAAAGCTCATCAGTTAATCTCTGCTGTATTGTCTGTATCTGTTCAGCCGATTCAAAAGATTTTAATAAATCGTCCGCCTGAACGCTCAGGGGACAAACAACATCTTTCTTGTAAAACTTGTCTCTAATTCGGATAATACTCTTTCTGCCGGGTCGGCTTTGCTTGCCAGGCGAACTCTTAGAGACTTCCTTGTCCCCATATTGGACAATTTTGTAAACTATCTCCACCGCAGGGGCAGAGCGTGACACGGCAAAGTTTGTACCTACGCCGAAGCCGTCGATTTGTGCGCCGGCCTTTACAAGGTCGTAAATCTTGAATTCGTCGAGGTCGCCGCTTGCAAAAATTGCAAGATGCGAAACACCTTGTTCCTGAAAATATTTGCGTGCGAAACTGCTCAGGTTTACCAAATCACCGCTGTCAAGCCGGATGCCCTTTATTTTTATACCTTTTTGCTCGAAAAGCTCTTTTGCTACCTTGGCGGCTTTTTTTATCCCTTCAATGGAATCGTACGTATCTACAAGCAGAATAGCATTTTCGCCGTATTTTTCTGCAAAGTCGCGAAAAGATTGTTCTTCCGAATCGTGCACTTGGACGAAGGAATGCGCCATTGTCCCTGTGGGCGAAAGATTGAGAAGGCGCGATGCGAAGAGATTGCTCGTAGCCGCAAAGCCTGCTATTTGAGCCGCTCTTGCAGACCGCACAGACGCCACAGGCCCCTGACAGCGTCTCAGACCGAAATCTATCAAACCAGCATCTTGCGCAGCGATGGAGATTCTCGCTGCGAGCGTTGCCTCAATAATTGAAAAGCCGAGTATGTTAAGAATAAAGCTTTCCAGTATCTGTGCACAAATCAAAGGCCCTGCCAGCTCAAATATAGGTTCATTCGGGAAAAAGACTGTGCCTTCAGGTAAACAGCGTATCTTCACCTCAGGTCTGAGCTTTGAAAGATATGATAAGAAATCATCTGAGAATATTGCAGTTGAGTTGAGATAATCAATATCTTCAGTTGTGAATCGAAATTCGCTCAGATAGGACTGTACTTCCGCCAGTCCCGCCATAACGAAAAAGCCCCAATGTTCCGGCAGCCGGCGGATAGTGACCTCAAAACAGGCGGTCTCATTCATTTTCTTTTGGAAGTAGACCTGAGCCATAGTAAGCTCGTACAGGTCCATAAAAAGCGCGGGACTATTTTTCATCAGCCACATTACAATTGCCTTCCGCCTTTGTGGATCTTCGACTTAAAATCGGCAAAGTTAATAATTTCGACTCCTATTTGTCGCAGCTCATTGAGAATTTTGGTTTCAGGCCTTGAGTTAAGTCCCTTAGTGACGTCACTTAGAAGGATTGGCTTTATACCTTGGTGTTTTGCAAGGCCGCGCAGCACATAATAAACACAAAAATCAAGAGCGACGCCGAAAACGGTCACAGCCTTTGGCTTTATCAGCTTTAAGAGTCTATCGGTGTTGGGATTATCAAAAGCATCGATGCTTTCTTTTTTTATGACGATGTGAAATTGGTCTTTATCCACGAGTTTTTTTAGTGAATCGTCGGACATTTTATCGATTTCAACGTGTTCGATGGGGACATTACCCAAATAGCCGACCCGTTCACTGCCTGGCTCCCCGGCCATGCAATGTGGCGGAAATGTATTTTTGAAGTCTGGTGACTGCGAAATCTCTTCGTTGTCGGAACTGTGCCAGTCGATGTCGGCTATCATTGAGCAGCCGTTATCAAGGGCGAACTTTCGCACCTCGCCGACTTTATCTATAATGGTTTCGGCTCCAGGGACATAGAGTTTACCCTGCGGCTGCATAAAGTCGAACTGCGTATCAACATCCCAAAATATAGTCTGTCTCTTCATAATACACCTGTTTTTTAGTACGACAAAAATACCCGCCAGTGCTGAAATTTTCAAGATTATATTTCGGCACGATACAAAGTGTGCTACAATCGGAAAGTTTAGAAGAGTTTCTGGAGGCAAGAATCTAATGAAAAGTTACCGAAAAGAGCTATGGTTTAATGCGAAAAACAGAAGAGAATATATTAATATCACCCCACAGGTCGAGCAGGCCCTGCAGGAAAGCGGTATTAAGGAAGGCCTGGTGCTGTGTAATGCCATGCACATAACCGCCAGCGTCTTTATCAATGACGATGAATCCGGACTGCATCACGACTTTGAGGTCTGGCTGGAAAAACTGGCACCGGAAAAGCCGTATTCGCAGTATCAACATAATGGCTTTGAAGACAATGCCGATGCGCATCTCAAACGTAGCGTGATGGGTAGGGAAGTAGTTGTAGCCGTGACCAACGGCAAACTGGACTTCGGGCCGTGGGAGCAGATATTCTACGGCGAATTCGACGGCAAAAGACAAAAAAGAGTCCTTGTAAAAATCATTGGAGAATAAGTGGGTGACTTGAAGGCGTCGGTGTTTTTTGGGCCACATTTTCAGAGAATAGTATCATTGATTTGTGTGCTGGTTCTATTGGGATTTGGTTTGGTTTTTATCTACAACGCAATCGAGGCGTTAGGTTTTTGACCGTCGCCGTCCTTCTTCGTAATTTCCCTTCGTATTGATGCTCCAGAGAACAAAGTAATACTACGAAGTCCGCTAGGGGATGCCTTACGGCAGATAAATGCCGGCGACGGCTAAACGTCACCAAGTATTTGTTTGATGTTATACTGCGCTAAAGTTTCGCGCTGTGTATTAGATATTTGCTTGAGACCATCCGATGTATCGGATGTCACCTGCGCAAAGCCTGCAGCAGCTACGGCGTCGGCAATGTCCGACAATCGAATATTTGCCGGATCTTTCACCGGGATAAAACCAGCAGCAGGCTCGGTAGTCTTGGCTATAAGATTACTCCCGACAAGATGATCGAGGATTTTCTCTCCGAATTCAGCAGGTATATTTAGTTTGCTGCAGATAACCTCGGAAGAAATCGGTGCTTGATTTTTTTCAAAGGCATCCGCGATTTCTCTTACGATGCTAATAGCCGTAAAATCATTGGCGATAAAATATTTCTCCCTCTTGTCGGCGGCGACCATCTCAGAGGCGTCGAGCGTCTTTAAATGCTGCGTGGTAAATGTCAACTGTAGGCCGAACAGGACTATCAGCCATGTAATGTAAATCCACAAAACACCCAGCGGGATAAGGCCGAGCACGCCATATATTTTGCTGTAGGGAATAAAGCCGGTGACATATTGTCTGAAGCCCCATTTGGCGAGCGTCCAGACCAAAGCAGCTACAATCGCCCCCCAGATCGCCGCTTTTGCCTGTACCTTGGTATTTGGCAGAACAAAGTAAAGCAGGAAAAATACTACCGTCGCTACGAAATATGACAGAACCGCAGGCCCTACGTGCGAGAGGACGGTCTGTTCAATCTGGGTAAAAGTTTCATAACTACTCGTGGCGTAAATGCCTAATCCTATCAAAATCGGCCCAAGGGTCAGGATTGCCCAGTAGTTAATCACACGGTGCAAAAAGCTTCTGCCGTGTGACACATACCAGATATTATTAAACGCCCGTTCTATTGTCGCAAGAAGAGCTAAAGCAGCCCAGATAACAAAAACTATGCTTACTAATGTTATCGAGCCTTTATTTACACCCGCAAAAAAATCATTAACAATCCGGTCCAGATGGTCAGTTAGCATCACCTTTTCTTCCGTCTGGCTTGGATACACAATCGTGGTCAGGTGAAGATTTTTATAAACCAGGTTCTTTAGCCTTTCTCCTTCTTGCTGGTAAGCGGGAAATAACTGGAACACCAAGAGCATTACAATGGCCAGTGGGACAATGCCGAAGATGGTGTGATAAGAGAGTGCTGCTGCCTGCTGGCCGGAGCGGTTCTTTTTCAAAAGTCTCGCACAATGCGACCATAATTTTATCTGAAAGACTACAAAGCGACCGGCTTTGCCGAGCTGTGTTGTAGGTGTGGACAAAAGCTCCTTAATAAACATACAATCGCCTTTCAAAATATTTAGCCCCCCAATTTATTGGGGGGGTCATTATCACCGCAAAATATTTTCAAGACCTTTTCGCAACTGCTCTTCCAACTGCTTTTGCAACTGCTGCTCAAGCAGTTTTGCTGTGTCTAATCTCGGCTTAGTGACGGTTCCTTTTAACGGCAGAGTTATTCTATCGCCGGTGGTTTCTCTGTCGACCCTTGCTGTTCTGCCGCTGGTAGTATAAGGCAAAGTCACCGTCATATCCAGACTCTTATCCAAGCCGATAACGCCTTTGAAGTTGACCGGATTGTTGCCAACGTCCACCTGCATATTATCGTATCTGAGAAAGCCCTTCTGCAGAGCAAAATCTGTTGGATGTATTGTTAACTCCTCACGGGCGCTTCCGCCTGCTATCGTTAGAATTTGGCCGAGCAAATCCGAGGTCTGCAGTTGCAGCTTGTTGGCCGAGATGGTGCCGATCACTTCAATATCATTTTTGGCGCCTTTGGCTAACGGTATTGCAAGCTTCTGGCAGCTAAAATTTGCCAAGCCGCTGACGTCAACAGCATTGGCGAAGATGGGATTCACATACATCAACAGCTTGTCTGTAGTTTCCTTGTTGATTTGAATGTTTTTTGCCACTTCAATTGGGCCGGGCGTCTTCAATAATGTCGGCTTTTGTTTAAAATCCGCCCGCCCTGCGAAGCTGAGTTGGCCGTTGTTGACGGCTGTGGTAAACGGCGCAATATCTAACAGGCCATTGCGAATTTGGATGTCCACTTCTGTTGGGCCGAAATAAAGGCCCATGTACTGAGCCTTGTCAAAACCAATCTTGGCCTTAGAGTTGAGATTGGCCAGGAGCTGGTCCGGCTGGCCAGCCGGATACTCGCTAAAAAAATTTATAGTGTCCTGCCTTTTCCCGGCCATACTCAGGCCCTGCGGCAAAAAAGCCGATGCAAAAGAGCTCACAGCCGCCCAGTCGTATTCGAGATTCGCCTGACCCTGTAATCTGGTTTTGCCGTCTTTGTCGGCCTTATTAAACTGACCTTTTTTAAGCTTTATTTGGGGACTTATCAGCTCAATATTTTTTACGTTAATTGACTTTTGGCTGGGATTGATCTCGGCATCCAGCATAAGCTGAACCTCAGCTTGCTGGAAAGGCTCCTTGTTGGGTGAGGTGAGTTTAAAATTCGTAATCTTCGTCGAATCTGTGAAGATTCGGTAGATGTCTTTCTCGGACGTGACGGAAAACTGCGAGGTAGCCTCGCCGGCTAATTGCATATCTTTTGGAAAGGAGGCAAATAAAACCATAAATGGCTGAAGCTTTTCAAGATTAATCTTCTGTGCCGATGCGGATAACTTCATAGGTTTTACAGTCTCTTTGTCCAGCGGAACAACCGCATTTGTCACGCTCACCTGGCCAAGACTTGAGTTTGCCTGTAAGGAGTTGATCGTGACAGCACTGGCTTTCTTATCGTAATCAATAGCAAAGGTCGCATCAGCCATCGGCTCTGAGGCGGTTACACCTTCTTTAGAGCTTAGACGAAGCTCTTTAACCACCGATGAGCCGGCTGCGGTAATCTTCTCATCCTTAATGGATACTTGTCCCTTACCGGATAGCTCACCAGCCATCTGGTATGGGCCGATGTCCACGAATTGTCCCAGCTCGGATTGGAGCTTTGCTAAATCGACTTGGCCGTTATAATTAATCTGTTCGAGGCTGCCGGCGGCATTTATTTTTGCAAACGCCGCGGAGACATTCACCTTATCAAAACTTATTTTGCCTTTTTCACCTGTTATTTCCAGTGCGGTAGTGACAGGCTCAGAAATTGCCAGCTCCTTTCCATCTATTGTGCCCGCCAATCCGGTCAAATTTGCCTGGCCGGTGATTGTAGCTTTGCCGGACTGGGCGGTTGTGTTGACGCTGCCGGTCAATCTTCCTGAAGTGACTTTCATCCCTTTTTTAAGGCCTATCGTTCGGGGCATCTGTGACAGGACGGCGGCGACGTCGCAATTGAAATTACCTTTTAGATTGTAATTGGAACCAGGTTGCAGGATGTCAGTTAGAGACTTAAACGTCGTAGGAATGGTCCCATCGGCATTAGCTTGCGCCCAGTCACTTCTGAACTGTAATTTCTCGATGTCAATAGTTTGCTCTTTTTGGCTCAGCTTTATGTCAGCATCCAGAACACTGCTCTGCAATCTGTCGCCTTTCAACTGTGGGCCGGTTATATCGAGATTCTTTGCCTTTATGTTTGCAGTCAGGTTTTCAAGGCGACCATCTTTAATTCCACTGGTCATATTAGCGGAAACTACACCTTTTGCTTGAAGCTCAACTTTAGCCAGCTCCAAAATCGGCGCCAGTGTCGCAAGGTTAAGCTCGTTGACCTCAATATTAAAATCTCCGGAGGTACCTTTGAGTGACCATCCGTTTTTTGAGCCTGGAGTGACTTGGCCGGACGTACTAATCTTCGAGTTTGTATCCGTCACAGCCATATTGGCTTTAAAACTTGTTTGCTGGCCCGGCGGTCGCAAGCTCATCGTTGAATTTATCTGTGATAGCTCGATTGCTTTTTCCTTTGAATCTGTTACCTTCAAGCTACCATCATTAACGACTACGTCCGTGACAAGAGCGGCAGGCACAGCCGCAACTTTCGCCGGCTCTGATTTACCGGGACGTTCAGCTTCGGCTGGGGCTGGAGCTGTGGGCCTGTTTTTGAGATTTAGGTTTACCATAGGCTGGTCAATCGTCGTTTGGCCAAAGGATAAATTGCCCATTAAGATGGAGCCGTAATGCGGCTTAGTTGCAATTTGCTTAACCTGCACCGATGCCCAGCCGGTATCATCGTTAAAACTAAGGTCTGTAATCTTGATGCCTTTTAACCAGCCCATTGAAAGGTTGGCAAAGTCCGTTCTACCGCTGATAGATTTATTGACTTTGGACAAAATAATCCGTTGCCCTGTTTGGGATGATACAACAACAGGAATAAGCAGAAGCACTAAAACAATCAAAACTGCTAAAATTGGCAGGCCCCATTTGAGTACCCTGATGACGGTTTTCTTCTGTGTTTTGGTTTTGGTGTTTTTTTCGTCTCGCATTTTTATGTCCCCCGGAAGAACATATTTAACTCCGCATTTTACGCGGGATTACGTTTTTTTAACCAATCGTCACCGTGCCGGTGACGGCTAAACAGTGGAACCAATCAATTAAGCATTATCTCGTCCGATTTGTGTTTGACCATTTCGTCAACCTTATCGGAGTATTTCTTGGTGATATCGTCGATTTGCTTTTTGCCGGTTTCGAGGTCGTCTTCAGTAATGAGCTTGTCTTTTTGCTGCTGTTCAAGGTGCTTGATTGCGTCTCTTCGTATGTTGCGGATGCTAACCTTTGTTTGCTCGCCAGTCTGTTTGGCCTGAGAAGAAAGCTGTTTTCTTCTTTCTTCACTGAGTGGTGGGATGTTCAGCCTTATGAGCCTGCCATCTGTAATCGGTGCAATGCTTAAATCGCTGTTTTTGATCGCCTTTTCAATCTCTTTGAGTGAAGCTGGGTCGAATGGCTTGATAACAATCATATCGGCTTGCGGCGTTGCTAAAGTTGCCAATTGCTTCAGGGGGGTGGGCGAGCCGTAATAATCAATTTTAATGTTTTCAACCAATCCGGTAGAGGCTCTTCCTGTTCGCACGCTTTTTAACTGGTCGTGCAGAACCTCGATAGCTTTTTTCATCTTCGATTCGCTCTCTGATACAATTTCCTTGACTGGCATTATCAATCTCCGTTCCCCGCCTTCGCGGGGACAAGCTTAGTTTTTCAGCAGATTAACGTGCCGACCTTCTGGCCGCAAAGAGCCTTGATTATATTACCTTTTATAAAAATATTCAAAACGATGATAGGAATTTTGTTGTCTCGGCAAAGACCTATTGCTGCATGGTCTATTACTCTTAGATTCTTCTTTAATACATCACTATAAGATAGTTTTTTAAACATTCGAGCTTTCGAATCTTTTTTGGGGTCCTTAGTGTAGACTCCGTCAACTTTCGTTGCCTTAATCAGCAAATCTGCTTCAAGCTCCGCAGCTCGCAGAGCCGCACACGTATCTGTGGTAAAGTAAGGATTTCCTGTACCACCTGCCAGTATGGCTACTCTCTTCCGCTCCAGATGGTGAAACGCACGTCTGCGGATGAAAGGCTCACACATCGCCGCGACCTCGATAGCGCTGAGCACCCTCGTCGGCTGACCGAGCTTTTCCAGTGTCTCCTGCAGCGCACAGGCATTGATAATGGTAGCCAGCATTCCCATATAGTCGGCTGTGTTTCTGGGTATGTGACTGGTTTGTGAGAAATGCTCACCGCGGATGAAATTGCCGGCACCAACCACGACCACCATCTGTGGGCCGAGCTTGCAAACCTCCACAATCCTTTTGGCGATCGACTCTAACTCGGAACTGTCAATTCCAAATCTTCCGGGCTTACAAAAACTTTCGCCCGATAGTTTTAGCACGACGCGTTTGTATTTACTCTCTGCCATTTATTTGCATCTGAATGTTATGTAAAACGCTGGTGAAACCGTCACAAAAAAACCCCGCAATGAATTGCGGGGCTAAACAATTTATCCGACGTCGAAACGTACAAATCCTTTAATTTTCGCTTGGCCACCTACTTCTTTGGCGGCTTCGGTGAGAACCTGTGCTACGGTTTTACTGTCATCCTTAACAAAGGGCTGCTCTAACAGGCAGTTCTCTGAATAAAATTTCTTCATCTTGCCTTCGATGATCTTTTCAATTATGTTTGCAGGCTTATCTTTGACCTGCTCGCGGAAGACGGCCTTTTCCTGCTCAACAATTTCAGGTTTCAGACCATCCTTATCCAGCGCCATCGGTTTAGTTGCGGTAATGTGCATCGCTATATCCGAGGCGGTCCGTTTCAATACACCCGCATCAGCGACGTCGTCACTGCTGGTCTCTATCTGAACCATTGTCCCCACTTTTCCGTTGAAGTGAATGTATATACTGATAAGTCCCGGCCCATCAAGTTTACATTTGGTGTAATCCCCCACCTGTATTTTTTCGCCGGTCTTGCTGACCGTTTCGGTTACAATATCACTGAACTTTTGTCCATTCAGAGAGGTCTCAAGAACATTCTCGGCACCCTCGTCAGCGGGACAGGCCAACGCAAAGTCGGCAAGGGCCTGAGCCGCCGCCACAAAATCGCTGCTTCTGGCTACAAAATCCGTCTCGCAGCACAGTGTAGCTAACACAGCGGTTTTCCCGTCATCGCTGCTTTTACTCACAACCAATCCTTGTGAGGTCTCTCGTTCCGCTCGCTTGGCTAATGTTGCAAGACCCTTTTTTCGTAGTATCTGAACAGCCTTATCTATATCGCCGTCGGCTTCGGCAAGGGCAGATTTACAGTCCATCATGCCTTGGCCGGTAATCTTGCGGAGTTTAACTACCATCGAAGCTGAAATTTCTGACATAATAACCCCTAATCTTTTACAAATCCGAAAATAAAATTAAATATCAAAATTCAAAAATCAAAATTGTGGAATTGCCGCGATGCGGCAATGAATTCCTAAATTTTACATTTTGCATTTTGCTCTTTGATTTGCTTTCGTGTTTTTCCTTTCAGGATTGCTCTGATGACTGCTGCTTAGGATTATTTTCCGTCGAAGGCGATTCTGCTGTTGCCGTCTGGTTCGGCTCCACAACAGCCACTGCCTCGGATTCTTCCTTGCCGGCTCGGGCCAGAGCCGGCCTCTTTAAGCGAACCCGTTTTTGACGGGCCGTCTGCTCGGTACGTGCCGGAACCATCGTTTTGCCAATCGCAACCGCATCGGCCAATTCGTTAAGGATCAATTCAATCGCCCTGATAGAATCATCGTTGGCAGGAATGGCCACATCCACGGTGTCGGGATCGGAATCAGTATCGAGAATTCCAACTGTTGCAACACCGAGCTTTTTAGCCTCGCGCAGAGCAAGATACTCCTTCTTCGCATCGACAGCCACAACAGCACCCGGCAATCGCGTCATTTTTCGAACGCCATCGAGATTGATTTTGATCTTTCGCATCTCACGTTTAAGCCTGGAGGCCTGCTTTTTACTCCCACCTTCGAGACTTCCATCCTGTTCCATGGATTCTAACTGCTCCAGTCTGGCCAATCGAGACCGTATAGTTCTGAAATTGGTGAGCATTCCCCCCAGCCATCGCTCACTGACATAGTGCATGCCGCATTTTTTTGCGACTGTCTCTACGGCCTTTTGTGCCTGACGTTTGGTGCCTACAAAGATAACATCATTGCCGGTAGAAACAATCTCAGCCAATAGCTTTTTAGCTATTAACAAACCTTTTAATGTTTTTTTGACATCTATGATATGAATGTTACCGCGTTTTGCGAAAATAAACGGGGCCATTTTGGGATTCCATCGGCTGACGCCGTGCCCGAAATGCACCCCTGCATTGACCAGCTCACGAGCTAACTGTTTAGCCACAAGACCTCCAAAAACTCAAGATTTATTTATTATACATAAACTACCGAGCTTAAGAGATTAATGCAACTCGCCTTCTATGTCAAGAATTTTTATATAGAGAAATTTTGCCTGCTGATATAATAATTCCGGCACACTTTAACATGTTGTATTTTCCCTGCTGCCTGGGTGTATTATAGCGCACTCTAATTGTAGTATCTTTGCCTTTTAGCAACCTGCCTGTTTGATGCGGGGGAAATCCCAATAAATTGGGGTATTCTTATCGGCCCACTAATACCAGACATGAATTATTATGTTAGGCTCGGTCTTTTTAGCCTGGACCTCGCCTGTAGTTGTGTTAGTTAATTTTATACTGACCCCTGGGTTTTCTTTCAGCCATTTAATAACCTGCTCATCAAGAAATTCCATGGCTCCAGGATGCAGTTTGGTAAAGAAGGTCTTTACGCCGGAGATTCGGCTGGCAGGGGCCTGTTGAGTTGTCGGCTTTTCTGCAGGCGGCTTTGGTGCGGTCGGCTTAGGTGCAGGCGGCTTTGGTGCGGTCGGCTTTTGTACCTCTACCGGATTGCCGCCTCCCAAATTCAAGGGGGCATGTGAAACCTTCATCTGATCAGAGTCATCACTAAAATTAGTTGGCCTATTGAGGCCTTCATTTCCGGAAGGTCTACTACTATCAATATTATCCATAGACTACCTCTCCTAACTTGATGTTTACATCTTCAGAATCATGGGTTCTTGAACGAACTCATCTGTTTTTGTAAACTTGGGCCTTGTAAACTGACGTGAACTATTTCTGCTTTTTCCTCCGTTCCTGGTATATTAGACTTGTCGCTGCGAGCTTGTTCTGATTCTGTTTCCTGTTTGTTTTCTTCTGCACTGGGCTGAGGTTCATTAGAATCTTTCCGCGAGTCTTGGCGGTCGGGATTTTCTGCTTCGGCCTTAGCCTGCTCTAATTCATCCTTTAATCTTTTGACTTCTGCTTCTGCTTTTTCAAGTTGTTTTGTGGCTTTTCTAAGGGCGTTTCTGACCTGTGCCTTTGCCGCTTCAGCTTCGAGACGTGATTGTTCGGATTCACGGACCTGCTCTTTTTGCTGTTTTTCCCGAGCTCCAAGGCCAAAGGGGTCCGTAATAGCCTTGCCAAGTCCCGGAGAAGTCGGCGGCTCGTGTTTCCTTTTGATATCTTCGACCATTTCCTGCTTGGGGATACCGCCTGTGGAGATAGTAGGAGTTAATATAAAAATGGTCTCTACGACCCGCTCCTCAAAATCTCTGCCGGAAAATAGAACACCAACTACAGGTATATCTTTCAGCACAGGGATACCTCTAATGACGTCGCGTTTTTCGGTTTTCCTTATGCCGCCGATTACCAGGCTCTCGCCCCGTCTGATGCGGTTCTCTTCATTATTAATTTCCTTCTTTGTTACGATGGGCAATTGCTTGACACCTTCAGGAGTTAATTTTGAGCCGAGTATTATGTTCGTTTGCAAACCAACGGTTCCATCCGCAAAAACATGGGGCGTAATCTCCAGAGAGTCAACCACATCAATAAACTCCGTGTGCTCTGTAGCAGCACTGTCCCCGACGGGCAAAATGGTTGTTATTTTCTGCAAAGGTACATGCTCGGATTTTATCACTTTGGCTTTTTTGCCGTTGACGACTTCCAGTGTAGGATTCATCAATATCTTCAGATAACCCTGTGACTCCAGCAGATCCACCAAAGCCATGTACTTATCGGTTTTCAAATATCCGACTTTAAGACCCATTTTAGCCCGAGCGATTTCTCTGAGCGAAGCCCCGGGAAAAGCAGGAAGGGTGTCTGGCTCCGTTAGCAACTGATCAATTGCTGTCCCGAAAGGTTGACCTGCAGGAGCCACCCAGATATCCTCGCCAAGTAATTCTTGAATCATTAAAGTAGTTGAGTGATCTATGGTCTTATCCGCATAAACCTCGGAAACAAGACAGTTAATCTTGACCTGAATCGGCGGTACATCTACTTCCTGTAACAATGCTAACACAGAATCGACATCTTCTTTAGCTGGACATCTTACTATCAACTGGTTGGTAGCCGGATTACTGCTTACAGTATAGTCCGGCAGGGCAGTTGATTTGCCTTTCTGGTCAAAAAGCTCGGTTGCAAACTGCTCGTTGACAATTTCCTTGAGTTCGTTAGATATATGATACTGGCAGAAATAAAACAGTTTCCACTCGGTCTTGCCGTTGACCGACTGCTCGACGATTTTGGACGGTTTTTTGTAAACTTCCGGCAATGGTATGTTGGGTTCAGAAGTTATCTCAATTCTACCCACATCATCAAGGATTTTTTGGGATTGAAGACTTGCAGGCTTTCCTATGAAGGAATCTTCACAGCCTCCGATCCACAAGACAGCTACTATGGCCAAGGTTCCGATAAAAATCTGCCTGTAGCTTGTTTTCTGGCTGATATTGCTCATAATCACGCCACCAGTACAGTCCTAAACGGAGTAAACGAGGTGGTTTCGGATTTAAATTTTTTCTAACTTCGTAAAAATGCCAGAGATACGCATTATATTACCTGTTTTTTTATCGTCAAGCATATTTTAATAAGTTGAAAAAACACGCGATATGAATCTTACCCAAATTAAAAAGATTAGACATTTTTCACTTTTTTGTTATTTTTCAGGTTATGGTCAAAAAACAGCAAAAATCTGTTACCGTGAGCTTTGTACCGTTAGGCTGTCCCAAAAACATCGTTGATAGTGAAAAAATGTTGGCCGAAATCGCACAGGCAGGCTTTTTAATCACTATTGAGTCCGATAATGCTGATGTTATTATAATTAACACCTGCGGTTTCATTGAGCCTGCAAAGGTCGAAGCTCTGGAGGCCATAAGGCAAGCGGTAGATTGTAAACAGAAAGGCAGAGCCAAAAAGGTCATTGTGGCGGGCTGTCTTTCTCAAAGGCTGGGTCGGCAGCTATTCAACCAGGTTGAGGGTATAGACGCAATCGTTGGCCTTGGCCAGAGGGATAATATCGCTCGAATAATCGAAAAGACACTTTTAACTAATCAGCCAGCCGCTTATCTGGGTAAATTGCCGGAAAATTGCAGCGATGATACTGCCAGGCTGCTTATTACCGGACGTCACTGGGCTTATCTGCGAATTAGCGAGGGCTGTAACCACCGCTGCTCTTTCTGCACAATACCTGCCATCAGAGGACCATATAGAAGTAAACCAATGGAATTGGTGCTTGCCGAAGCTAATGAGTTAGCTTCAGCAGGAGTGGTAGAACTAAATATAATCGCACAGGACACAACCTACTACGGCCGAGACCTGAAGGTGGCAGGTGGTCTTTCTGCGCTTATAAAGGAACTTGAGCAAATCGAGAAATTAAGGTGGATTAGATTGATGTACCTCTGGCCGACTGGTATTGATGAGCAGCTCATCGAAACCATAGCAAAAAGCAAAAAAATCGTCCACTATCTTGATATCCCAATCCAGCACATAAACAACAAAATCTTAAAAGCGATGCGCAGGCCCGATACAAAAGACCGGCTGCAAAAATTAATTGATAAATTGAGATCGGCTATACCTGATATAGTGCTGCGAACGACTCTGATTGTCGGTTTTCCCGGAGAGACCGAGCAGCAGTTCACTGAATTGCTGGATTTTATCAAATGGGCTAAATTCGATGCTCTGGGATGCTTCAAATTCTACCCAGAATCAGGCACATCCGCAGTCGATATGCCTAACCAAATATCGGAGCAAGTAAAACAACAACGCGTTGAAGAGCTAATGCTGACCCAGCAAAAAATTGCTTTTTCAAAGAATGAAAATAAAATCGGCGGTGAGCTTCTCTGCCTGATTGACTCTGTTGACGACAAAGGAACCGGCAGGGGACGCTTTTATGGCCAGGCACCTGAAATAGACAGTATTTGCATTATCAGAAACTGCGAAGCTGCGCCGGGTGAGTTTATAAAAACACGGGTCGTTGGAACAAAAGATTATGATTTACTGGTGCGTCAAATTTAAGGTTGAAAAGTCTCTATAAAAAGTTAAACTTTCTACTATGACCAAGCTTATTCCGAACATCTTGACCTTTGCACGGTTTGCATTGACAGTTGTCTTTCTGATTATGATTCTTTACTCGCCTTCAACTGAAAATAAGTTACTATTTCTTGATATTGCTTTTGTAGTCTTTGTTGCTGCCGGTTTGACTGATATCGTCGATGGCCATATCGCGAGGAAATTAAATGTAGCCAGTAAGTTCGGACGAATGTTGGACCCGTTAGCGGATAAAGTCCTCGTCTGCGGTGCGTTTATCTGTTTTGCTATAATCGGCGAGCCAAGGCTTTTCAGTTTGAGCCGGACGGCCTTGATAGTTTTGCAGTGGTCAATAGTGGGTATTTTGGTCGCACGAGAAGCTTATGTGACTACGCTACGCCATATCGCTGAAGCGCGTGGTATCAACTTCGCGGCAACTTTCTCCGGCAAGATAAAGATGTTCATTCAGTCCTTTGCCATAGGGACGGTGGTTATCAAAATGGCTCACGTCCAGACTGCTACATGGGGATATTGGTTCACAACGATAACGTTAGCTGCCATGTTGACGGTTACTGTTATCTCAGGCTTGACGGCAACTCGGCGACGTAGCTAGAAAGAAGCACCTAAGTGTGTGAATGTGAATCGATAAATTCTTCTGTTGTCTCAGCGGGATCCAAGCCTATTGCGGTGAATATTTCCTCCTCCAATTCAAAAATCAATCGGTCGACTTTATCCGTGTCAATGTTGTTTTGCCCCTTCATTTGTCGTAATTGTGCGTTTCTTTGATGGGCATCATCGAGCCTCTCCTTTAACGACACAATTCTTTCGTGCATAACTCGCTTGTCAGCGTAATAGACGATTTTCTCCTCCCATGTATCAGGCCTGTCGGTTTCATCCAGCAGAGATACGTATCGGTGCTTCTTTATTGTCAAAGCGAGCACCGGATATCTTTCCTTCAACAGCTCATAAGCGGTATCTTCATGGCCAATTGCATTGTACTTTGTTTTCAGCTTGTTCCATGCCGTTTTTTGCTGTTCTGTGACGGTCATGCCGATGTTATTGTAGTCGGATTCTTTAACCTCACAAATCCTCGCTATATCATGCAGCAGACATGCTCTTTCCACAAGCTCAACATCTACAGCTATGTCTTTTTCTTTTAGTTTTTTTGCTAAAAACACAGCAAGTTTAGCTGTTGCTAAGCTATGCTTTACGATATTTGGCGGCACGTGATATTTGTTAATTATATCGAAGCATTCTTTACGTGTTGGGAGACTATAATTTTTCATTTATCAATTCAGCAACCTTTTTGCCTGACTTTAGCATTCCGCCAAAAATTGGACCCATTCTCGGCAGGTTATAAACATCGCACACAGCCATGCCGGCAACGAAAAGGCCGGGGAAGATTTCACTCGTTTTTTCCACGACGCCGGCCTCAGAGATTTCCACGTTCATAAAGTATTCCTGCAGCTCTTTCGGAAATAGGTCAGGCTTTCTTCTTTTTAGCATACTGACCAATTCAGCCGGATGACCGGTCGCGTCGACCACAAACTTTGCACAAATGCAAAACGGGTCCACGTGCAGATTTATAGCACGTACGCTTGAACTATTGACGACAACGCCTTTAACGGTCTCTTTCTTTAGAACAATATCTTCAACCTCCATCAAATTAAAAACTTCCGCCCCTGCCTTTTTTGCTTGATAAGCCAATGCAGTTGCAAACTCTATTGCGTCCGCCACATACAGACGCCCCTGTTTCTTCGTTGTCACGCCTATCTCATCCAGAATATCTTTGTCTTCGAAGGTAACAACATTATAGCCTGCGGCTCCGCCCCAGATTCCTCCACCTATTGAGAGCTTTTTTTCAATAATGGTGGTTTTTGTCCCTGCCTTGGCCAAATAGTAGCCGGCGGCCAAACCAGCTGGTCCTGCACCGACTATAACAACGTCACTGTTAAGATGCTCGGTCAGCCTCTTGACATACTGCTCGATAATCACTCGGGATATATTAGTCTCGATCATCTCTTGTTCCTTTCTGAAACACTTATTACTCGGATTTTCCAATCTCGAATATCGAATCTCGAAATTCGAAACAATCCCAAAATTCAAATATCAAATGCTCAAAACTGTTAAGTTTTGAATTTTGTATTTCGGTCATTTGTATTTGTTTCGAGTTTCGAGCTTCGGATTTCGTGTTTTGATAACTAAAATATTTTTATATTCTTTTTTTTGCCCCAAATAAGAAAGGCACTTCCGCAAAGGAGTGCCTATTATTCATCAATACGAGCCTTCCTTCGCGGGCATTATCCCAACAGGTTCAAGGGTCCCCCGCACCTATTTCCACAAAAGCGTTACACCCTTTACTTCTCCGTGCGGAGCAGAGCTCCTGCTCCAGAAGTTCTAACTATGGTTTAGCTTCTGGAAATAGGTGCGGGGCTCTCAGCCATAACCAAAACTTTCGTTTGGTCGTTAGCTCCCCTGGCTTACATTATTATTTAAGGGTATATCTTAATGATGTTCGAAAAAATTGCAAGCTTTTTTCACCCCATTCGACGGGCTCAGGGCAAGAGCATAAAAAGCCGGGTGCATGTCAAGTTTGTAGGTGAGGTGGACACTATTGTATTACCTATTATCTCAATGGATAATGATTGGTCGCCTTTTGTCACCTCGACCGAGGCCGTATGGCCGAGTGGAGAGGTCTGCCTTCAGAGGAACGTTTTTGTTAGCGAAATGCTGAAAAAAGTATAGAATTTTGCTGTATTTTCACAGATTTAATAAAAAAATGGCGAGTTCCTTTGAAGGAAAAGGTATCTTTTAGAGTCTTTTTATGCAGGAGCTAAACTCCTCCGGCTTGCTCGCCGTCGCGTAGCTATGGCGAAGCGAGGTCCGGGGGTGTACACAGGAGAAAGAACAATTGGGTAGCTTTTGTGAAGATGAAACAATAGCAATGTGGGGCTGCCGAAGCAGCTCCAAAGAAGCATTTGAAGCTATTGTGAAAAGGCATATGAAAGATGCTTATTTTATCGCGCTCGGCCTGGTAGGCAACCATGAAGATGCACTGGAACTTTCACAGGAGGCTTTTTTCCGGGCGTATCGTAACATCAAACAGCTCAGCTCAAAGGGGAAATTCTTTCCTTGGTTTTATCAAATCCTGAGAAACCTGTGCTTCAGCCATCTGCGAAAAAGAAGACTCAGGCAGGCAGACTCGCTCGACGAGTTTCAAGAAAACAACATCCAGGTTCAGGCGCACGATACGTTTGACCCCGGTGTGGTGGCGGAACGAAATGAGGATAAAGACCGAATCTGGAAGGCTATAGGCCAACTCGATGAAAAACACAGAGAGGTAATTATATTGAGACATTTCAGGAATCTTTCGTATGAGGAAATCTCTAAAATTCTTTTTTGCAACACAGGGACGGTGACAAGCCGATTGTATTACGCCCGTAAGAGATTAAAAGAAATACTGGATCGCGAGGGACCCCGCCTTGCGGGAAGCCAGAAAGGAGGTCGATAGTAATGACCTGCCGGAATTATAAAGATCTAATGATGGCTTATCTGGACAACGAGGTTGACGATGAGCAAAGAAAAGCCTTCGAGGAGCATTTAGCATCGTGTCCCCAATGCACCCAGGAGCTGAAAGAATTTGAAAAGCTCAAACAGCTCACCGACAATGTGAAATTGATAGAGCCAGAAGACCGGATATGGCAGCAATACTGGGGTAATGTCTATAACCGTGTAGAACGCAGCCTCGGCTGGATACTATTTTCCGTAGCTGCAATTTTACTGACAATTTACGGCGGATTTGAGTTGATAGAAAATATTATCAAAGACCAGACTGTAGGAATGCTTTTGAAAATTGCGCTTCTGGTACTTATAGCTGGGCTGGCAATCTTGTTTGTTTCGGTACTACGGGAGAGGGTTTATTTCTGGAAGAAAGACCGTTATAGAAATGTAAGGAGATAAGGCAATGCTTTTATCAACGACAGAAACAATAGTAGATAAAAAGATAGTAAAGCACCTCGGCCTTGTTAGAGGCAACACCATCCGTGCTCGGCATATCGGCAGAGATATCATGGCCATTCTACGCAATATTGTCGGAGGTGAGATAACCGACTATACCAAGATGATGGCTGAGTCACGGGAACAAGCTCTCGACAGGATGGTCGAAAGCGCAAAAGAAATGGACGCTAATGCGATTGTACAGATGCGTTTCTCAACCTCCGAAATTATGGGAGGCGCCTCTGAAATAATGGCATACGGCACGGCTGTAGTCGTAGAGTGAGTTTTGTATTAATCTCAGCTTTGTTGATATTGTTGAGAGGATATCCAATGGATGCAATTAAAGATTTTCTAAAGCCTGAGTTGATATGGTTCATAATAGGATTGGTGCTTTTAATTGCCGAGTTTGCGATGCCGGGATTAATTATTTTTTTCTTCGGCATCGGCGCCTGCGTAGTAGCGCTGGTTTGCCTTTTGACAGACATCTCATTGAATACTCAATTGTTGATATTCATACTTTCATCGGTTCTTTCGCTTTTATGCCTGCGTAAATGGCTCAAGGGTATCTTTATGGGGTACATAGTATCAAAACAGGATATAACAGAGAATATCGAAGAATTCATCGGCAAAAGAGCGGTCGTGAAGGAAAAGATTACGCCGAAAACGCCCGGCAAGGTGGAATTCCACGGCACCAACTGGGCTGCCGAAGCTGATGAAGAAATCGCTGTGGAAACACCAGTAAAGATTATTGGAAAAGACAACATAACACTTAAAGTGAAACCTTTATAGAAGAAAGGAGCGAATCATGTTAGCTGCAAGTTCTCCTGTTGCTACTATTATTCTTATCGGCGTGATAGTCTTTATAGCAATCTACGTTAGCCTTGCCATAAAGATTGTCCCTCAAAAGACTGCGTATATTGTCCAGCGGCTGGGAAAATATTTCACGACACTCGAAGCTGGCTTTCACATAATCCTGCCGCCTTTTGACAAGGTTGCATACAAGCATACCCTAAAGGAGCAGGCGGTTGATGTCCCTCCTCAGCAGTGTATTACCAAGGACAATATTGCGGTTGAAGTTGACGGCATCCTTTATATGCAGGTAATCGATCCCCAAAAGGCTTCATACGGGATTGACAATTATAGATTTGCCGCCACGCAATTGGCTCAAACAACTATGAGAAGTGTAATGGGCAAGCTCGATTTGGATAAAACGTTTGAGGAAAGAGATACGATAAACAGCGCGATTGTTGACGCAGTAGACAAGGCCTCTGATCCGTGGGGAGTCAAGGTCACGCGATACGAGGTGAAGAATATTCTGCCGCCTCAGAGCATCAAAGATGCGATGGAAAAGCAGATGCGGGCTGAGCGGGAAAAAAGAGCAGCGATTGCGGAATCCGAAGGTGACAGGCAGGCCAAGATAAATAGAGCAGAAGGTGATAGGCAGGAGCTAATCGCACGCTCGGAAGGCGAAAAACAAAGACGAATAAACGAGGCAGAAGGCCGAGCCGTAGAAATTCAAAAAGTCGCTGAAGCAACAGCAGAGGGAATCAGGCGAATTGCTGTCTCAATAAACGAAAAAGGCGGCACCCAGGCAGTGAACTTGCGGATTGCCGAGCAGTATCTCAACGAATTTGGAAAATTAGCCAAGACCAACAACACGATTATAATACCGTCGAATCTTTCGGACATAGCTGGTATGATTAAGGCCGCTTCCTCCGTGATTAAAGAGCAAACAGCGCCGTAAGGCATGGCTGACGCCACTACTGCGTAGTGGGCGCAATTATCACGGCAGGCTGCTCATCACTTGAGAACTACAGTGCCGGTGCCGGTAGTAATCTCGCCTATTGTATAGACCTTCTCGCCGAATCGTGTTAGTTTATTCGCAATTGAATGGGCAAAGTCTTCCGCTACTATCAGCACAAAGCCTATTCCCATATTGAAGACTTTGTACATCTCGCTTTCTTCGACGGGACCGGCATTCTGCAGGAATGTAAATATTTTGTGTTTTGGCCAGCTCGTTTTTTTAATCACCGCGTTGCAGCCCTTCGGCAGCATTCGCGGGATATTTCCCACGAGACCTCCACCGGTGATATGGGCCATTCCATGTACAACCTGCTTGACCTTATACTGGGACAATAGCTTCACTATCGGCCGAACGTATATCCTGGTAGGCTCCAGCAGCACGTCACCCAGTACCGCACCATTAAGTTCTCCGCAAGGAGTCCCTAGGACCGCGACCACATCTGTCATATTCATTTTTTGCTGCTTGAAGCAGATGCTTCGGGCCAGCGTGAAACCATTGCTGTGCAGTCCGCTGGATGCCAGGCCGAGAATAATGTCACCGGGCCTGATATTTTTTCCGTTGATAATTTT
>Ga0315532_1000437_pt1 | contig 33611 bp, 26 predicted proteins | sample SalMarWE160370MG_FD_203082 | JGI IMG/M metagenome (GOLD analysis project Ga0315532, IMG submission 203082) | Salt marsh sediment microbial communities from the Plum Island Ecosystem LTER, Massachusetts, United States - Salt Marsh Sediment WE1603-70 ...
GTGTTGGTACTAGCCCCCTGGATGCAGAAGAAATGGGGATTTCCCACAGGAACCAATGCTCTGAATGCTTCTTTGATTTTAGCAGTGATGGCTCTTCCGACAATCATCAGCGTCGCCGAAGATTCGATCTCAGCTTTAGGCCTAGAGCTGCGAGAAGCATCCTACAGTCTTGGTGCAACACGCATGGAAACAATGTTAAGGGTGGTCATCCCCGCGACCCATAGTGGCATCATCGCGGCAATTGTTTTAGGAATGATGAGGGCTATTGGTGAGACGATGGTGGTATGGATGGCCTCGGGTAATGCCAACCAGATCCCTCATCCCTGGTGGGACCTTTCGCAATCGGTTCGCACAATGACTGCTACGATAGCCGGGGATATGGGAGAAACACCGCGTGATACTCCACATTATTGGGCACTTTTTGCCGTTGGTGTACTGCTGCTGGTCATGGCTTTCTTTCTGAACTTGCTTAGCGAGTACTTCCTTGAGCGCGCGAAAAAGACGCTGGGGAAAGAATAATGAGATTAGCTGTTCGCGGAATAATTGATAGAGCATTTACGGCATTGACCGCCCTGTCGGTTGTACTGATGTGTTTTGCCTTAGTCGCAGTACTCGGTCCGATGATATGGCGAGGTACGGGTGCCGTTGTCTTCCAGGGCACTGTTGAGTTCCGCAAAATGCAGCTTTCGATTTTTCAAAGAGGGGACCCATCGAGCCTGGAGAAGGAAATTAACCAGGCCGAACACATCCGCAAGGTGGTCTACGAAACAATAGACAAGTTTAAAAGGGGGATTGATACCGAGGCACTGACGGATGAAGCCCGTAAGATCCATAGAGAGTTTGGAAAAGAACTTCGATACAAAGATGTTTCTATCGATGAGTATACCCAACTGCGGTCGATCAGCAGAGACTTACGAAACAAACTTGAGAATGCCTTCGTATGCAGGGATATTGAGCAGATAAGAGAAAATATTGAATACGTCCTTAAATATGAGAATGACACTCGCATTAAAGGTACACGCGCAGAAGATTTTTTTAGACTGGCAAAGGAGTTTCAAAAAGCAGCAGAAAGCACCGATCTGAGCAGATATTATGAATATGCCGGTTCTCTCGCTGAGGTGGAGGAAATTATTGTGAAGTTGCTTAGACCCAAACCTGGCGAGCCTGTTCCTGCATTGGTCAGACTACGCTACGGTGCGACAAGATGGGACCATGCCCAGAAGTTACTGGATAACCTTCTTTGGATTGAGCAGTGGGTCGAAAAAGAACCAGGTAAACCACTTGTCAAAGTCCTAAGTCCACGAGCGGAACAATTTGCTGGTACAATTATAGAGCCATTATTCGATTATGTCCCTGAGAATCTAACCCGAATGCTCAAGCCACGCTGGACATTCTACTGGCAGTATTTCATCGATGACAATGTCAACAGCCACTACTTTGGTGGTATCGGCCCTGAAATACTCGGCACACTCGTGATTACCTTGCTGGGGATGCTGGTTGCAGTCCCGCTTGGAATTATATCAGCGGCGTATCTGGTCGAGTGCGCATCGGATAACTTCGCTGTGAGAATAATTCGTATGTGTATAAATACGCTTGCCGGCGTACCGAGCATAATATTTGGTCTTTTCGGTCTGGCATTTTTTGTACTCTTTCTGTTCCCCGTGCTGGGTTTCGAGTCTAAGCCGTGCATTTTGGCAGCGTCGCTGACGCTTGGGGTACTGACATTGCCCGTAATGATTCGAGCCAGCGAGGAGGCTATACGAGCGGTGCCCCAAACATATAAGGAGGCCTCGTTGGCGCTTGGAGCAAGCAGGTTCAAAACCTTTATCACGGTCATATTTCCAGCGGCGCTTCCGGGGATTTTAACAGGTGTTATATTGAGCTTAAGTAGAATTGCGGGAGAAACAGCACCTATTCTCTTTACCGGCGCTGTCGCGCTCGGACCTATACCAAAATCAATATTCGATTCAACACGAACGCTCTCTTATGGCAGCTATGATATGGCGGTGGGCGACAGGTTGGCAATGATGGTGCCCCATAACCAATATGGCATGGTGGTCACTCTTGTTTTGTTGATCTTAGGGCTTAACACAGTTGCAATTATCTTACGCTCGCGCGTTTTCAAAAAGCTCAAAGGACGCTAATTAAAGCTTTTTCATTGTGAGACAACAATGACCAAACAAAGTAATAATCAAATGTTAAAGTCGGCCTTGGACGTTAAAGCATCAAAATCCGTCATCGAACCAACTATAACGGTTCAGAGAATAAAGGGTGCTGCAGACGAATCTAATACAGAAAAATGCCAGTGCGCAATAATTCGCGCCGATCAATTCAGCATGTATTATGGTTCAACGGTCGGTGTTAAAGATATTACCATGGATATTTATCCTTGTAGTGTCACTGCTATAATCGGTCCGAGCGGCTGTGGTAAAAGCACGTTCCTGCGAAGTATAAATCGAATGAATGATCTTGTGCCACACGCTCGTGCCGAAGGCAAACTCGAAGTCGATGGTCAAGATATATATGATAAGCGAATCAATCTTGTCAACCTGCGCCAGCAAGTAGGCATGGTTTTTCAAAAGCCAAATCCGTTTCCAAAGAGCATTTTTGACAACGTGGCGTATGGACCTCGTTTGCAAGGTGTAAAGAATAAATCTAAGCTGCAACACATAGTTGAGCAGAGCTTAAAGGCTTCAGCGCTATGGGATGAAGTGCAGGATGATTTGAAAAAATCTGCATTGGCACTTTCAGGTGGTCAGCAGCAGCGGCTTTGCATTGCCCGTGCACTGGCGACGAAACCGCGTGTGCTTTTGATGGATGAGCCTTGCTCTGCACTTGACCCGCTGGCTACGGGAAAGATTGAAGACCTTATCGAGCAGCTTAAAAGCTCTTACACAATAGTAATCGTAACTCACAACATGCAACAGGCTGCTCGTGTCAGTGAAAGTGCGGCATTTTTTTGCCTCGGCGAACTTATCGAATATGACAATACTTCCAAAATTTTCAGCAATCCAAGCAAAAAACAGACTGAGGACTACGTTACAGGCAGATTTGGATAAGAGTATGGGCGAGATGACTGAGACAAGCATCTGGAAGATAAGAACCATAAAGAACTACCCCGATGCGCACAATCACCTGCTGGTCGGTAAAGTAATGGAGATAACAGATTCATACGTTCGCTTGCACTGCAGGACATTCCACTTCGGGAGAGTTGTCAATGGGCCGAGAGACATAGAAATAGGTAATGTAATGGTGAGGGTTGTGCCCTGGAGCCGAATCGAGATAATCAATGAGATTCCACCAACGTTTAACTACACAAAGACAATGATCGTGGCTGATAAAGAAGGAGAGGTGCTTTTTCAGGACACAAAGTATAAATGCCCACTTGTATCCGGTCAGGAACGCAGATATCAACTATAACGAAAGGGAATTGAACGATGCCAGTTCATTTAGAACGAGAAATAGAAAAACTGAAGAAGGACATCCTTACATTAGGAGCAATGACTGAATTAAGTGTCCGCGAGGCAACTTTGGCAATCAAGAGCCGCGATGGAAATCTGGCCCATAGCGTAATCGAAAAGGACATCAGGATAGATGAGATGGAAGTCGAGGTGGAAGAAAGCTGTCTAAAGATACTTGCTTTGCATCAGCCGGTCGCAATCGATTTGAGATTCATAATCGCTGTGCTCAAAATAAACAACGATCTCGAACGCGTGGGGGACTTGGCAGTCAACGTCGCCGAACGGGCGGCTTTTCTTGCAACCCAGCCTCCGGTGGATATATCTTTCGACTTTGTTGGAATGGCACGCAAGGCTCAGCAGATGCTAAAAGAAAGCCTTGATGCTCTGGTAAATCTGAGCGCTGATATCGCTCGCCGGGTATGTGCCTCGGATAATGAAATCGATGCTATGAACCGACAAATGTACTTGATAGTCCAGGATGCAATTTGCAGGAATCCACAGCAGATCGAGTCTTTGGTTCATATGCTCTCAGCCTCACGGCATCTCGAGCGCATAGCAGACCACGCAACTAATATAGCGGAGGACGTTATCTATATGATTGAAGGTGAAATTGTCCGGCACAAGGCGGAAGAGTATCGGTATCAAGCAACAAAACCTTAAGGGCCTAACGTAGTCCTTTATTGTTGCAGATTCACGATTGCTGTTTGTACTTGACTTGAAGTTACCGAAGTCTATCTAAAAATCCTCCAAATTATTAATCGCAGAGCAAAACCCGCGTGCTGTTTTCTGATGCCAGCTTCGATTTGTAGGGCCATTGGGGCGAAAGAAGACTGATGTCTAAGCCTTATCAGGTTCTGATAAGATATTGAGCGATTTCGTCCACACCGCTCACAGGTCAGCTTGAACGTTTTGAGATGGATTGCGGCACTACTATTGTGATGAGGCAGCTTCGACTTCGTCGATGCTCTTAGGGATCTCTGGATCAAGGATTCGGCAGCCATCATCGGTAACTAAGACATTATCCTCGATTCTAATGCCGCCAAAGTCCCTGTATTTTTCAACCTGTGCGTGGTTTATCAAAGCTGCGTATTTGCGCTGGGTCTTCCAAGAATCAATCAGCTGAGGAATAAAGTAAAGCCCTGGCTCGACAGTAACGATATAGCCTACCTCCAGAGCCTTAGCCAGCCTAAGCCACTGCCAGCCGAATTCTGTTCTTCGTTTGATTTGGTCCGTATAGCCCACATAGTCTTCGCCGAGAGATTCCATATCGTGCGTGTCAAGCCCAGGCATGTGCCCCAGTCCGCACTGAAAGAATAATGTATGTGCTCCGGCCTTGACCGCTTCTTCTGGGTCTGTCTTGATAAGCCCGAGTTCTTTCAGGCCGGATGCAAGCGCCACACATGCGATTCGATGCACGTGCCTGAACTCAACGCCTGGCTTGATCGCCGCGATGGCCTCTTCCTGGGCATTCAGCACAATCTGATAGATGTCCCGCTGCTGTTGAGAGAATTTTCCGCCAATGGGGATTGTCCTGGTAATGTCACTGGCGTAATGCAGTAGAGATTCAGCACCGGAGTCGTTCACAGCGATGTCACCTTCCTGCATTAGACTATCGTGGCTGTGATTGTGGAGTGTCTCTCCATGTACTGAGAAAATGGTGGGAAAGGCCGGTCGTACGCCTTTGGATACCGCAATGCCCTCCATGATCCCCGCAATATCTCGCTCGTAAATCCCGGGCTTGGCCCGATGCATAGCTGCAATTTGCATGTCGTGTGTAATTTCAAGGGCTTGCTCAACTTGCTGGACCTCCTCAGGTGATTTGATAGACCTCTGTGCGACAACGGCTCGGATCAGAGGTTCAGAGACAAAGTCCTGAATGCGGCTCGACTCAATACCCAGCAGCCAGCCGATCTTGACAGTGTTCTCTGACCGATACTGCGGCAGAAAGTGGATGGTTCTGTCTTTGCGACGTGCTTTTTGGATGGCAGGGTCGAGTTCGTTACTTGAGCCTGTGTTTGAAATACCGACTTGTGAACAGACCTCTTCGAGTGAGGGCTGTGGCCCCATCCAGACGATCTCATCAATCGTAGGATTGTCGCCGAATACGGTCTCGATTCCCTCATCCACATCAATCAGGGCAGCTAGGCCGGGCTTATCGAGTCCGAAGAAGTATAAGAAGGAACTATCCTGTCTGAAGGGGTACGGATTGTCTGCATAATTCATAGGAACATCCTGGTTGCCCATCAGCAAGATCACTCCCGACCGGATTTGTTGCCTCAGTTGTTCTCTTCTTTGTATGTAGATGCTCGAAGCAAACACCACAGAAACCTTTCGATGTTAGCGTTTCTTTCTGGTAAATAGACTCACAGATATTAGAGCGATGACCGATACGGTTATAGCTAGCAATACAGCATCCAGTTCTGAGGCCCACGCCGGCAGGGAATTGCGGATGAAATCCATCTCCGCCCAAGCCAAGGCTACAATCGTACCACAGAGAATGGACGCGATGGCGCCTTGCTTGGTTGCTCCCGGCCAGAACAGCGCAGCCACAAGACAGGGGGTAATCGCTGCGCCGTAGATCGTGTATGCGTACAGAGCCTTTTCAAAAATGGTCGTCGATTTTGCGAAGGCCAGTGACGCAGAATAGGCAACGGCCCCGAATAATAGAATAAGCAGCCTGCTGCAGAAGATGATCCTCTTGTCCGAGGCTTTTGGATTTATGTAGTTCAAATATATGTCGCGGATAACGCAGGTAGCAGGAATCAGCAGAAAGGAATCAGCAGTGGAGATGATGATACCTACCACGGTGATAAGAAACAGGACCCCCAGAACTGGCGGCATGAGACTCTTGGCTGCGTAGATGAGCACATACTTTCCGTTGGCTGCGTTGGGAATCATGCTGGAGCAGATCCAAGCTTCGAGGATAATCAGGCTCTCTATGACGAGCACGGCAAGCACCATGAACGTGGTTGCAGCCTTGGCGCCTTTGGCGCTTTTGCTTGCGAAGAAACGCTGGTATTGATTTGCGTCCCCCATGATTAATAGAAACACCGGCAGGCAGTAGTTGATAATCTCGATGTTACTGTAGACGCCCCAGAACTTCATGTGACTGGGCTTACCCATTTGTGTAAAGCTTGCTTCCATTCCACTCCAACCGCCTGCTTTGAACCAGAGGACCGGAAAAGCCACGAACAGAGAAACCGTGATGATTATCCCCGTGACGATATCAGCGTATGCCAGACTCAACAGGCCTGCCAGTGTCGCAAAAGCGATGATAAACACAGCGGCAATGATGGTAGAAGTGCCGGCTGATAAAAGTGGATTGCCAGCCTCGTCTTGGAGGATGACTTCCAGCACCGCGCCGCCGGCGTTGAACTGGTAGCTCACGATCACCATGTATGCAATTACCAGGGCCACGACCGCCAGAAGTCTGGCGGTTTGCCCGTAACGTGAGCCAATGATCTCGGGTACGGAGTAAGCAGAGTAGTTGCGCGCTCTCGGAGCAATTCGGGTCAGCAGCATCATGCCGATGACGCTGCCGACAGGCAGAATCAAAGCCGCCAATCCCGTCTCGTATGTCTTGCCCGCATAGCCCACGATGGACCCTGTCCCTATCCATACTGCCAGCATCGTGCAGACTAGTATCCATGGTGACAAGGACCGACCAGCGACGGAAAAATCGGCCTGTGTCTTTATCTGCCGGGACTTGTATATGCCTATGCCGGTCAGTGCCAACAGGTAAATTAATATGGCAATCAGGTAGACCATTAGATTTCCATAATGCAGCACCTATTCGAGTGGACGCAGTGACTGGATCTGGTACGCCATAGTTTACTGGATGTACTGCTCAACGAAGTAACTCGGGTTCAGAGGTTCTCCTGTTGCCTTGGTGATCATCTCATTCCAGTGATAACGTGCGCCGGGTGCGAGAATGTTCTGACGAAGATAACGCCCCAGGCGTTTGTCGCCAACATAGCTGAGACCCTTGGCCGCCAGCGGGCGAGCTTTATCTGATTCAAGCTCAAAGACATTGTGGACAATATGGTGATGTAGTTGCGAGGCTAGCAGCTCTCCGAGCACATAGTTGTGGTAATAGCAGGGGGCCGTCGTAAAGTGCAGCTTTGAGGCCCAGCCGGCATCGGCTGGCCCCCGAGGCCGCCTTACCAACTGGTATTTCTCAACCATGTCCCACCAGAGTGTGTTCAGATCCTGCTCGGGATTAGCATAAAGAGCCTTTTCAAAGTTATACATTACCATCGCCCATCGCGCAAATAAGATCTGCTGGAATCGCATATACTTGGTGCTTATTCTCTCAATCTTGATCCGTTCTTCCGCCGGCAGTCCCAACATCTCTTGCATCCAAGCGGCGTTTCGACTCAGCCTGCCGAAGAACATCGCTATAGCCTCAGTCGTGAAGCTGTGGGCCGGTTCTCTTAGCAGCCAGGGCTCAGATCGATCGTGATATTTACTGTAGACTGCATGTCCCAATTCGTGCAGGATTGTCTCCATCCATCGTTCGGTATCCTGAAGGTTGGCGAGTATCCGAACATCGCCGCTACGGTCCACATCATGACTAAAGGCGTGCGGATACTTGCCTTCTCGATCGTACAAGTCGCTTCTGGCCAGAATGTCATCCACCGGTAAGCCGACACTTGCATAGTACCTCTCGGCGAGTTCTTTAACGTCTCGATCTTTGTAATACATATCCAGGTCCAATTCATAGACCAGCGGTGTTCTCTGAAAGAACGGATCATGATAGTGCCAGGGCATCAGATCTTCGCATGCAATGCCATAACTTTCAGCAAGGATTTTATCGAGCTCTTTCTTGAGTTGTTCGAAAGGTTCTCGGGTTAGTTTCTCCAGATCGGCAAAGATTCTGTCCAACTCCTCTACGCTTTGTTCCCCGGCAAAAACAGACAGAGTATGGTAGTTATCAAATCCCAGATCTCTCGCCGCTTTGTTTCGTAATTTCACCAACTCCAAAAAATCATCGATTATTACATTTCCTACTTGTTTGCTTGCCTTCCAGGCCGCCTCTCTTTTTACGCAGTCCTTCTCAGTTGTCAGGATTGTGTATATGTCACTCATTGTGATTTCTTCACCGTTGATTTTACCGCGATAGTTGTTGTATGTTTCCGTGATTTTCGTGTCCAGCTCGATAATATGTGTCATAAGCTCCGGCTCAATTTGGTTCTGTAAGTACGCCAAATAGAGCTTCTCTAATTGCCGGGCAAGCCGTGAGTCCTCGATGCGTCCGCGCTCTCTGAGGTCCTTCAGCAAGCGAAAGTCGTTGGTGTCACTGTATATCCTGCGAATCTCAAGTTGAAGCTGCTCAAGTTCGCGGAACTTCTCCTCCTTGCCCGTAGTTGCCGCCTCCCAATACGCAAGATTCGCCTTCGTTGTTAGAGGTTCTACTTTCTGAACATGTGCTCGAATGAATGTCTCAAGCTGGTTCTCATCCGATGAAACTTTACACCCAGTTACGACCAGAAATATGATAGTCACCCCGACTATAAAAAATCTCCTCATGGCAGTGATCCTCCATGTCAATATAACGAGTACTCAATAATGTCTTGTTCCAGAATTAAAAATCAAAATTGTGGAATCCAGCACTTGAAGTTTTTAAGTGCTGGATGACTTTCTTAATTTCACATTTTGCATTTTGATTTTTATATTTCTAAAAGGCCTGCTGTTCTGTACGAGCGATGATCTCGTTTTGCAGGTCACGGCCCACGTCAACGAAGTAGTCGCTATAGCCGGCTACTCTGACAATCAGTTCGCGATTCTGTTCGGGGTTCTGCTGGGCTTCTCGCAACGCGTCGGCTGTAATGACATTGAATTGAACGTGATGACCGTCAAGCCTGAAGTACGACCGAATCAGATGCGCAAACTTCTCAATTCCATCATCGCCAGCAAGCACCTGCGGATTAAACTTCATATTCAGCAGCGTTCCACCTGTGCGTGCGTGGTCGATCCGCGAAGCTGATTTGATAACTGCTGTAGGGCCTTTCTTATCTGCTCCCTGTGTTGGCGAAATCCCTTCGGAGACTGGCTCGCCGGCCTTCCTTCCGTTGGGTAGGGCACCTACCACCGAGCCGAAATAGATGTGCACCGTAGTCGGAAGGAGATTGACGCGGTATCTCCCGCCTTTAGTATTCGGACGCCCATTCAGAACATCATAATAGGCGTTGAAAACCTCTTCAGTGATGTCATCGGCATAGTCGTTATCATTGCCGTACTTTGGTGTGTGATAGAGTAATTCATGCCGTAACTGCTCATGTCCTTCGAAGTCCGCCTGCAAAGCCGTTAGTAGTTCGTCCATAGAGATGCTTTTTTTATCAAAGACATGGCACTTCACCGCTGCTAACGAGTCGGTCAGTGTGCCAATTCCTACGCCCTGAATATATGTGGGATTGTATCGCGGACCGCCATTATGATAGTCCAGCCCGCGAGCGATACAGTCATCCATCAATATGGACATGAATGGAGCCGGCATGAGATTGGCGAACAACCGTTCAATAACATTATTACCTTGTATCTTCAAATCAACGAAGTATTTAAGCTGTGTTTTGTAGGCTTCTAAAAACTCTCCGTATGTAGTGAACTGTTTAGCATTGCCGGTCTGTGGCCCGATCTGCTCACCGCTATTGGGGTCAATACCTCCAAAGCAAGTCAGTTCAAATATCTTGGGCCAATTCATATACCCTGTCAGAGTGCAGCTTTCTTTACCGAATGCACTGACCGTTACACAACCGCTGGGACCACCGCAGCGAGCATCCATGATTGTCTTGCCGTCTTGGAGCATTTCCTTGATAATCACGTCGGTGTTGAATACCGATGGCTGGCCGAAACCGGTCCGAACGACCTGGCACGCTCGTTTGAGGAAATGGTCAGGATTCCTTGTGCTGATCTGGATGCAGCCGCTCGGCTGTGTCAATCGCATTTCTTCCACGACATCCAAGAGCATGTAAGAAACTTCATTAACGCCATCCGCGCCATCCGCTGTCAGCCCACCAATATTGATTAGGGCAAAGTCCGTGTACGTGCCGCTTTGCTCCTCGGTGATCCCAACCTTTGGCGGCGCCGGCTGATTATTGAATTTGATCCAGAAACACTGAAGTAATTCCTTGGCCTTATCTGGTGTTAGTGTCCCCTCTTCGAGACCTTTTATATAGAAGGGATACAGATGCTGGTCGAGCCGACCAGGATTGAACGAGTCCCACGTATTCAACTCTGTAATCACTCCCAGATGAACAAACCAGTATGCTTGCAGCGCCTCCCAGAAATCACGAGGCGCATGGGCCGGCACGTGCGAGCAGACATCCGCAATACGCTGCAGCTCATCACGACGACCAGGATCGCTCTCAACCTCAGCCAGCTCCAGCGCCTTGTCTGCATGTCGTTTCGCAAAAGCAATAACGGCATCTGCACATATATCCATTGCTCGATATTCTTGGTCCTTTTCATAGGCACATGGATCATTTAGGTAGTCTAGTTTCCTTCTGTTTTCTATAATCGCCTTCTTGAAGTCCAACATCCCCTTGTGGTAGATCTTGTCATCAAGGATCGCATGTCCTGGTGCGCGTTGTTCCATGAACTCTGTGAAAATACCTGCATTGAAGGCACGATGCCAATCTTGGCTCATCGCCTCAAAGACCTTATCACGCATTGTTTTGTCGCACCAGAAGGGAATGATCTTCTCCTTGTATATTCGCCTTACATCTTCGCTTACAATGAATGAAGTCTTCTCGCGCACATTGATTATCCGCAGGTCCTCCATATCGTGGCAGCACAGCTCAGGATACGTTGGTGTTGCTTTAGGTGCAGGACCTCGCTCACCGACGATTAGTTCTCCCTCATTGATGCATATTGTCTTGTTTTCCATGACGTGCTGAAATGATAGAGCTCTGCACACCGGCACCGACACACGCATCGGAGTATCGCTCTGATAGAATTCGGTGACAAGCTCGGCACGCTCGGTCGAGATATAGGGCTTTGTTCGCACGCTCTGTTCACGCAATTTGTTTACTCGCTCGTTCATCGCATCAACCCCCTATTTTTACTTCAAAACTGTGCCTTCTGAACATATCTGCAATATCCTGCATCCTTTTATCATCGGGCGCTTGAGTTCGCATTAAGTCCAAATCAGCAGAAAGTCGTACTGCTTTCTCTATACCACCACGGTTATAGGGCAGGATATCGATCCTCTCAACTTTTCTAAGCGACCGGGCAAATGAAGCTGTTGCCTCAATGTTCTTGTCATTATCGTTAAAGCCACTGATGACAGGAATCCGGATTATCATACTTACATTGGCCCCGGCAAGTCGCCTGATATTATCGAGTATCAATTCGTTTCCTACACCAGTATACTGCTTATGAACCGATGAGTCCATGTGCTTCAAGTCGCACAGAAACAAATCTACTTTGTCTGCCAATTCCAGGATCAGATCGGCTTCCGCATAGCAGGTTGTATCGACCGCCGTATGAATACCTCTTGTGCGGCACTGATTCAACAGTGCCAGAAGGAACTCTGGTTGCATTAGCGGCTCACCGCCTGAGAATGTCACACCGCCGGCTGACTGGTCGTAGAAAATTCGGTCCTTCTCCACCTCAGCTATCACCTCGTCGGCGGTCATTTCTTGCCCAATGATTTCCCTCGCACCAGCTAAACATGCCTTCACGCACTCGCCGCAGAGAACGCATTTGTCAACGTCAGTGACAAGCCCCTCCTTAACCAGAGATATCGCCCCATAACCGCATATTTCTATGCACCGCCCACATTTGACGCATCTGCCGTGCCGTAGACTTAGTTCGGGTTGGAGTCTCCAGCTCTCAGGATTGTGGCACCACCGGCACCTCAGAGGGCAACCCTTCAGGAATACCGTGGTTCGTATGCCCGGGCCGTCGTGTATGGCGTACCTCTTTATGTCGAAGATATAGCCTTTTAGCTCTTTCTCTGATTGGGTCTGCATCTTTGGGCTTTTCTAAGTATTGCTGTATTCAACTCCAATGTTGTCTCGATAGCCATGTTGCCATTTTCTGCATTCAATAGTATCGACAGCAAGTCCGTAATACAAGCTTCTTGGAGAACGATAGCTGTCGATAACTGTAGAATAGAGAGTTTGTATTAAGTCTATGGCAGGCTTCGGGGTTCTACTTCAAGTAGATGCCGCACAAAGAAATCCATGCGCCTTCGCCCTGCACCGCGACCACGGACCGACAATATCCGCAGGTAAAAATTTTTATTTGCTTTGACTAGCGCCTCAACTACCTGCATGATTGAAGCTGGGTCCACGTTCTTATCGATTTCTCCTATACTGCCACTCAGAAAAATAACTGCTCTCTTGGGTTCGCTTGGCAGCCCTATTCTCGAAGGCAACAGGTTCTGATTCGGCTTCCAGAATTTTTGAAGAAGGGCTTGTAATTAGGCAGCCGACGCTTGTATTATCACGGATAAAAAGCTACACAAACTTGTGCCTTTTTTTTGCATTTGCGATATGTCGAATTATACATAACGATTACGCTTAATGAGGAAGTGCAGATGGACAAAAAGAAAGAGCTGATTAACACTGTTCTCGATCGAGTGCAGGAATCGGAGGGTAAAAAGAAGTTGATGTGTGCTGAGGCTTTTAAGCTGGCGCAGCAACTCGGGGTGGAAATTCCTGAGATTGGGCGGATTTGCAACCAGCACAACATAAGAATCTGTAAATGTCAGCTTGGCTGTTTCGCGTGACAGCAGGAAGGATAGAAATGTGAAAAAGTTGAGAGCAAGGTTTAAACTCTGGCTCAGTACTGAGGACGTTGAAGGCGTTTTCGGCGACGGCAAATGGCGACTGCTTAAGTCTATCGATGCTAAAGGTTCACTGAAGCTGGCCAGTGAATCTCTTCATATCAGCTATCGCAAGGCCTGGGGAGACTTGAAAAAAGCACAGGATGGATCGGGGATCAGGGATCGGGGATCAGAGAAGGCTTCGACGAGTCTGCTGATCCCTGAACCCCGGCCCCTGACCCCCCAAAAGCATATGAAGGGACTTCTAAAATGCCCGAAACGTTGAAGGAGACATCTCGACCTGCTTTTAGTTTTGGATTTAGCCTAATTGAGCTTCTGGTTGTTATCTCAGTAATAGCTTTACTCATCGGCCTCGCTCTGCCGGCACTTAGCCGAGCAAGGTCCACAGCTAAACAAACGATTTGCCAAAGTCGATTACGGCAATGGGGATTGGTCTTTGACGTCTACTCGGCGGAAAACAATTATCTTTACCCCCACATTGATGGCCGTGACCGTACATCAAGTAATCCCAAAACATACGCGGACTTAGCAGATTATTACTTCGGCTGGATCGATGTACTGCCTCCTCTAATGGGAGAAAAATCCTGGCGCAATCATAACCGCAGAGAATATCCAGACAAAGAGACTATATTTCAATGCCCTTCTGCCAAGCTACTGCCGCGAGAGTTTTATAATCAGGACCGGGAGAAGTTTGGTTTCTTTTCTTACGCTATGAACTCGTGCCTGGAGCTTGACAGAAACTGCTGGAAACCCTACGGCTGGCCGAGTGGGGATTTGAACTGGCGAATGCCCAGTTTTCTAAATGTAGGGCAGATAAGGAATCCGGCTCGGGTAATTTTACTGTTTGACCAACTTCTTGACCCACGACTGGGTTACAACGGAAATAAGCTCAATCGCTCAGCGGGCCAGCACTGCGGCAGCTACCCGCGAGCATTCGGTGCCCGTCACGCCAGGCAGGGTGGATTGCTGGGCGGTTTTATTCTCTACTGCGATTACCATGTTCAATGGAACGAGTCAGTCTGGAAGGCAGATTGGCCTGATGACCTGGAAGTACCTCCTCGCGATGATCCCGACTGGTACCCGTACCCAGCGAGGCAAAAGAATGTCGAATAATGAATTTCAAATTAATATGTAGAGAGAAACAGGATGCTTAAGACAAAGTTAATGCTTTTAGTAATTGTTTTAGCAATATTTGGTACGGTCAGCTCGGGTCTGGCTAAGCCATACTCTATCTATGAAATCCAATACACCACTGACTCCAACGGCAATAGTCCGCTGGATGGTATATTGATAGATGAATGCTCCGGGGGAATTGTTACGTGCATTTTTCCTGGTAAGAGGACTAGAATCGTCGTCCATGACCCCAATTATCCTGATGGCTGGGGTGCTATCCAAATAAAAGATATAGACCAAATGGGTTATCTTGATAGCATTAGTGTCGGGGATTATGTAAGAATTTTTAATGTCACGGTCGAAGAGTTTCGCGGTACCACGTTTCTACAGATGATTGCCGAGGATATGCCTAGTGTTATTGTTGTAAGCAGTAACAATGCAGTGCCTGAACCGCTGGTTGTAGATGTCAACGAAATTGCAGCGCCTGTTTATGAATCAGGCATCGATGGTTATTTTGTTGCCGACCATAGCGCCGAGAAATACGAGGCTATGCTGATTAGAGTTGAAAATGTCGTTGTTACTGATGTAAACCTTGGCAAAGAAAGCGACAACTATGCTCTTCAAGACTATGATGATCCAGGCGACACGAGTTTTAGTTGCTGGGTCTCCGACTATCAAAACATTGAAAGGGATGATGAGCAATTATATCATCCCTATGTCATACCAAACCAACGCTTTTGTAGTGTTACCGGTATCCTTGAACAATATACCCGAAGTTCTTATGACTTGGATTACTATCAGTTGTTAACAACTTACACCGGTGATTTGAAACGGTACACGCCTGCGGATATCAATGGCGATTGTATGGTGGATTTTTCGGATTTTGCTATACTCTGTCAGTATTGGTTGTGGGGCACGGAGTGACAAAATGGCGTTTTTGGCAAGGAAACGTTCTGATTATTAGGAGACGAACAAGATGAAGAAAGAATATATTTGGGGGATATTGTTTTTTGGTGGGCTGTGGGGCGTTTCAGAAGCGGTTCTGGGCGATGCTTTGTATCGTGCTAATGTCCCTTATGCGTCAGTTCCGCTGACTGTCATCGGATTTACCATACTTACTTTTGCCAGGGTATATTTCCCGCAAAAAGCTACCGCGACGGCCATCGCCAGTTGTGCGATGCTATATAAGTTCCTGAATGAACCGTTTTTTGCCTGTCATCTACTGGGCATTTTTTTGATAGGTGTCTGCTATGACGTTGTATTTGATGTATTTAAGATAAAAAATTGGTCACTTCGTGCAGCTTTGGCTGCTTATCTTAATTATGCCTTGTTTGCTTTAATGATTACTTATGTGTTCAGATACAATTACTGGGTGCAAGAAGGCTTTGGCAGAGTGCTTGAGCACACTGCAATCGCAGGGACAATGGCTGCTGTCGGCAGTGCAGTATTTGTTCCATTGAGTTTTCGTTTTGGTCAACAATTAAAGACAAAATTCGCTATGCCGTTCAGATCGAAATTTCAGTGTGGCAGTGTCAAGGCCGAAGGCCTTGGCGATGGTTCTACCCCCAAGCTGCGCTTGAGGCTGCCACTAATATTAACGACCGCGTTGTGGGTGTTCAGTATAACTATGTATTTCTTTTCGTAAATTTCTGCTGATGGAATCGATACAAAACAAGCTTGTTTTTTGGACGGGAAAGAGACACTCTGGCAAAACTACAAGCGCTTTTAAACTTGCTGAGTCAGTGCGTAACGAAGGTTTTACCGTGGCTGGGTTGTTGGCGTTTTCATTATATGAGAATGGTAGATTGGTTGGATTCGATGCTTTCGATCTGCAAAGCGAAAATCGAGCACCTTTGGTAAGACGCGAGATAAAAGATAATGAAAGAGAGAAAATGTATTTAGCCCCACATATTATTGCGGGATTCAATCTCGGTAGGGCCGCCCTGAGTTCGGCTGCCACCAAATCTGCCGATCTTATTATTGTAGATGAGTTCGGCCCGCTGGAGCTTGCTGGCAGAGGTTGGCGGCAGGAGGTCGACCTGCTATTGGCATCGGTAGAAGCTGTTGTGGTGTTAGTAGTGCGTGATGAATTGGTGGAGCAGGTTCAAGGGCTGTACGAGAACTACCCGACTTCGGTCTTATCTGCGACCGAACAAGAATCCGCCGACAAGGTGATCAACGTGCTAAAGCGGCGTAGTTTCGTAAGGCAGGAGAATGATTAAGCTTAACGAGATGTTGATGATTGGCTCTGCTGGAGCGAACGTAGGTAAGACGGAGTTGGCCTGCGCGCTAATTAAGAAATTCTCCAAAGAAACTGAAATCGTGGGGATAAAGGTCACTACAATAAAGGATAAAGATGGGCAATGTCCTCGTGGAGGCCGAGGTTGTGGCGTGTGTTCATCGATGGAGGGAAATTTTTGCATTACTGAAGAGACAAACAATAGTACAAATAAAGATACTGTTAGACTCCTAAATGCTGGTGCGAGTCGGGTTTTCTGGATGCGAGTTCTGAAAACGCACCTTGAAGAAGCAGTAACGGCATTGTTGAGAGTAATAGGTTCTGATTCAATTTCGATAGGTGAGTCGAATTCGCTACGTCAGGTAGTCGAGCCTGGTGTGTTTTTCATAGTTAAAGACCGCAGTGTCAAGGCGTGGAAAGAATCGGCGCAGCAGGTACGGCGATATGCAGACAAGATCGTCACTTCCAACGGAAAAGGCTTCGATTTTAATTTTGATCAGATAGAACTTGAGAATGGGAAATGGACTCTTCGACACAAGCATAAAAGAAAAGACAGGCATTTGGATTTACTGGCGAAAACCACAGCTATAATTTTAGCCGGGGGCAAGAGCAGCAGAATGGGCACGGATAAAGCTATGCTGTTAGTTAATGGTCAGCCGATGATAGAGAAGGTGGCGGGACAGCTTGACGGTTTTTTCAACCAGATTCTTATAAGCGCAAATGATGTGGAAAAGTACACATTTCTTGGTTTTGATGTTGTTCCCGACGAAATGCCGGGACAGGGACCATTGATGGGAATTGCTTCGGCGCTGCGAGCTTCGGCTAATGAGCTTAATTTTGTGGTAGCCTGTGACATCCCGTATATAGACTTACACTATGTCAGAAAAATGCTTGCTGAAGCTAAAGATGTAGACATAGTTGTTCTAATTACTGATAACCATAAAGTATCAAAAACCACAAACCGCAATACGCAGTACGCAGTACGCAATACCAGATTCGAGCCGCTTTTTGCGGTATATCGCAAAAGTATGCTGGAAGCTATAAACAAGGTGCTGTCATCAGGGGGACGTAAAATAAGTGATGTGTTCAGCCGGTGCAGGGTTAAGTATATTGAGCTTGGTGACGCGAAGTGGCTTATGAACCTCAATACAATGGCTGATTACGAAGACTTCAGGAAGAAACACGGTGATTTATTTTGACACAGAGGATACAAAACAAAATAGCTCACGAAGGTCTTTGGGGTTAATTTGATAGGCTCGACCGAGAGAAAACCGCTAAGAGGGCAAAGTGCCGGCTTTTCTTGGACTAGTCTGTTAGAAAGGTGGGGCTCAAAGAGTTATGGACGTTGAAGTGGCACCGCGAGTTTGATACCGCAGGTTCCTAGACTAAAGCCAGCAGCGCCTGGTCCGAATGGATGAGAAAGAATCCTTAAAGACTACTAAAGATCCGTCGCTTGTCACCCGAGGCACGAGTTACGATGGCCGAGAGACGGTTTTTGCTTTTTTTATAGCAGCAGCACATACCTTGAATTCTGGTATCTTAGCAATCGGATCCAGAGCATCGTTGGTGAGCATATTAGCTGGGCCCTCGACAAAATGAAACGGCATAAAAAGCCAACCTTTTGCCACCTGGCTGCCTACCCTTGCCTTTGTGACAACCCTGCCTCTGCGTGTGAAAACCTCCACGTAATCATCATCTTCGATCCCGTAGCTTTGGGCATCATTTAGGTTTATTTCAACATACCCTGTAGGTGATTTTTGGTCGATGGCTCGCGATTTTCGCGTAAGGGTTCCCGTATGGAACTGATACAACTGCCTGCCGGTTGAGAGAATAAACGGAAATTCCTCATCCGGATTTTCTGCCGGCTCACGAAAATGCACAGCGTGGAATTTGCCTTTGCCTCTTTTGAATTCGCTCTTGTGCAGGTACTTTGTGCCGGGATGGTTCTTATCTGGGCAGGGCCATTGGATCCCCGCCGATAGCGAGGAATTTTGAATTTTTAGCTCAGGTCGGTCGTAGGAGATCCCCCCATAAATAGGTGTCACTCTGGCTATCTCGCCCATAATTTCAGCGGCGCTCGTATAGTGCATGGGATAACCCATCGCTGTGGAGATATCGCAAATAATTTGCCAATCGTCTCGGGCATCACCTGGCGGCTTCAAGGCCTTTCGGACGCGTTGAATGCGTCTTTCGGTATTGGTAAATGTCCCGTCCTTCTCCGCAAAGCAAAAAGAAGGAAGAACCACATCAGCAAATTGGGCTGTTTCCGACAGGAATATCTCTTGTGACACGAGGAAATCAACCTTTTCAAGAGCGGCTCTTGTTCTGTTGAGGTTCGGGTCGGAAAGTGCAGGGTTCTCCCCCATCATATACAGGGCACGGAGCTTACCCTGCTCAATAGCATGAATCATCTCGATGATGGTAAGGCCGGTTTTATTGGGGAGCTTTGTGCCCCAGTTCTTTTCAAGTTCCGCCCGTATTTTCACATCTTCCACCGACTGGTAACCAGTATACACATTAGGCAGAGCGCCAAGATCGCAGGCCCCCTGCACATTATTTTGGCCACGCAGAGGATTTACGCCGGTGGATTCTCTGCCAACGTTGCCAGTGAGCATCGCAAGGTTCGCCAATGAAAGCACATTGTCAGTGCCCGTTGTATGCTGTGTAATGCCCATGCTGAAAATAATGCTGGCCTTCTCAGCCCCGGCATAGAGCCTGGCTGCCTCGCGAATATCCTCAGCGGCAATAGTGGTAATCTTTTCAGCAACTTGAGGTGTAAAGTCCTTTACAGCTTCGAGCATTTGCTCGAAGTTCTCGGTACGCGTTTCTATGAAATCTCTATCAAGCAGATTCTCATTTATAATAACATTCATCATCGCGTTTATAAGGGCAACGTCTGTGCCGGGACGTTGCTGCAGATGTAGTTTAGCGAAACGGACAAGCTCAATGTTCCTCGGATCAGCCACGATAAGTTTAGCCCCGTTTCTGACCGCAGCCTCTTTTATATAAAGGGCGATTACCGGATGGGCCTCAGATGTGTTTGAGCCTATCACAAATATACACTCTGCATGCCTTATTTCATCAATGGAGTTGGTCATCGCCCCACTTCCGAAGGCCCGGGCAAGCCCGGCAACTGTTGAGGCGTGACATAAACGGGCGCAGTGATCAACGTTATTTGTTCCGACAGCAGCCCGCATAAATTTTTGAAAGACATAGTTGTCCTCATTTGTGCATTTGGCTGAAGACATTCCTGCGATACTGTCTGGGCCATCTTCAGATTTTATCTTGATGAGCTGGTCAGCAACGAGCTTGATTGCCTCTTGCCAGGTGGTCTCCTCAAATTTGCCATTGTGCTTGATCAGAGGCTTTTTAAGCCTGTCTGGGTGGCTCACAAAGTCCATCCCGAATTTGCCCTTAACGCATAGGTTGCCGTGATTTGGTATATAATCCGGCTCGCTCGTCACCTTGACGATTCTGTTGGTCTTAGGATCAACATTAAGGTCTATCTGGCAGCCAACACCACAGTACGCACAAACAGTTCTGGTTTTCGTCAGGTCTTTTTCACGGCCCTTGCCTACAGCCGCTCGTTCAAGCATTGCGCCTGTCGGACAAACTGCTATACACCCCCCGCAAAGTACGCACGAACTCTTAATAAGGTCTATTCCAAACGCGGTGGATATCTGCATGTCGCTTGGCTTGCCGGCAAAGGTTAGAGCCTCTGCCATTGGTACTTCCTCGCAGTAATTGACGCACAGACCGCATAGAATGCACCTGTCAGAATCATAAAGTATAGCTTCACTGTTGGTGGTGTAGTTCGGCTGGCTGGGCCTTCGTTTTGTCGGGCCAAAATAGGCTTCGTCAACTTGATAGCGGTAAGCATAGTCCTGAAGCTTACATGCTCCTTCCATATCGCAACTCGTACATGCCACTCGATGTTGCGACAGAATCAACTCCAAAATTGTTTTTCTTATTGCTGCAATCTCTGTGTTCTCAGTACATACCTTCATACCTTCAGCAACTTGTGTATTGCATGATATTGCAAGAGAAGCTTGTCCTTCTATTTGTACTATGCAAAGCCGACAGGTGCCGATGGGCTGCACGCGAGGGTCGTAACAGAGATGAGGAATATCAATCCCTACGCTTTTAGCTGCTTCAAGAATGGTAGTTCCTTCTTTAGCCTTGACTTTCCTGCCGTCAATTTCCAGACAAGCTTCCTTCATTGCTGGACCACCTTGCATACGCCGACGGCGTATAAAATCAAATATTTAGGCTGGGACCTTTTGGACAACCGCCTCAAAATCTTCAGGGAAAAGCTCTAGCGCCGAGAGCACTGGAAGCGGAAACGCCTGCCCCATCCCGCATGTGGATGCAGCGACACACGCCTTGCCGATTTTGCGCAGTCGTGCCAGGTCCTCCGCTGTCCCGTTCCCACACGAGAGGGTATCAATAATTTCCTTAATTTTAACCACTCCAATCCTGCACGGTACACAGCGTCCGCAGGATTCCGCCCCATAGAATTCCAGCAAGCCTTTCACGATATCGATGGTACTCTTTCCCTCTTCGTAAACTATTACTGCTGCTGTTCCAATTCCGCTGCCCGCCTCGCGGATAGCCTGGGTTGTAAGCCTGCACCCTAAAGAAGCTCGGCCAAGAAATGCACTGGTTCCTCCGCCGGGCTGCACAGCTTTTATCAGTTGACCGCTCGCCGTGCCTTGGCCGAACTCGTTGATTAACTCTTCCAGCGTCCCTGACCCCATCTCAAGCTCATATATCCCCGGATTTTTCACATCCCCGGATAGAGAAAAAAGCCTTGTCCCAGGGTCCTCTTCAACCCCCAACCTGCGGTATTCCTCGACACCGTTGGCCAAAATCACCGGCACGTTTGCTATAGTTTCAACGTTATTTACAACCGTAGGTTTCCCGAAAAGTCCCTTTTCGGTCGGGTAAGGCGGTTTAAGCCGGCTCATAGCCCGACGTGCCTCAAGTGAAGAGATAAGCGCAAACTCTTCTCCAGCGATGTACGGCCCTCTGCCTCTGACTACCTGTAGGCTAACTGAAAATTCAGAACCTAAAATTCCCTCGCCCAAAAGTCCCGCTTTTTCGGCCTCATCTACAAGCTTCTCCCACAGCGTAGCTGTCTTTTTGTACTCACCTTTTATATAAATATAGGCTTTTTCAGCCCCAATAGCGTAAGCTGCGATCAGTATCCCTTCGAGCACCGCCCAAGGATCACCGTCCAGCAGGACCTTATCCTTAAATGTCCCCAGCTCGCCTTCGTCGGCATTACAGATAAAGTATTTTGGTTCTTGTTTTTCCTGGGCAGCCGAAGCCCACTTGAGTCCTGTAGGAAATCCTGCACCGCCGCGACCGGTAAGCCCAGACTGCTTGATTTGCTCGATTACTGACTCAGGAGCCGTAGCCAAGGCTTGCCTAAGGCCCTTCAATCCATCCATAGCCTGATATGCTTTAAGATCCAGTGGCTTATACTTGCCCACACGTTGTGTTAGAACCTTGCTTTCTTTCACCTTAACCGCCTGCCTCTACTTTAACCTTGAAGTCCGTGTAGGATGTCAGTGCACCATAAATTCGCGCCTCTGAAAGGCCGGTTCTTATCGCAAGGTCGCAGACCACCTCTCTCGGCACATATCCAAATGCGTCTTGAACCTTGCCCAAAAAGCCAAACAAGTTTTCCCTTGTAACACCACCAGAACTTTTAAGCAGATTTTGATAGGTTTGGGTCTTGAACTCTTTCATGGAAAGCTAAAATTAAAAATTTAAAAGTAAAAAATCAAGTTACTTTTTTCCTTTTTAATGAGCGCACAAACAAAGCCCTATGAAGCATTTCAGTGCTTTAATCCACCGCAGGCAGATCAATCCACCACAGGCGGATTAATATCAAGAAGCAATTAAGTCGATGATCCTTTGTTCACACAACTTCGATCTTCATCAGTGAGAGCAAGAATATCCTTCAATCGCCGAGCTCCAAGGTCGGTAATTTTCAGGCTGGCTATATTAGTTCCTGTAGGAAAAGGAACCTTAACCACCGCTATGAAAGCTTTCGGGCGGGCCAAGATAGCTTGGTTTAAGGCCGCCCGTATCCACGACAATTTTCTGCAGCACAATGCCTGGATCAACCATCCAGAATTTTAACACATGCTCACCTGGTTTTTCGAGCAGATGCTCAGAGGTCGTCACTTTAATATTCTCGCCTACCGCTTTATTCCAGGTTGGAGGGTACTTCCAGTCAGGAATTGTATCATTCACATGGATGTTAATAATTTGTGGCTGCTCATCATCGAACGAAATAGCATACCGCAATCCTTCAGTATTATAATAGTTTTGGGTGGGAGATAGATACACCTTCACTTTAACTTTACCACTATCAAAGAGATACATACGGTATTCCAAACGGGGGCTGTCTTCTCCGGGCGACTTACTTTTTTCGGTGACCGGTAACGGCGTCATTCCTGAAAGTGTCCGTCCTAAATCAGGGATGCGTAGCCATCTTACAGGTGCCTTATCCACCGCATTGGTATAATGTTCGGCCTCCATGGAAACGTACCCGTTGCCCTCGACAAAGCCCCTGACCTGATCCCGTTTCGGAGACGTTGGATTTTCAATGACGGCCTGAGCGACAACGCTGCTTTCATTCGGTCCGGTTACAGTAATCGGAACGCGGTGTGTTCCGGTTGGTGCCTGTTGCCAGTCTACGCTTACCCACACTCGCTGTTCTTTATCGATTTTTCCTTGGTTAGGTGTAACAAGCAGCCACGATTTTCCTGATTCAATTTTGTAATCAAAAGGTGTCTTTCCCCGATTGAATACCTCTATATAATATTTCTGTTGATTAAAGGGGTCGAACTCAGGCAATACAGCTTTATTTTTATCCATCGGCCACCAGCTTTCCGACCCTTCAATCGACACACCCATATCCGCAGCCTCGGGGATTTCGATATTATTGACTTCGGGCATGACATCTTTTTCCGGCTGCTGCCAGTACGTATAACTGATATGCGTTTGATCCATCATGTGGTTCCATTTTCCACCTGCCATGACCTTGTTATAATGGTGAGAAATCTCAGCATCCTTTTTAAATAAATCCTTCGCTTTGTTAGCCAGATCATTAGTAGCGGCACGTCCTTGTTTCGCATAGAGGTGATTCTTTCCAACGGTCGCACGAAGATCGTTTAAATTAGCACAGGCTATCACAGGATGCAGCACAAGCTGGTAATAGGCATCCTTGTATTCAGAAGGTATAGCCTCGTATATCCGCTTAGCCTCATCTGCCAGTTTGTTGTAGTCAGCCACAATGGTTTCAGCCTCCCGATAGTGGATCAGGCTGTAGGTATCCGAGGCCAGCATCTCGGGTTTTCGACGACCATTGTATTTAGTATATTTAGTGAGGAAATCGGCGATAGCTGCGGCGTGCTCAGCTCCGAACTGCTGCTCTGCCCAAAGCCGAGTGTATTCAGGTAAGCTCTCCGCTGGCCATTTATCAGGATTCCAGGCATAATCCAGGAAGAATGAGATTGGAAACTCCATCGGTTTAAGGTCACCGACATTCACAAGCCAGATTCGATCGACACCGTGACGATAAGCCAGGTGCATCTGCTCCCAGACACGTGCTATCGGACTTGTATTTAGCCACTTATAGTTTCTCGGGCCGCCTACAAAGTCAAAATGATAATAAATACCATATCCGCCAGACCGTGGTGGATCATCAGGTTTTGGTAAACTACGGATATTGCCCCAGTTGTCATCGCACAACAACAACGTCACATCATCCGGAACCCGCATGCCCTTGTCATAGTAATCCTGCACCTCCTTATATAAGGCCCATACTTGGGGAATAGTTGTCACGTCTTTTCCGGTCACCTCAGTGAGGATCTTGCGCTGATCGGCCACAATTTTTTCCAGCAGAGCGATGTTTGTGCTTTCGCTCATGGCCTTGTCGCCATCGCCGCGCATGGCCAGGGTTACGATGCTTTCGTATGAACCCATTCGTTTAATGCCTTCCGTCCAGAATTGTCGCAGCTTTTCGGCGTTGGTCTCGTAGTTCCAGGCCCCTCCTCGGGATTTTCTCCACTCTGCATGAGCACGCATCATAGGCTCGTGGTGAGTAGTGTTCATCACAATACCGTATTCATCTGCCAACTTCGGGTTGTTCGGGTCGTCACTGTTGAAACTCGCCCACCACATGGCAGGCCAAAGAAAATTGCCCTTCAGTCGCAGGATAAGTTCAAATAATTTCTCGTAAAACTTGTGATTGAAACCGCCATATTTTTCCACGGCCCAACGACCCAGCGCCGGTTCTTCATCGTTAAGAAAAATTCCCCTATATTTGACAGCCGGTGGACCTTCGACGTATGTACCCGCCTTCACAAATAGAGCATCTTTATGTTGGACCGGCACATCGGCCCACCAATACCACGGTGACACTCCAATCTGCTCGGAAAGATCGTATATACCGTAGATGGTTCCCCTTTTGTCGCTTCCAGCAATAACAAGAGCGCTCGCTACGTCGGGTAACGGTTCCGGCACAACCTGAATGAGAAACGATTCCCACTTGCCGACGATCTGTTTCGTATCTACTTTTCCATTTCGGATTAATCGGTCGATGATTTGGCTCTTTCCGATCGTGCCTATGAAGACCATATTTTTTTCAAGGCCGGTTTCTTCATGAGTGATCATTGGATTGTGGTCCGTTACGCGAGCCATATCGGCTTGCAAGTCCTTCACGGCACGAATAACACCGGCGTGATCCTGCGAATCAACAAAAAGGGCCGCGACATCACCTTTTTGTGCAAAGCTGAAACTGCCCTGGCTGTGAACGAAGTCAACGTAGCGAACCTTGCTAACGGCAAAACACCTGGAAGTAAAAGAAAAAAGACAAAGGACAATGACCGGAAGTAGCTTGCCGAACGCCATCGCCTGCAAATGATGTTCACGTTTTCCGCTTTGAACGCGCCTTTGATGAAAAATATGCAGGAAAGTCATAATGAGCCTCCTAAAAAAAAAGTTTTCTTTGACAGACAATTTTAAAAATTATTCGTTTGAAGATAACATTATTTTCTTCGAGAGTCAATAAAACCTTCAGGTTTGTAATCATCTCAAAGATATGGATTGGTTTTTGGGTATTTTATGTAGATTTCCCAAACCAAACGGGTGACCATGTGTAATCGGTTATCTTTAAGGGAGATGCTTTTGCAATTCTATTTTGCCCGCAGCGGCTATGTTCATGCTGTGAAGTTGTACTACCCAGCCAAGCAAGACGTTGAACGCAACGATCGCAACTGAGAATGTCGAGCAAAATGATGCTGGACAGGAAAGTGAAAAAAAGTTAAAGATACGATTAGAAAAACGTTGTGAAAGGTCTAAATAGAAGCCTTACGCAGTTCGTATCGAAAGAAATTCTGGCCAGAAAAATGCAAAGGTTATATGTAATGAAGAAATTAGTTATATTACTTTGGTGCTTTGTGTATATAGCTTTAGCAATGTCTCTCGGTTGCAAGAAGCAAGACGCTGCTAAGCCGAAAATAGTATTGAAGTTGGGCCATAGTCTCGACATAACTCATCCGGTACATAAAGCGATGGTGTATATGGCCGAGAAAGTCGCGGAGAAGTCACAGGGGCGGATGAAGGTCGAGGTTTTTCCCAATGAGCAGCTCGGTAATGAAAAGGAATGTATAGAGGCACTGCAGCTTGGCTATATGGCGGTGACCAAGACATCAACAGCAGTAATGGAAGGATTTGTGCCGAAGATGAAAATATTTGGCATTCCTTATCTTTTCAGAGACTCGGAGCACTACTGGAAGGTACTGAAGGGGCCTATAGGCAAGGAGCTGCTGGCAGCAGGAAAAAGTAAAGGGCTGCGTGGTTTGTGCTTCTATGACGCAGGATCGAGAAGTTTTTATGCAAAGAAAGAAATCAAAAGCCCCGAAGATTTGGAGGGATTGAAAATAAGAGTTATGAACAGCGTGATGTCTATGAAAATGGTCGAAGCTATGGGTGGTTCGCCAACACCGATTCCGTGGGGCGAACTTTATACCTCGCTTGACCAGGGTGTTGTTGACGCAGCGGAAAATAACCCGCCATCGTTTCGCACTTCTCGGCATTACGAGGTGTGTAACTACTATATACTCGACGAGCACACAAGGCTGCCCGATATATTGATAATCAGCGTAAGGCTATGGGAATCTCTTAAGCCGGAATTTCAGCAGATACTTCAGGAGGCTGTTGACGAGTCGGTTGAATATCAGCGGAAAATATGGGCCGAAGCTGAAGAAAGCGATTTGAAAATAGTTAAAGAAGCCGGCGTTCAGGTCAGCTATCCGGATAAGGAACCTTTCAAGGCTTCCGTCAGAAGTGTGTGGGAAGAATTCGAGGGCACCGACATCGGTGAATTGATTAAAAAAATTCAGGAGGTGCAATAACAGTGTTCAAATCGATAAAAAAGTTACTGGACCGCTCGCTTGAGTTGCTTGTGATAGTGGTCGTAGCCGTACTGGTAGTGGATGTTTCGTGGCAGGTTTTTACTCGCTTCATTCTGAAGGACCCCAGCACCTGGTCGGAAGAGCTGGCAGTATTTTTGCTCATCTGGGTTTCGCTTCTTGGGGCAGCAGTGGCACTAAATCGCGGTGCGCATCTGGGCATTGACTACTTCGTAAGCAAGCTCTCGCCCAAGAAAAGACTTTATACAGAAATCTTCGTTTTTTTGTGCATATCAATTTTTTCTTTTACTGTCATGGTCCTCGGCGGAATTGACCTTGTCACCAGCACTTTAAAGCTGAAGCAGCTATCACCTGCTCTCGGCATTAAGGTTGGTTATGTTTATCTGGCAGTACCAATCAGCGGATTCTTTCTTGTGCTGTATTCAGTTATTGGCTTGTTCGATAGAGTGGCGGAATCGATTAAAGGCGGTTCTGCCTCACACATACAAACTCCACACGTAGAGGAGGGGATTGACTGAGAGCGGTAAAGATGATAGGTCTCGACGATACAAGATTCAGGAAATATGAAAGGATTTTAGAGTGGACCTACCCATATTAGTTTTGGTTGTCAGTTTTATTATATTGCTTCTTTTAAATGTGCCTGTAGCGTTTTGTATGGGTATTTCAACAGTTCTGGCATTTTTGGTTATGGGCGATCTACCGGCATTCGTGGCAGTGGCACACAAGATAGCTACGGGAATCGACAGTTTCTCGCTTTTGGCGATACCGTTTTTTATCTTATCAGGCGTATTGATGGGCCACGGAGGCATTGCTCGCAGGCTGATTGATTTTGCCAACGTACTGGTCGGCCGGTTTCGTGGAGGACTGGCTTTAGTAAATGTACTAACCTGTATGCTCTTCGGCGCGATATCCGGCTCAGCCACTGCGGCGGTCTCAGGGGTTGGCGGGTTTATGGTTCCAATTATGAATAAGATGGGTTACCACAAAGATTTCAATGCATCGGTGACTATAACAGCAGCAACAACAGGTCTTTTGATTCCGCCGAGCAATGTAATGATTGTCTATTCGCTTGCGACAGGTGGGATTGTTTCAATTGCAGCGATATTTATGGCAGGTTTCCTGCCAGGCTTTCTAATGGGTATGTCACTGATTTTAGTCAGCGCAGTTATATCCATTATTCATAATTACGGTAAAGGAGAAACCGTTGCTATCAAAGAGGGCATACTACGATTCTTCAAAGCAGTACCGCCGCTGCTTATGGTTATTATCGTAATCGGCGGAATACTTTTGGGATGGTTCACGCCCACAGAGGCTTCAGCGGTTGCGGTTCTTTACTCATTCTTCCTTGCGGTTGTTGTCTATCGTGAAGTGAAAATCAAAGACATTCCAAAGATACTGCTTCAGTGCGGTGTCACCACGTCCGTCGTTTTCCTGCTGATAGGAACGAGTATGGCAATGTCGTGGGTTATGGCTTCGGAAAATATTCCACAGGATATAAGCGAGGCATTGTTGAATACTACAAGTAATAAAGTCCTTCTTCTACTGATGATTAATGCCATCCTGCTGGCAGTGGGGACATTTATGGACATGACACCTGCCATTCTGATTTTCACCCCTATTTTTTTGCCTATCGTAGAGAAATTTGGCATACATCCCTTGCATTTTGGCATCATTATCATAATGAATTTGTGTATAGGACTTTGTACACCGCCGGTCGGGACGTGCCTTTTCCTCGGTTGCAGCGTTGTGCAAACTACAGTAACCAAAATAATGCGTCATATTCTGCCCTTTTTTGTCGCAATGATAATTACGCTCTTGATTTGTACCTTTGTGCCTGAAATATCCATGTGGCTGCCTGACAAACTCGGATTTGTTAAGTAGATACCATGCAGATGGATATTGAGATGAAAAAGGGCTGTGTACAATTTATAGTAATGAAATAACGTATGCCAGTAATGTGGTACAGAATCCGAGTGACGTATTTCATAAGATTTTAATGGATATGAAATACTCATTGCAGGGTATGTTTAGGCAGGACGCCCGTATCTGAAGAGATGCTTGTGTTAATTGTTGTCAGAAATTTAGAAAAAGACCTTTGCTTGAATATAGTTAAAATGATGATCTTTGCTGCATACGAGACTATTCTCAATCATTAATCTAAAAGAGTAAGGGGGTTTGTTATGCGCAGTAAGTTGATTTGTTTATCTTCAGATGTTTTGACCTTTGGCACATTGTGGACCACCAATTGCTGATACTGCGCCTTTGTTATTGAGATACTAACCGTTTGATGAGGGCAAACCGTGCAAGAAAAACGCAAAGTATTATTGATGATGGAGACCTCAAGAAAATACGGACGGTCAATTCTGTGTGGAATAGCGAAGTACTCTCGTGCACATGGACCTTGGATATTCTATAGACAGGCTCCATTCTACTGGGGTTCCAGCAACAAAAAGGCAAGATTAAAGCAACTGCTTAAGTTAGATATTGATGGCATCATTCTGCGGGAACAACGTGAACAAGAAGTGACCGACAGTCTTCTTGCTTTGGGTCTTCCCGTTGTTGTTTCTCCTTATAGAGAGCGGTTTCCTGGTTTGCATAATATCGTAAGTGATGACGCGGCCATTGGGACAATGGCCGCAGAGTATCTTTTGCGTCGAGGCTTCAAGCAATTCGCCTATTGCGGATTCGGGGATATGTACTATTGGTCACGCGAACGTGGTAAGAGCTTCGGCGATAGAGTCACCCAGGCCGGATACGAAATCCACCACTACGCATATGAACAGCCGAAATCAAGGTATCCACACTCATGGGAGAAAGAGCAGGTTATCCTGGTTGACTGGCTAAAGCGTTTGCCGAAGCCCGTTGCTATGATGGCCTGCAATGACGATCGGAGTCAGCACGTTCTCGAAGCCTGCAAAATTGCTGGTCTTAATGTGCCGGAGCAGGTTGCCATTATTGGGCTTGGTAATGATGACCTTGTCTGTGATTTGGCGTTCCCACCACTCTCGAGTATAGCGCTGGGTGCGGAAAAAGGGGGCTACGAAGCCGCTGCAACACTGGACAAACTAATGAGAGGCAAGCAAGTACCTAATCAAAGTATTATTGTGCCGGTGCTTTATGTTGTAACAAGACAGTCAACCGACATCTTAAAAATTGATGATCCTTATGTGGCTCAAGCCCTTCGTTTCATTCATCGGCGTGCCAAGAGAGAAGCCATTCAGGTTGCTGATGTGCTACGAGTCGTTCCTTTATCCCGCCGGAGTTTGTACGAGCGATTTACCAGGGTGTTGGGCCGATCGATACATGAGGAGATCAAGCATGTCCGTGTGGAACAACTTGCGCGCATGCTGGTCAGCACAAGCCTGTCAATATCCCAGATTGCCTCAGCACTCGGTTGCTCGGAGATGAAAAATCTCGCCCGGTACTTCAAGCAGGCTAAAGGGATTAGTCCTCTTCAGTACCGTAAGCGCCATTCTCCGAAATAGTTAGTCCAGCCATCCTACAACAAAAACAGATGTTCCCTGACACTGCCCTCCGACATGTTAAGTCCGCCACAGGCGGAAACCATCTGGCCTTTATGTCTTATGCACTGGAGTTTATCCGCCGTTAGGCGGACTCTTATGTACTTATGCGCTTATATTCTTGTGCACTTATGCACTTTTCAACTCTTTTTTCTTGCCTTTACCGATAATAACGATGATAATTTTTTTATAGTGGTACAATAAGACAGGTCGAAAGCAAAGAAATAATGAAATAAGTAAGGTGTTCCCGGAATTCGTATGAACCGCCGATGAGACTGAATCGTTACACATCCTATATCCGGTACATTGGCCAGGACGACAGCGAAACGCTAGAGAATATTCTGCGTACGCTTGGCAAGGCTGCCCTACACGCCGAACAACGGATCGCCAATGTCTCCAAAACTCATGATGATGAAGACATTACCGAGGTGGTCGCCGAAGAGACGATGTTCATCGAGGATATTCTTGGCTGTGCCTATGTGGCAGCGCAGAGTTATATCACTCGTGTAACTTCACGCATAAGATGGCTTCACACACGTCTTGAACATGACGGCCACTGTTTGACAACCACAAATTGTAAGAAGTCAGCGTTGCTCAAGGCCCACAACGATACTGTGCTCGGTACGTGCTACAATCAGGTTGAGGTGATCAACGCGTTTGCCAACTATTACAAACACCATGAGCAGTGGCCGACGAAGTGGGACAACGCTGACAATAAATCCAAACAGACCGTTGCCGTCATCAGAGAAGTTGGTGCGGCCGAGAATTCATCTGACAATTGCCGGGAGGGACTCACCGCCCTTGGAATCGATCACGTGTTTGACGTGTACAAAATGGCGAACATCCTTGTCCAATGGCATGCCAATCTCACGGATGCTTACAAGAATGAACTGAAATAGCTTATCCGATTATGAATTCCGGGGATACCATAGAATGGCGTTTCATTAAGGTGTTTTTGGCGTTACTAATCTGCCTTTTTGGCTCAGAATCGGGATTTGTGCGATTACCTGTCTTCTAAAGGAACCACCATTCGATACATTATACCAATTTCTTTTTACTGGCGGGTGACAGACTCAAGGCCACAGTTCTTGGGTATGATTGAAATAACCGTCGCTGTTCTTCTTCGTATTAGTACTATGAAAGACGAAGCTCCGACGGGACTAAAGACCCCAGCACCTATTCTTCGTTAATACTACGGAGGGCAAGCAGGTCCGGAGGTTTTTTTATGCCCAGCCTAATCGGGGTTATGTTTATTAACGTACTGAATTTTTCGTGTTAATTCTTCTTCGGAAAAACAAAAACGTTTGTCGTAACCTTTTGTCCAAATTCGGCCTTTTCGGCCAAGTACCCATAAAGCACGTGTTGTCAAACTTTTATATCTACCAACGAGGTCTTCGATTGATTTTGTATTCGTTCTTGAAGTTAGATGAACGTGATTAGTACAAACTGTCAAAGCGACTATTTCATGGCTGATTCTTTCTGCTTCGTTTAAGATTACTTGTCGAATGAGTTTTATTTCTTGTTTGTTGAGTTTTACGGTAGGTGATTTTTGTCGCTTTTTATTTCTTTCCAAGGTTTTGAAGTCGCCCTGCAATATTTGGCCTTTTGCGGCATATCTACGTTCATCGCCCGGCAGCCAACTGCCGTATGTTGTCCATGTCACCATATATCCAACGATTTTGGACATGCTTGGAATAATAATGATTTGTTGATTATTTTGCAATTCCTTTTCGTTTAGCCCCAGCACCTGTGGCTGGGGCTATTTATTTTGCCACCTGTGGGCAGGGATTATTTTATGCAACGCATGAGAATGACGGTAAATACCAATAAGAAATAAAAGCCCATGGCACAGGTCCATGGGCTAAACTTACAAGTTCAGTTAAGCCAAAACGAAAGTGCCTGACAGCGGCCAAAGGCCATGTGTCTCGTAAAGTGAAATTTGTAAGAAGGTTACTCCTTATTTTTTGTTTGCCTTTGAAGCTTCTTAAGCTCAGAAGTTCCTTCTTGCCAATATTCCAATTGCTGCTTAAACGATTTTCCTTCAAGCTGCTTGCGCACTAATTCTGAGCCTCGTCGCTTCATTTGCACACAATCAAATGTTTTATTCTTCATATATTTATAATGATAACTTTTTAAGCGATTTTTATCAAACAAAAAAGCCCTGTGGTTTTCACGGGGCTTTTATCCGCCACAGGCGTTAATATCAAGAACAGTTAAGTTTACCCGCCATTTTTTGGCGGGCCGTTGCAGCGAAAGGCCTGACTCTGTAATTGATTATTGATTATTTACTATTGATTATTTTTGCGAAATAAAAAACGCTCCGTGAAATTCACAGAGCGTTTTATATCAAGAACAGTTAAGTTTACCCTTCGATTTCGCTCAGGGCAAGCAACGAAAGTGCCTGACTTTCGCCCCCCGCGTTGGGCGGGAGACGTTCTAGTAATCCCTAGAAAGGAGGTGATCCAGCCGCAGGTTCCCCTACGGCTACCTTGTTACGACTTAGTGCCAGTCATCGGACTTACCGTCGGCAGGCGCTTCCCGAAGGTTAGCAACCCGACTTCGGGTACTCCCGACTCCCATCACTTGACGGGCGGTGTGTACAAGGCTCAGGAACACATTCACCGCGTCATAGCTGATACGCGATTACTAGCGATTCCAACTTCATGCAGGCGAGTTGCCAGCCTGCAATCCGAACTGGGGCGACTTTTTTGCGATTTGCTCCACCTCGCGGTCTCGCGTCGCTCTGTAGTCACCATTGTAGCACGTGTGAAGCCCTGGGCATAAAGGCCATGATGACTTGACGTCATCCCCACCTTCCTCCGGTTTAACACCGGCAGTCCCGTTAGAGTCCCCGGCCTAACCCGCTGGCAACTAACGGCAAGGGTTTCGCTCGTTAAAGGACTTAACCCGACATCTCACGACACGAGCTGACGACAGCCATGCAGCACCTGTGCAAGTTTCACCCCGAAGGGCAACCCAAACTGTTTCCAGCCGGGCATCCAAGCATGTCAAACCCAGGTAAGGTTCTGCGCGTTG
>Ga0315532_1000438_pt1 | contig 33513 bp, 33 predicted proteins | sample SalMarWE160370MG_FD_203082 | JGI IMG/M metagenome (GOLD analysis project Ga0315532, IMG submission 203082) | Salt marsh sediment microbial communities from the Plum Island Ecosystem LTER, Massachusetts, United States - Salt Marsh Sediment WE1603-70 ...
CTGAAGCGCCATCTCTCGTAAGGTGTCCATCACTCGCAAGATGTCCACCTCCTGCGGGCAGCGAGCAACACAGGTCTCACAGGTGGTGCACAGCCATATGCTGGAGCTTGAAAGCACCTGCTCCTTGAGTCCGAGTTGCACCATCCTCATTATCTGGTGAGGTGGGTAATCCATATCAAGAGCAACAGGACAGCTCAGAGTACAGGTGAGGCATTGATAGCAGCGCTCAAGCCCAGCCTCACTTACCTCTTTTACTCTACTTGAGAAAGTGGGATCGCCTGTCTCCTGGAATTGCTCACATGTAAGCTGCATCACAATTTCTCCGGGACGTTCAGGAGTTCGCGCTCTTGATATGTGCTTGCAGGTAGTTCATCCTCCAAGCTTCGACCTGGGATATAATCAAAGACCTTCTGTGTATTTAGTGCAACCAGGCGGAAGATATTGGCGATAGGTATCTCATTAGGGCAGCCCTCAGAACACATTCCACATCCAACACATGAGGTCGACATGTGGGCCATTCGGGTTAGATGGAATAGCAAGGTATGGGTGGGCATTTTTATTGTCCCTTTCCTCTCTGCCCACCCCAGATACTTCTCTGATTCCATTTCGAAGGTGGGAGAATCAATGAAGCATTCCTTGCAGAAGCAAATAGGACAGACATCTCTACAATTATGACAATCGACGCAGGGGGCGAATGTCCTCATAAGATTGTCTATCCCAGATATATCTTTTTGAGTCTGCTCCAGAATCTCCTCCCTCTTTTTAGTTCTTAGTTCAATGAGTTTGGCAATGGCCTCGTCCCGCTTTGTCACCTCTGCTTCTGGGCTGTCCTTAAGCTCTAGAGCTTCCAGGATAGCCTCTCCCTCTGCAGAGAATGCCTGGATAAGTATGCTTTTTTCAAAGTCAATACCTATCAGGCCAATTGTTATGTCGGCGTTCATAGGGGCAGGGTATTCGCACATCTGGCAAACCTGCCTGAGGGATGGGTCCTCCTTTCCTTCCTTGACAGCCTTTATGAAGGCGTCGGCAGGGGAGGAGCCATCCTGGGCAAGCTTTACATAGTCTTTCACAGAATAGGTGCCGAAGCAGTCTACACCTATCAAGATCAGGTTCTCCAGCGACGCCTGCTTCAGCTTCACTAACTCGATAAGGGCCCTAAGTTCGCATGATCTGAGTACCACCCCTATCTTTTTCGGGCTGGGTGTGACCTTGGTCATCTGGGAGACAATCCTCGCTGAGTTTACTGACATAACTGGAGCGAGGGGATTGGGGGACTCAAGCTTATCTATGTTGCTCACCAGAGTTTGCACTACATTACTTCCGGAAGGGAGCTCCTGGGGAATAAGGAGGTCATCAACAAGCCCTTTTTCGAATAGCTGACGCCATAAGCTATTCAGGGTCTCGATCAAATTTCCGTTTTGAACCTCTAATGCTGCAAATCTCGTCATCGTTTCTTCCTAAGCAGACCAGTATTTACTTATGGGGTTAGGTCCCTTTTTCTTCAATTCATTAACCATCTTGGCCACCGTATCGGCGAACTTCTGCCCTTCAGCGGCGCTAATCCAGCAGAGCCAAAGACGATCATCCTCGAGACCCAGGGTATTGAGGATGCTTTTAAGAACGGCAGTCTTCCTTCTACACTTATAGTTGCCCGATACGTAGTGGCAGTCGGCGGGGTGACATGCCCCAATCATTACCCCATCGGCTCCGCCGAGGAGAGCCCAGAGCACGTAAAGGGGATCCACCATACCACTGCACATGGTTTGAATTGGGCGGATGTTGGGGGGATATTGCGTTCTTGTAGTGCCAGCCAAGTCAGCAGCGGTATAGGTGCACCAGTGACATAACAAACCCACGATATTAGGTTCAAACTCTTCTTCCTGATGTTGCTGTGATTGCTGTTCCTGCAAGGCGAACCTCCTTTTAGATAACGGCATCCATCACCGATAAGACCTGTTTATCGGTGAATCCCCTGAGCTTTGCTGCACCGCTAGGGCAGACGGCGACACAGGCACCGCAGCCCTGGCAAAGAGCCTCAATTACTACAACCACTCCTTTATCGGTATCTTTAAACCGTGCATTATACGGACAGGCTGAGACGCAAAGCTCGCAGCCGCTACAACGTCTCTCATTAACCTCAGAGACGACCCTTCCTGACTCCAATCTCTCTCTGGAAAGGATGGATGCTGCCCGCTGTGCTGCAGCTTGCGCCTGAGTTATAGTCTCGGTTATGCCTCTCGGCGAATGGGCAAGTCCGCATAAAAAGATACCATCATTCACAAAGTCTACAGGCCGGAATTTCACCTCCGCCTCCTTGAAGAATCCGTCCTCAGTCAATTCCAGATTGAGCATTTGGGCAAGTATACTATTATCATTGGGGACAATTCCTGTGCTCAGTACCAATAAATCGGGCTCTATTTTCAGGACGCCGCCCGTTGTGGGCTCTATAGTTTGGACAACGGGCCTTTCTCCGTTGATCGCAACTACTGGCTTGCGATCCAAGTCATAGTTAATGAAAAGGACGCCCTTTTCTCGGGCCTGAGAGTAATACTCCTCTTTGAACCCATAGCTCATAATATCCCGATAAAGGACAATTATATCAATCTCAGGGTTTCTCTCTTTTAGATTCAGGGCATTCTTGAGTGCTTGAGAACAGCAAACACGGCTGCAATATGGTCTCTCCTTGTCCCTAGAGCCAACGCATTGAATCATCACTACAGAGCCTAGTTCTGTGACATTAAGTTTGCCAGAGACCAGTTGTTCTTCCAGTTCGGCCTGGGTTACAACCCTTTCGCTTTCGTTGTAGCAATACTCATTGGGCTCATAGGCTTCGCCGCCGGTGGCAACGATGATTGCTCCCGTCTTTATGGGTTCGTGTGTCGCGTCCTTGTCTTTGAGTACTACCTCGAATTTCCCGGCATAGCCTGAGACCTCGATGACCTCAGTTTCTGTGTGAAGATGGATAAGGGGATTCTCCTCCACGCTATTGATTAGGTCCTGGCGCAGGGCCTGAGGATCCCCGCCCTCCAGAATAGAAAAAATATGCCTGAGGTTACCACCTAATTCGGCCGTTCTCTCGGCTAGCTGAACCTCGAAACCCTGCTCTGCCAATGACATGGCAGCGGTCAATCCAGCCAAGCCACCGCCAATAACCAAGGCTTGGTGTTCGATATCCTGAGAGACAAGGTGCAACGGTTCTTGGGTTCTAACCCTTTCTAAAGCTATCTTAACCAGGGTTTTGGCCTTTTCTATTGCCTGTTTTCCACCGTCAGGATTAATAGAGGAAAGCTGCTCTCGAAAATCCACCAGCTCTAGAAGAGAGGGGTTTAGCCCTACATTTCTCATAGCATCAATGAAAAGCCTTTTATAGGCGATGTCGGAACAGGCAGCAAAGATTACACGATTGACTTTGTGCTCCTTCATTTTCCCCTTCACTTGCTCCAAGGTATCTTTTTGGCAAAGGTAGGAGATTTGTTCAGCATAAACCACACCAGGGAGACCTTTTGCGAAATCAAGCATCTCCTCCATATCTATCGCTGATGCAATCTCCTCGCCGCAACTGCAGAGGAAAATGGCAGCCCTAGCGCTTGTTGTCTCGCTAAGGTCGAGCTCTTTAGGATAGTCTTTAGTGGTTATCAATTGACCACGCTGGGGCGAAAGCAGTGCGGAGACCTGACATGCTGCAGCGCTAGCTTCCACCAGGGTATCAGCGATGTCTTTAGGAGCAGAGGCAGAGCCGCATACGAATACACCTTCTTTGGAGGTTTCTACAGGGGAAAGCTCCTGTGTTTTGCAGAATCCCCATTTATTAAGTTCTATACCTAAGACTCCACCTAACTCAAGGAAATGAAGCGATGGGGTTTGACCAACAGATAGTACCACTAGGTCGACCTCTCGCCGCTGTAACCTGCCGTCCTCCGCCACGGCGGTGAAAAAGAGATTATCGTTCTTGGAATCTCGCTTCACAGTAGGGATGCGGCAGCGGGTGAACTTGACTCCAGACTCCTCTTTTGCCTGCTCATAATAGCGGTAATAGCCTTTGCCAAAGGCTCTCAGATCCATATAGAAGACCTCAGTATCAAGCTCTGGGTTTTTCTCCTTAGCCAGTACCGCTTCTTTGATGGCATACATGCAGCAGGCGGAGGAGCAGTAATCTCTCTCCTTAGTCCTGGAGCCGACACATTGCAGGAATGCTATAGACCTGGGAGGCTGGTTGTCGGAGGGACGGAGTATTTCTCCACCTGTGGGACCGCTGGCGCTAAGCATTCGCTCCAACTGAATGCTGGTTATCACATTGGGATGGCGTTTGTAACCATATTGGGTCCAGGGTGAAGGATTGAATTCCTCAAAGCCAGCACTTAGCACGATGGCACCCACATCGAGCTTCCTCATTTCCTCTTCCTGTGACAGGTCTATGGCACCAGTGGGGCATTTCTCTACGCAGGCACCGCATTTAGTGCACGAGTCCCAATCAATGGCATAGCCACTGGATATGGCCAGGGGGTTACGAAGGTAGATGGCCTTACGGTTTTCTAGCCCTTCGTCAAACTCGCTGGGTACATCTATGGGACAAACCTGGGCGCAAAGGTCACAGCCTATGCAAAGCTCCTCGTTTACCCCACGGGGTTTACTTGTCAACGTGACATGGAAATCGCCGGCCTCACCATCTACTCGATCCACAGTGGATAGCGGCAAAAGCTCGATATTGGGGTGAGAAAGTCCGCGGCGGAGGCAAAACTGGGAGGATTCATCCCTGGAGAAGACGGGCAGTATCTTGCACATCCCACAGCCATTATCGGGAAACCACTTATCAACTTGGGCAAGCGTACCCCCAATAAACGGGCTTTGGTCGGTGAGATATACCTTGAATCCCGACTCAGCGAGGTCTAAGGAGCATTTCATACCGCCGATTCCGGCACCTATGACGAGAACTGCCCCTATCATTTATACATATGCTCCTGTAGCTATGTCTATCATTTCCATAAATTGCCTGGCATTCCAGTTCTTGTGTCGCATCGCCCCTGAAGGGCAGGATGCAATGCAGGCGCCGCAGCCCTCACAGACCGCCTCATTGACCTTAGCCACTCTCTTTATTGGGTCTATCTCTATGGCATTATAGGTGCAGACAGAGGCGCAAATCCCACACCCGCTGCAAACCTCTTCATCGGGCCAAGCTATCGTAGGCTCATGAAGCAGTTCCTTCCTGGAGAACAGGGAGAGTACTTTGCTGACTGCACCGCCGGTTGATGCAATTGTATCTGGGATGTCCCTCGGCCATTGCACAGTACCAGCTATATAAATGCCGGTTGTTAGTGTTTCCACTGGCTGGAGCTTGGGATGGGCCTCGGTCAAGAAGCCTATGGCATCGACAGTAACATTCAGCTTCCGTGCTAGCGCGATAGCATCTTCTCTGGGCGTTATAGCTGTAGCCATGATTACAAGGTCAGCGGAGATTTCAACGCTTTTGCCGGTGAGGGTATCAGCTCCCCAGACTTTGATCTTGTCTCCGTCTCTAAAGAGCTTGGATACCCTCCCTCTCAGGTACAATACCCGCTCCTCCTCCATTGCGCTCTGGACGAACTCTTCATATCCCTTTGAATCAGACCTGATATCAATATAGAAGACATAGGCCTGTCCGTCGGGGACAGTCCTACTATAAAGCACAGCTTGCTTGGCGATATACATGCAACAGACCCTGGAGCAATAGATGAAGCCATGCTCTGGGTCGCGGGAACCACAACAGGAGATAAATACTATCTGCTTGGGGATCTTGCCATCCGATGGCCTTCGAATCTCGCCTCCAGTGGGACCCGATGGGGAGAGTATTCTCTCGAACTGGAGCCCATCGATAACATCGGGGTCCGATTCATATTCGGGGATATTCTTTTTGTCCCAGAGCTCGTATCCAGTGGCTACAACGATTCCTCCGACTGTCTCCTCCACAGTGGTTTCTTGCTGGAGGAAGTCGATGGCTTTTGTAGGGCAAATCTCCTCGCAGGCATGGCATTCATCACCATTGAAATGAAGGCAACTTTCAGAGTCGATAAGCACCTCTTGGGACATCGTTTCTGGTGGTGTGATGTAGATAGCTTTCCGCTCGGCGAGGCCGCGGTCAAACTCGGAGGGACATGTAACAGGGCATTTATCCAGGCAGAGCCCGCAGTTATTGCACTTTCCCTCGTCTATGTAGGAAGGCTTTGTCTTGATCTTTACTGAGAAGTTACCCACATAGCCTGAGACCTCATCCACTTCGGCACTGGTATAGACCTTTATTTTGGGATGTGAGAGCATTTCGGCTATCATGGGGGCCATAAGGCACGGCACACGATCAAGGGTGGGGAAAGTACCTGCTAGCTGTGCGGCGTGTCCACCTACGTAGGGTAGTTTTTCCACCACTAGTACCTCATAGCCAGCTCTGGCGATTTCAAGCGCTGCTGTTATGCCAGCGATCCCTCCCCCGATGACTAGCGCTTTCTTGTGGAGAGGAACAACCATGGGAGTCAACTCCATGTTTCGCTTCAGCTTCTCAATGGCCATCTTGACAACGGATATGGCCTTTTTAGTGGCTAGCTCTTTCTCGTTTTCGTGAGGCCAACTGACATCCTCCCTGATATTGGCTACCTCAAGGAGATAGGGGTTTAAACCCTCTTTGGCAACTACACGGCGGAAGGTCTTCTCGTGCATTAGGGGGGAGCAATTCGCCATCACAACGCCAGTGAGGTTTTTCTCCCTTATAGTCCTCCTCACCAATTCCTGCCCCGGGTCGGAGCACATATAGATGTAATGGTCGGAATAAACCACATCGGGGTAGTCCTTTACCGCCTCCGCAACCCGCTCCACATCCACAGTGCCAGCGATGTTCAAGCCGCAGTGACAAACAAATACACCAATCCTTTTCTCCATTAGCTTGTTACTGCCTCTTCCAAGATTACTTCATCTTGAGCGAATAGTGCCAGAACCTTGCTTGCTGCCCCTCCCCCTTGAGCTACCGAATCCTGGATATCTTTAGGACCCTGACAGCAGCCGGCGAGGTATATCCCGGGGACTGAGCTCTCCAGAGGGCGAAGCTTGGGATGAAGCTCCATCATAAATCCATGTTCGTCAGTGGCGATACCCAGTTTATCGGCAAGCTCTTTGGCTCCATCGCTGGGCAGCATCGCCATCCCCAGAACTACAAGGTCAACAGCCACCTCTATTCTCTTTCCGGTCAATGTATCCGAGCCCCAGACCACGATCTTATCGCCATCGCGAAAAATCTTCGATGCTTTACCTCTGATATAGAGGACATGATCCTCATCCACTGCTCTCTGAACGAACTCTTCATATCCTTTACCTGTGGTTCTAATGTCTATGTAGAAAATGAATGTTTGACCATCGTGAACAGCGTGCATGTATAGAAGTGCCATCTTCACCAAGTACATGCAGCACACTCTGGAGCAATAGGGGACGCCATGCTCCGGGTCGCGGGAACCGCAGCAGGAGATGAATGCCACTGTCTTGGGCTCCCTACCATCGGATGGTCTTATGACTTTGCCTGCGGTTGGGCCTGCGGGGCAAAGGATACGCTCGAACTCTATTCCCTCGAGGATATCGGGGTCTAGGTCGTACTCTTTAATCGCACTCTTGGGCATGAGATCAAAACCTGAGGCTACAACGATCGCTCCAACCTCAATTTCTAAAAAGCTGTCTTGCTGGTCGAAGTCGATGGCCTTGTTGGGACATGTGTCCACACACACCTCACACTTACCCTTGGTGAAATGAAGGCATTGCTCCCTATCTATGATGGGCCTCATGGGGACAGCTTGGGCGTGAGGAACCCAAATTGCTCTTCGATGCGCCTGTCTCTTTGGCAAGTCCAGATATCGTTCGTATTCGGACAGGACCCTGCGTGGGCACTTCTCGGTACACATTAGGCAGCCATTACACTTGTCCCAATCGACATACGCTGCCTTTTTTCGAATTCTGACCTTGTACTTCCCGATGCTTCCAGTGACTTCCTCAATCTCGCTATAGGCATATATGGTTATGTTGTCATGCTGACCAGTATCCGTCATCAGCGGGGTCTCAATGCACTGGGGGCAGTCCAGTGTAGGAAATGTCTCTGAGTACTGGATCATGTGTCCGCCGATGCTGTGCGTCCTTTCCACGAGGATGACCTGATAGCCGCCATCGGCGATATCCAAGGATGCTCGTATTCCAGCGATGCCACCGCCGATAACGAGCACCTTCTTGGTGATTGGCACCCTGGTGTGCACCGGGGGCAGGCTTGCCTTTAGTATGTCCAAAGCACTTGAGATGACCTCAATAGCTCTCTCTGTATTCTCCTTAATACCATTATGGCTCCTGATGTCAACGACTTGCACCTGATGGTCTTCCAGACCTGCAGAGGTTACAGCTTGGCGAAAGACCTCCTTGTGAAGAACCGGTGAGCAACTGGTGACCAGTACTCCGTCTAGCCTTTCGTTCTTAATGACATCCTTGACCTGCTCCAGCCCTGGCGCGATACAAAGATCTTTGTAAGCTGCAGCATGAACCACACCTGGCTTCTTGCTGATAGCCTCCACAACCGTCCTATTATCTATATATGCCATAAGCTTACAGTGGCAGACGAAAACACCAATCCGTTCCATGCTAGTGCCTCAATAGCTCCTTGCTTTCCAGTAGTGGTCGCGGGTCTATATGGTTCAACTCAAAGCGGCAAACCTCAGGATCGAGTCCCAGAGCCAGAGCGAGAAGCTGAGTGAAGTAGAATATAGGTATCCCTTTGAAGTCACTGCGCTTTTGGATAATCTCCTTTTGTGTATGATCGAGATTGAAATCGCACAACGGGCAGCTAAGGGCTATTGCATCAGCTTTCTTTCTCAACGCTGAACTCAGAATATCCCAGACGCGTTGTGAAACATAATCTGGATTGCTTATTACTTGATAAGAGCCACAGCATTCTGTGTTGTAGGGGAAGTCTATAACATCGGCGCCCAGCGCTTTGAGCAAATCTCCCATTATGGTGGGTCTTTCTACATCATCTATGGCTATATCTTGTGGCCGGAGCAAGGTGCATCCGTAATATGGCGCGACTTTCAGCCCTTTGAGTGGAAGCTGTACCTTCTCAGAGATACTTTCCCACCCTATATCATCCCTTAATACCTCCAGTAGGTGAACTACCTCGACTTCGCCTTCGTAATCTGGTTCTTCCTCCATGAAGGTATTAATGGTGTACATCTTAGCTGGGTTATTTTTAACCAGCAGGTTGGCTCTCTTCAATGTATTGAAGCAAAAAGAGCATATAGCGACTACCTTGTGACTCCCCGTTTCCTGCACCCGAATAAGATTGCGAATAGGGGCTAGTTGGTGCACTTCTTCATCACCGGCGAAGGAATATACCGTCCCGCAGCAATTCCACCTTGGGATCTCCGCCAGCTCTATCCCCAGGACTTCCATAGAGGCGATTGCAGAATCCTCCGCGTTCTTGGCTTTAGTCTTTAATGTACATCCCGGATAATAGCTCAGTTTCATCCTTTTCTCCTCAAGCAGTAAGCTTTCTAAAGCCTCCGACCATGGCAACCTGGGGAAGTTGGGCGATTGTCTCCTTGGGAATCTGTGGTATCTGTACGTTATCGATATTCTTCCTCGAAGTGATAAGCCTCAGGGCTTCCATCACCCTTGCCAAGTCTATGCCCTTGGGGCAACGAACTGAACAGGTGATGCAAGAGGCACATATCCAGATGGTATTTGCTTTGGCGATATCATCTTCCAACCCTAACTGCGCCAATCGGATAATCTGATTGGGAAGCAAGTCCATGGCGAAGCTCATGGGGCACCCTGCCGAGCACTTGCCGCACTGATAACAGGAGGAGAGCGTTTGCTCGCTGATATCCTCAACTTTCTTGACGAAATCGCTGTATAGTGTCTCAGTCGAAATTTCTGTTCTCATTTAGAGCACTTCCTCCTTGACTCGAGCGCTGTGGCATTGCAGATTGACGGCAACCGGGAGGGCGCTGATATGGCAGGGAGAGACCTCGGCATGTACTGCTAGAGCAGTGACAGTTCCACCAAAGCCTACGGGACCAATGCCCAATCTATTTACCCTATGCAGTATATCCCTTTCCAGTGCTGCTATCTCAGGGTCAGGGTTGGGCTCACCCACCTTGCGTAATAGTGCCTTCTTTGCCAAGACTAGTGTCCTTCCCGCCGTCCCACCGATACCTAGGCCTACAATGACTGGCGGGCAAGGATTGCTTCCTGCCTCATCTACAGTCTTCACAGCGAAGTCGATAACACCCTGACGGCCGTCAGCGGGGTTGAGAATAGTGAAGCGACTGGTGTTCTCGCTACCCTCTCCCTTGGCCATTACTGCAATGTGGAGATTATCACCACTCACTATCTCGGTATGGATAATAGCCGGGGTATTATCGTTGGTGTTCACCCTGGCTGAGAAGGGCTGCGTTACCATGGACTTACGTAGGTAGCCCTGGTTATAGCCCTGGCGTACCCCCTCATGGACCGCTTCGTTGACGTCACCGCCGACGATATGAATATCCTGCCCTATGTCCAAATAGACCACTACGATGCCGGTATCTTGACACAGCGGTATCTTTTCTTCTGCTGCGATTTCGGCATTTTCTAGCATTCGAGCAAGTGCTCGGCGTCCCAGGGGGGACTTCTCTTTTGCCATCGCCCGCCTCAGCGCGGCCAGAACATCCTCACCGAGGTAGTAATTCGCCTCCTGACACAGGCGAGCCACTGTCTCTGTTATTTTTTTGCAATCAATCTCCTTCATTTTCTTATCCTAGCTTCATTACATGCATCAGTTCCCGCACCGTCTCGGCCGACTTCGCTAACGCCGCATGCTCTTCGGTAGTGAGCTTTATCTCGATAATTTGCTCGATGCCGTCAGCCCCCAGCTTCACCGGGACACTAACAAATACCCCATCTATGTTATATTCACCCTCAAGATAGACAGAACAAGGGAGAATCCGTTTTTTGTCAAGAACTATTGAATCCACCATCTGGGCCACTGCTGCTGAGGGAGCATAGTAGGCGCTCCCGCCTTTGATGAGATTCACGATCTCGGCACCGCCCTTCACCGTGCGCTCGATGATGCGATCGATAGTCTCCTTGGGAAGAAGCTCAGTTATCGGTATGTTGCCAACAGTGGTGAGTCTTGGAATGGCCACCATGGTATCGCCATGACCTCCTAGGACACAGGCATGTATATCCTCCACGGAAACATTGAGCTCCGTGGCGAGGAAGCTTGTAAACCTGGCTGTATCAAGAACACCAGACTGCCCAATGACACGGTTTTTGGGGAACTTACTGACATGAAGCGCAAGCTGCGACATGGCATCCAGCGGGTTGGAGACCACAATGATGATACAGTTTGGGGAATACATAACTATGCTCTCGATGACACGTTTTACGGTCTTCATATTGGTGAGAAGAAGGTCATCGCGGCTCATGCCGGGTTTTCTGGGCACTCCCGATGTGATGACTGAGATGTCGGAATCCGCAGTTTCCTCATAGCTGTTGGTGCCAATGATGCGGGAATCGGAGGCGCTCATCGCTCCACTCTGTTGTATATCCAGTGCTTTCCCTTGAGGTAATCCCACAATCGATGATATCCACACCACGTCTGCGTATCCCTTGTCAGCGATTCGCTGTACACAAGCGGAGCCCACATTTCCAGCGCCAACTATGGTTATTTTCTTCCGCATCGCGTTACGCCTCCATCTTTTGGATTGATGCATGATCCGCCTGGGATGTAGCCGCCACTGCAGGGTCATCGCGGTCGCGGTTCATATTATATGTAACTGATTTGCCGTCAGCCATAACTTACGCCATCGCCCCCTCTATCATATCGGCTGTTTTAGTCTTCACGGTATTGGCCTCGGAGGCGAGTCCTAGCCCACCGATGAATATAGCACATAACTGAGAGACGATGTACCTGTAGGAAGTGGCCACTCCTGGCAACGTATTGTGAGGATGGAAGCACATAAAAAAATCAAACTGTCTTCTAGATGCCATATTAATACTAGAAAGGTCTGAAAATAGCAAACAAGTGATGGGGTTCTTTTCAAGCTTAGAAATCAATGTCTCCGCACTCTCTAGTATACGAAATAAGATTGTCCTCGTCAACAACTCTTAGCATTGCAAAAGGGAACTTGCTCACGGAATATTCGACTTCGTTGGTAGGCTCCTTGACTGTGCCACACTTGAGGTCAACTTCAAATGCGTCCCCATTCTTTATCTTATCGGCGTCGCAGATGGGAACAGGCAAGCATGGGTTGATAACGTTAGCAATGAGGATGTATACGGCTGATTTCGTCATGACAATGCTGCCTGTGTCCATCTTGATGACGACAGCGGCGTTCTCCCTGAGTTAGCTAGCCCGAAAGCCAGTTCCTTGCCCGCTAAAGAGGGATGTTCGAATGCTTCTTGGCAGGGAGTGAGTCCTGCTTGTTTTGGAGCATTTCCAGGGCTTTTATCAACATGGGACGTGTCTCCCTGGGGTCGATAACATCGTCGATATAGCCACTGGCTGCGGCCACATAAGGGTTGGCGAACTTGTCTTTATATTCGGCGATGAGTTGCCTGCGAGTTTCCTCAGGATTCTCAGAGTTCTTGATAGCATCTCGGTAAATGATGTTTACTGCACCATCTGGGCCCATCACTGCAACCTCTGCTGTGGGCCAGGCATAGTTCACGTCGGCCCCGAGATGCTTGCTGCTCATTGCCACATAAGCGCCGCCATAGGCTTTACGAGTGATCACGGTAATCTTGGGTACGGTTGCCTCAGAGTAGGCGAACAGCAACTTAGCTCCGTGCCTGATGATCCCTCCATATTCCTGCTCGACGCCGGGCATGTATCCAGGGACATCGGTGAAGGTAATTATGGGGATGTTAAAGCAATCGAGGAAGCGCACAAAACGAGAGGCTTTATCTGAGGCATCAATATCGAGACACCCTGCTGCCATCGAGGGCTGCTGGGCAACGATGCCTACCGATCGCCCGTTGAGCCTGGCAAAGCCAGTAATAACGTTCGGGGCGAATCTCTCATGGACCTCCATAAATTCGCCATTATCTATGACTCTTTCAATGACCACCTTCATATCATAGGGTCTAGCAGGGTCTTCTGGAACAACATTGAGGAGCTCATCATCCATTCTGTTAGGGTCATCTGTTGGTTCCACTTTGGGGGGCTGCTCCCTGCTATTCTGAGGCAGATAGCTGAGGAGCAGACGTATCATATTCAGGCATTCTTGATCACTCTCAGCGACGAAGTGGCAATTTCCGCTAGTCTCGGCATGTACTATTGCCCCTCCGAGTTCTTCATGGCTTACATCTTCACCAGTGGTCGCTCTGATCACATCGGGACCAGTGATATACATTTGCGCTGTTCCCTCCACCATGAAGATGAAATCGGTAATGGCTGGTGAATATACTGCTCCTCCTGCGGCGGGCCCCATGATCGCCGAAATCTGGGGTACCACTCCAGAATATCTGGTATTGCGGTAGAATATATCTCCATATCCCGCGAGGCTTTCTACTCCCTCCTGTATTCTGGCTCCACCGGAGTCGAGGAGGCCAATGCAAGGCGCACCATTCTTCGCTGCCAGGTCCATTACCTTACAGGTCTTCTCTGCTACTACTTTCGACAATGAACCTCCGAAGACGGTAAAATCCTGAGCGAAGAGGTAAACAAGCCTTCCATTTACCGTGCCATATCCGGTAACTATAGCATCACCAAGGAATTTCTTGTCGGCGAGGCCAAACTCTGTGATGTGGTGAGTGACAAAGGCGTCAAGCTCAACGAAGCTTCTCTCATCGAGGAAGAGAGCTATGCGCTCCCTTGCCGTAAGCTTTCCCTTCTCATGCTGGGACTCGATCCGCTTCTCACCTCCACCTAGTTTCGACTCTTTCCTGAGCTTGGCCAGATTCTCTATTTTGTCTTCAATTGCCATTTATCCCTCCATATTATAGGCGCTACATCATGCCTATTTTATGATGCTGACTATTAAAATGCAACCGACATTGGTCGAATCAATTTCATGTTTGCCCACTCATCATGAAATATATGCCTGGTAGGGTGGGTGCTGCCCCAAAGGGGCAAACCCACCACCTTCATTTGTGGTGGGTTTCGCCCTTCCGCTGAAGGGCTTCACCCACCCTACCAATCTGCTATGTCAACGCGGTAGTTAAAAATTATCGGCTGCCTCTTTCCCTGCGCTCGATGGAATCCGCTACCATTAGCAGCTTTCGCGCTCTGTTTGCCTGGGGGACGTCGATCATCCTGCCATCAACGGAGGTGGAGGCGAAGCCCTGGGCCTCGGCCGCCTCAAATGCTTCCACAGTCCTCCTGGCGTGTTCTATCTCTTCAGGCGAAGGGCGGAAGGCCTGGTTTACTGGCCCTATTTGACTGGGGTGAATTATATATTTGCCTTCAAAGCCAAGCCTTCTTGCTAGCGTTGCCTCCCTACTCAATCCCTCTTCATCTCTAAAGTTGTTATAGGGAGTGTCTATGGCTATTACGTCGGCAGCCTTGGCAGCGACGACCACTATAGTCCTGGGATAAAGAAGCTCATCTCCTTCTTCGGTGCGCTGTATGCCTGTGTCCAGAGTGAAATCCTCAGCGCCAAAGATGATGCCCACAATTCTGGGCGAGGCGCTTGCGATTTCGAAGGCATTAATGAGTCCTTTTGCGGTCTCCACCCAGGGAGTGAGCTTAATATGGCCCTTTTCGATCCTCCTCTCCTGTTCCAACCGCTCGACGATGGCCTCAACTTTCTTTATATCATCCGCTGAGTTGGGCTTGGGAATGTTGATACCATCGATACCTGGTGTAATCACCGCCTCCAAATCCTCTTCCATTAGCCCGCTACCCATAGAGTTAATGCGAACAAAGACCCTTTGCCCCTTGAAAACTAGCCCGGTGATGGCATCTCTTACCATAGCTCTGGCATTAGCCTTCTCTGCTGCGGGCACTGAGTCTTCCAGGTCCAGGACGAGAACATCCATGGGCAGATTGCCCGCCTTTTCTATCATGTTTTGTCGATTGCCGGGGACAGATAACAATGTTCTTAGCGGTTCCACTTTTACCTCCATCAAGCTAGTATGTTTTTTGCGCCGTCTGGTGTCAAGTATTCTCAACTGCTCAGGCTTGTGCTAGAATTCGATATAATGAATGGTGAGCTTGGCATTACAAGGTGCGGTGGTATGGAGTTCAATTGGGGGGAACGCACATTCATCATGGGGGTTGTGAACCTTACCCCGGACTCTTTCTCCGGCGATGGTCTGGGGAACGATACCGATGCCGCTATGGCACAGGCGAGATGCTTCATTGAAGAAGGAGCCGATATCATCGACGTGGGTGGCGAGTCAACACGTCCTGAATCGGCCCCTGTCTCGGCTGATGAGGAACTAAAAAGAGTAATACCGCTGATCGAGAAACTGGCGAAAGTGGCAACTGTGCCGATAAGCATCGATACCTACCGGTCTGAGGTGGCGAGGCGAGCACTTGAGGCGGGTGCTGTGATGGTAAATGACGTCTGGGGCCTAAGACGTGACCCCAAGCTTGCTGAGGTGGCTGCCGAGTGGGGGGTGCCCGTGGTGATTGCATCCAACCAACGGGGAATCACGTATGAAGAGATCGTATATGAGGTTATCGATTCTTTGAACAGAGGCATCAAACTAGCACTGGATGCTGGGGTTGCGTGGGAGGACATCATCATTGACCCCGGTATTGGCTTTGGAAAGACTGTGGAGGGGAATCTGGAGCTTATCCGACGGTTGGGCGAGCTGAGGGTGTTGGGTAGGCCAATTCTGTTGGGTACATCGCGCAAATCTGTAATAGGACTGGTCTTGGACCTGCCTGTCGATCAACGATTGGAGGGGACGGCAGCAACTATCGCTGTGGGCATTGCCAACGGTGCTGACATGGTGCGGGTGCACGATGTGCTGCAGATGGTGCGCGTCTCAAAAATGACCGACGCCATCGTCCGAAGAAAGTAGCATTAGAATGGAAGTCTATCTTGGTCTTGGCTCGAATTTGGGAGACCGCAAGGCAAATCTGGAAAAGGCGCTTCAACTACTTGGCGAGCGGCTCCATATAGAGCAGGTCTCTTCCCTTTATGAGACTGAGCCTGTGGGATATGCAGAGCAGCCCATGTTTTACAATGCTGTTTGCCGCGCCGAAACAGAGCTTGGCCCTCTCCAGTTACTTTCATTGATTAAGGGGATCGAGGCCACCCTGGGCAGGGTGCCCAGCTTCGCTAACGGCCCCCGCTCAATAGATGTGGATATACTGTTCTATGGAGACCTCAGTATGGAGACGGTGGACTTGACTATTCCGCATCCTCGGATTAAGGAGCGTGCCTTTGTGCTTATCCCCCTCCTTGAGATCGCCCCACAGCAAGTCCATCCAGTAAGCGGTGAAAGCATCAAGGACCTGGCCACGGCTGTTGGGGGGCGAGATGGAGTTGAGAAGATCGGTGAACTAGGGGGTTTTTGATGTTTGAGGTATCGGTTCGGGAACACTTTGACGCAGCACATTTCCTCAGGGGTTACCGAGGAAAGTGTGAGAATCTTCATGGGCACCGTTACGAGGTTATAGTCACGGTGCGGGTGCAGGATATAGACGATATTGGTCTTGCTTACGACTTTACGGTGCTTAAAGGGCATCTCAGGGAGGTACTGGCGCGCTTTGACCATGTTTGCCTGAATGAAATATCGCCCTTTGACAAGATTAACCCCTCCTCTGAGAACATCGCCGTCACAATCTGCGAGGAACTACAAAGGAGAGGGCTCTCTGTTTTCAGCGTCCAGGTCTACGAATCCCCGGATTCCTCTGTTACTTATGTACCTGGCAACCTGTTTTAGGCTGTGGAATCTGACTGAGGGGTGCTTTCCTCGGTGGCTTCTGGCGGTGGCTCGATCTTGGTTACTGCCATGGTCCAGCCGATCCAGAATCCCAGAGACAGCATCCCCAGGAAGCCTATGACTACTGGAATAGCAACCGCCCAGTAGCTCTCGACGACTATCCCCAAGATGAAGGCTATCCCTGCAACAACCATTACCAAACAAATAAGGCCACCAACTGCTCGAGATTTCTGCATGCTACCTCCCGTTTATTTTTGAAGCTCCGGCGGAAGAAGGTTCGGGATGGTATCTTCTATAGGATAGGTTACCGAACAATTCTCGCAAAAAAGAGAACCCTTGATAATCTCCTTCTCATCCTCCTCCTCGACGGTGAGCTTGAGGGAACCCTTGCATACCGGGCAAGCGAGAATTTCCATGAGGTCTCTTTTCATCGTCCCTCCTTGTCTGCAGACCGAATTCTACTTCAATCGCTCCCCATCGTCAACATCGCAATATCGCTTATTTCGTTTAAAGGGAAACGGCGTCCATTTTTTATAGGATGGATGCTGCCCCAACGGGGCAAAACCACTGCCTCACCTCCACCCTAACCCTCCCCCTCAAGGGGGAGGGAACAGAAAAAAGCGGATGGTAGCGTTGCCTCTCTGTTAGCGACGAATTAGATAGGGAGAAATTTGCCCGCATACCTCTACAAGCTCAGGTCAGGCCCTAGCTCTCTCCTCACTAGTCCCCATAGGCGACTCGCCTTGGCGAGAGTCGAGTCCTTCTAAGAAGGACCATCAAGGGAGAGGGAGATACAAAAGGGGAATCTGGAAGTGCCTCCCTCTGGCTGGGCTACGGGGATGTCCCTTAGAAATATGTTCTTGACATCGCTCTCCCCATATAGATAGAATGCTGGTTCAAGGAGAGATAGCAATGAAAAAGACTAAGCTTTGTGAGTTATTGGGCATTGACTATCCCATTATTCAGGGTGGAATGAACTGGGTTGCCAATGCTGAGCTTGCCGCCGCCGTTTCCAACGCCGGGGCACTGGGGATAGTTAGTCCTACCGCAGGGATGAGGCTTGAGGATGACCAGGAGGAGAATCTAAGAAGCCATATACGGAAGGCGAAAAGCCTTACCGATAAACCGTTTGCGGTGAATTTTCCGCTGCAAACGCCGGACGTCGATAAGCTGATTGATGCAGCAATTGAGGAAGGGGTCAAGGTGGTGACCACCTCGGCGGGGAACCCGGCGCTATATACCACTCACTTGAAGGAGGCCGGGGTGAAGGTGCTCCATGTTGTCGCCTCGGTGAGACATGCTCGGGGTGCTGAAAGGCACGGTGTTGACGCCGTCATCGCCGAAGGCTATGAGGCTGGTGGTCATAATGGCTTCGATGAACTTTCCACCTTTGCCCTTGTTCCTCAGGTGATGGATGCGGTCAGCGTCCCGGTGGTGGCAGCAGGGGGGATAGCCGATGCTCGGGGACTCGTTGCCGCCCTTGCTCTAGGGGCAGAAGGGGTTCAAATAGGCACTCGCTTCGTTGCCACCCACGAGTGCATTGCTCATCAGAACTTCAAAGATGAGGTGGTGAAGGCCATCGATACCGGCACTGTAATTACGGGGAGAAGGCTCGGTCCCACCAGGGGGCTTAAGAATGACTTCACCGCCAAGATGCTGGAGATGGAGGGCAATGGGGCGTCGCCTGAGGAGCTTCTGGTACTCATCGGCCTTGGCAGGTCATGGTCGGGCGAGCTGGATGGCAATGTGGTCGAAGGGGAACTATATTGCGGCTCTATCGCTGGAATGGTCAAGGATATCGTCAGCGCTGGCGACGTTGTCCGTGGCCTGGTTGAGGGCTACGATAGGGTGGTGGCGCTGCTTTGAGAGTGGTCGCTGCCGGTCGTCTATCTAGGAGGCTTTTACTAGTGCGCGGCATTATGTCCAGTACCATGTTTCTGCTGCCGGCACGCCTCATGAGTAGAAACAATGCTGCGACGATTGGCGTGGGCAACACACTTGCTCAGGCGACATTCCGCCTAAAGGCGCAGCATGTCTGAGACCAAGCTCTACCGCGACAGAAATCTCCTTATCCTTTTTGGTGTAAACCTGATTGCGATACAGGCGATGATGGCCGTCGCCCCCGCCTTCCCTCAGATTGTGCGCCAGTTGGGGGTATCAGAGCTTGAAGTGGGACTACTGATTACCTCCTTCAGCATGCCCGGTCTAGTACTCTCGCCTTTCCTCGGGGTACTCGCCGATCGATATGGACGCAAAAGAATTCTGGTGCCTTCCATCTTCATTTTTGCCATTATGGGAACGGCCTGTGTTTTCGCTCGTGACTTCAATACTCTACTGTTATTGAGAGCCGCTCAGGGAATCGGAGGGGCTGCACTTGGCTCCATCAACACCACTATCATCGCCGATCTATATACTGGAAGGCGGCGGGCCCAGGCCATAGGGCTTAATGCGAGTGTTATGTTCATTAGTATGCCCTTGTGGACCACCCTAGGTGGGGCGCTGGCGCTTCTGGCCTGGTACTATCCTTTCGCCCTCTCCATTCTGGCCCTTCCCATAGGCATCCTGGCACTCACCCATCTTAGGAATCCCGAACCCGAGAAATCTGGGAGTATGAAGGAATACCTGAGGGGCACATGGGGATACCTTCGCGATATAAGAGTTGTTGGCCTGTTTGCCGCAGGGGTACTCAGCAATGTCATCGTCTTTGGCGGCTATTTTACCTACTTCAACCTGTATATGGGCCAAGCGTTTGACGCTTCACCTTTCAGGATAGGCAATTTCATGGCTATCACTTGCATTGCCCTTTTCGTGGTTTCCTCGCAACTCGGCAGGATCAACCGCTGGCTTTCGCTGGGGAGTATCATCAAGCTGTCGTTCGTCGTCACCGCCCTATCCCTGGCTCTAATTCCGCTGATGCCCAGCATGTGGTTTTTGCTTATACCGGGGATCATCAACGGCATGGCCCTGGGAGCCAACCTACCCAGTCTCCAGACGGCGATCGCCGGTATGGCTCCTTTTAAGCACCGCGGGGCTTTCATGTCGATAAATTCCACCATCCTCAGGGCTGGACAGGCAATTGGGCCGCCGCTGGTTGGCATGTTCTATGTCTATGGAGGATTTGACGGTGCGTTCTATGCTACCGCAGGCCTGGCACTGATAGCGCCAGTCATTGCCATACTCGTTGGTCGGAAGATCAAACCGAAGGAGGTATTACACATGGAATAATGCGAGCTAAGCCACTGGCCCAAATGGGAATACCTGAATCCTTTTTACCAATGGATGCGCTGCGATTGTGAACTTGCCACCAACTGCTGTGCTGATTCAAAGGCTGTGTTTTGTCAGGGTTCCTCTGACCTGCTTTCCTCGATCAGCCTCTGGCCGTACTCGAGAAGCACCTTGATACGTTCTTTGGATATGTCCTTGGAGTTGAGGTAGACCTCCAGTGCCTCCATAGGGGTCATCCCCTCAGCGGTGAAGCCTGCCATCCTGGGGCGGCGCTCGCGTTCCACATCCCTGGCGATGGCGGCGACGAAGTGGGCATCCTTAAGCGCCCTGCGAATCTCCTCCTCATCGAGCAGTCCCTCAAGTCGCTCCGAAATGGCTACCTGTACCCGAACGATTGCATCTTTTACATCGTGACTGCTGATGGCGTCGAGCACTGCTTGGGTGGGGTCGGGTTCCAGGGGGGGCACGGTGACCTTGATGGTGAGGAAGCGGCGCGCGTTAACCGGTTGGAATTCGTAGGATACCTGCCTGTCTGTGCCTATATCCACAACGTAGAACCCCTTTTTATCCTCCTCCTCGCTGAAGTCGATGCGCTCCAGACTTCCGGCATAGACTACGGGGGGATTATCGCCGAGTACCTGGGACTTGTGGATATGCCCCAGTGCGACATAGTCAAAGGCGGGGTTGGCTACGCTGCTATGGAGCAGCATGTAGTCATGCCCCATTATCATGCTTCTCTCCGAGCCGGTCTGGGCGCCGTGGACGAAGACGTGAGCGGCCAGTATCGCCGGCAGGCTGGGGTCAAGGCCCTCCACCTCCATCATGATGCGGTCAGTGAGTATCTGCTCCAACCTCTCATTAAGCTCATCGAGGGTAAGGCTCTTCGTCTCATCCTTGCTCAACAGGGCGATTCTCCTCGCCCAAGGTAGGGCAACTACCTGGAGAGGGCCGGCTTTGGTAGCTATTCGATAGATGCCGGGGCGGTTGGCTACGGTGACGTTCGGTATGGCCAGGGTTTGAAAGATCTCTATGCTGGTGGCGCGATTAATGGCATTGGGGAGGTCGTGGTTGCCGATGAGAAGAAAGACGGGGATGTCATTTGAGGCAAGCCTCCAGATGCGCCTGGCGAACTCCCTCTGGTGGGTCTGGGAGGGCTCACGGCTCTTGTAGGCATCGCCGCAGAAAAGGACCAGGTCGATACTCTCATTCAGGGCGTATTCCACCACCTCATCGAAGGCCGAGAGGAAGTCGCCGAGGCGCGATGAGAGCCCGGTCTGCGGATCGATGCGCCCGTAGTTCTCCACCCCCAGGTGCAGGTCGGCAAAGTGCAGGATTCTCATTCTCTAGATTCGGCTCCCAATCGCTGGAGAATCTCAGCCTGGCTTAGCCCCTCAATGGCGATGACCTTCCTCCTGCTGGTAAGCCCCTTCTCTATGGTAATGCTGCCCTTGCTCACCCCTAGCAGCCCGCTCAGGAAGTCGATAAGCTCCTTGTTGGCCTTGCCCTTCACCGGCGGCGCCGCTATCCTGACCCGCAGCACACCGTCTTCAAAACCAAGCACCTCATTCCGCCTGGCGTTGGGCTGAACGTAGACGGTGATATTTGTTTGGTTCTGGCTCAAATCTTATGACCTCCCCGGCGTACAGGTAGGAGAAATAAAGTGTCTTTATCATCTTACAGGATTCTCGATTAACGTTACCATTCAAAAGCCGAGCCAGTATTTGCCGCCGGGGGGCAGGACGTCGAGGGGCTCGCCGGAAAGCTTCCTGTGCAGCGTGCCTACTAGCTCAGCCAGCGGCACTCGGATCTGCTTCATGCTGTCGCGCTCGCGGATGGTGACGGCGTTGTCCTCAAGCGAGTCGAAGTCGATGGTGACGCAGAACGGGGTGCCGATCTCGTCCTGGCGGCGGTAGCGGCGGCCGATGCTCTGGGCATCGTCATACTGCGTCATGAAGCATTTGCGCACCTGGGCGTAGACATCCCTCGCCGTAGGCACCAGCGCCTCGTTTCGGCTCAGGGGGAGGATGGCGACCTTTATCGGTGCCAGGTCGGGATGGAGGCGTAACAGTACACGCATCTCATTTTTGTCGGGCTCCTCATCGTAGGCGTCGATAAGCAAGGCGAGCACCGAGCGGTCTACCCCTGCCGAAGGCTCGATGACATAAGGGAGATAGCGCTCGCCACTGTCGGGGTCATAATAGCTCAAATCCTTGCTGCTGTATTGGGCGTGCTGGGTCAGGTCGAAATCGCCCCGGTTGGCGATACCCTCAAGTTCGGACCAGCCCATGGGGAAGAGGTACTCGATGTCATAGCAGGAGCGGGCATAGTGAGCAAGCTCGTCCTTGGCATGCTCCCTGAGGCGGAGGTTGTCCTTCTTGATGCCCAATTTAACGTACCAGTTGAAGCGCTCCTCAAGCCAGTATTGAAGCCACTGCTCATCGGTTCCAGGTTTGACGAAGAACTCGACCTCCATCATCTCGAACTCGCGGCTTCTAAAGGTGAAGTTGCCGGTGGTGATTTCATTTCTGAACGCCTTGCCGATCTGGGCGATGCCGAAGGGCAGTTTTTTGCGCGCTGTGTTCATCACATTGGCGAAGTTGAGGAAGATGCCCTGGGCCGTCTCAGGGCGAAGATAGACGGTAGCCGCCTCATCCTCCACCGGGCCGAAGAATGTCTTGAACATGAGGTTGAACATACGGGGCTCGGTTAATTCGCCACCACATTCGGGGCATTTGTTTTCCTTTAAATCATCGGCACGCCACCTGAGGTTGCACTGCTTGCACTCCACCAGTGGGTCGGCGAATCCCTGAACATGACCGCTGGCGATCCATGTCTCCGGGTGCATTATTATGCTTGAATCAAGTCCCACCATGTTATCTCTTTCCTGGACCATAGAGCGCCACCAGGCCGACTTAACATTGTTCTTCAATTCGACCCCGAGCGGTCCGTAGTCCCAGCAGGCGGAAAGGCCGCCATAAATCTCGCTCGATTGAAAGACAATGCCTCTCCGCTTGCACAGGGATACTATCTTTTCCATGTCTACTTTCAATATCTACCTCCAGGTAAGAACAGCTAAGGAGAATGTCTAGAAAGCTAACCAGACATGGGAGCCTAGAGCATTCGCTCTAGACGTGGTTGGAGCATCTGCCCGACAGGGTCGGATCATTCGACTCCAACCTACCCGTAGTTTTCAGACAGGTTCCTTGTGGAAAACTTACCAGTTTTGGGTTCAGATGTAAAGGTGTGCACTTGCCCAGCAAGCGCTTATTATCCCACCCGCCCCGTGGCGTGTGTGGGGGTTGACAGGGGGGTGTGAATAACGAACAATAAAGCCATGATTTTGAAAAAGCTGGAAGTGGGACCTTTTGCCTCCAACTGTTACGTCGTGGGCTCGGAGGCGACCAAAGATGGGATGATCATCGACCCCGGCGCCGAGGCTGCAGCCATACTGGATACCGCGAGCCATCTCGGGCTTACTATAAAGCTCATCGTTGCCACCCACAGCCATGTTGACCACATAATGGCGCTTCGTCAGGTAAAAGATGCTACCGGGGCGCCTTTTGCCATGCATGAGGCTGAGTCCAGTGGCAAGTTGATGCAGGGGATGGCAAAAATGATGAGCATGGCGACAGGAGGCTCGGGCGAGCCGCCTCCTAAGCCAGATAAGCTACTGAAAGATGGCGATTATATAGATATTGGCGACCTCAGCTTCAAGGTTTTGCATACACCGGGACATAGCCCTGGAGGCATTTCTATCTACGGCCATGGAGTGGTCTTCAGCGGGGATACCCTGTTCAATTTCGGCATTGGCAGGACGGACTTCCCTGGCTGCAGCCATCAAGTCCTCATCGACAGCATCAAGAACAAGTTAATGACATTGCCCGATGAGACTGTCGTTCTTCCCGGTCATGGACCGGAGACGACCATAGATGTGGAGCGCAGATACAACCCTTTCCTGTAGGAATAGCCCGCTATTCTCAAGAACCAGCTCCGTTCGACCCGAGCCTCTAGCAAATCTCGTTGAGATCGCCGGACACATTGAAGAAGAGCGACTTGAAGAATCGCTTAACCGCACCCTCCTCGGTTCGTTGCGGTTCGACTCTCTTGGCTATGGCCTTCAATATCTCATCTGAACGTGCCAACTCCGACATGGAGAGCCCGCCATTGGAGTTGCGGTCACGGACGACCTTCGCGGCATGCCGGGCATCGTTGAGGATGTTGTCGGGATTCTCGCCCCTCCGTAGCTTATCCTCGGTTATTTCCAAAGTCTCTCTCCCTCTTAGGTCAACTATCGTGCTAACCAAGTTGCCAACCATCTCTACCTCCTATATCGCAGTGCTGTTATCGCACTCTTTCGTTCGCAATATACTTTCGCCTGCATGGCTGCCGTCAACGCCGTATCTGTAAACAGCCACCTTACAGGGCTAGCCCTCTCCTCTTAAGAACCATCTCCGTTCGACCCAGTCGCTAACAAATCTCGTTGAGATCGCCGGACACGTTGAAGAAGACCGACTTGAAAAAGCGCTTAACCACACCCTCCTCGGTTCGTTGTGGCTCGACTCTCTTGGCTATGGCCTTCAATATCTCATCTGAGCGTGCCAACTCCGACACGGAGAGCCCGCCATTGGAGTTGCGGTCACGGACGACCTTCGCGGCGTGCCGGGCATCGTTGAGGATGTTGTCGGGATTCTCGCCCCTCTGTAGCCTGTCCTCGGCTATTTCCAAAGCCTCTCTTCCCCTTAGGTCAATTATCGTGCTAACCAAATTGCCAACCATCTCTACCTCCTATATTGTAGTGCTGTTATCGCACTCTTCCATTCGTTGTCTGCTAACGCCTGCATGGCTGCCGTGCATCCTTACCCATCGCCTTTCTCCGTCAATATGCCGTGCACCATTGCCTGGCATACCGAGCCAAAGGCATCGACATCGATCCTGGGACAGAAAACCCGCAGGTATCGGAAGCCCTGGTACAGGGCGATAAGTACGGTTGCGACCGCATGAGGGTCGAGCTCGGCATTGAAGACACCCCTTTCCTGTTGGCGCTTCACCGGTTCCGCGAGGTGGTCGAGAGCTACGTCCAACATCTTGCAAAAGATCTCGGCAATCTCGGGATCACGGCTGGACTGGGAACAGAGGTCAAATGTGACAACAGCGTCTCGCGCGACCTCCGGCTCGTTGGCATGCGGTAGAAAGACCCGTATCAGGTTCGCCAGCGGATCCTCGGGGTCAGCCTCCGCGGCCGACGAGATCATTTCTGCGATTTGCCTCTGGTCTTCCTCTACGCTGGCGGCAATGATATCGTCTTTGCTGCGGAAGTAGTTATAGACCGCGCCGACGCTAAGGTTGGCCTCTTTGCAGATGTCTCTCATGGTCGCTTTCTGAAACCCTTTCTCGGCAAAACAGCGATATGCCGCGTCGATTATCTGCTTGCGGCGAGCTTCACGGTATGCTTCCCGCACTTGCGGCATTGCAGCCTCCATTTAGTAAATCGAACATTCATTTTAATTATAGAATACTCATTCGGTTTAGTCAAGGCCAGTGGTATCCATTAGTAGGTGTTTGAGGCGTTTGTAAGGATAATAGCTATTTAATATATTGTGAATGCTCTCGCTAGCTCACATAATCGCCCGTATCAGCTATCATGTTGTGCTGGATTATGCACGGGAGGCTGGCGAGCGCGGAGCATTATTGAGATCGCTGAATAGGAAAGCAAGCCGTTCCATTAACACTGAGCATGTCGAATGGGGGATTTCCTTTATATTCCCTCCCCCTTGAGGGGGAGGGTTAGGGAGGAGGTGGAACGCTTCACCTTCCCTCTAGCTCCCTCCCTAAAGGGAGGGAGGACTTATGCTGTTCGCCCTGAGCATGTCGAATGGGGGCACATCGGCGCACCGTTCATGGTTCGACAGGCTCACCACGAACGGATGGGGGCTCAAAGCAAACGGGTGGAGGCTCACCACGAACGGGAGGGAGGCTCACCACGAAGGGCTGGGTGCTCACTGCGAACGGATAGGTGCTCACCGAGAATAGCCTAGGTACAAACGGCAGGTGCGGTTGATCAGTGTGCCCGGCCTTTTCCGTTCGCCCTGAGCTTGTCGAAGGGTGGTTCGTGTCGCCAAAGGCGACTCGCCTATGGCGAGGTTCGACAGGCTCACCACGAACGGATGGGGGCTCAAAGCAAACGGGTGGAGGCTCACAACGAACGGATGGGTGCTGACCACGAACGGTGTCTGGTTCATGCGTGAGACGTGTGTACGTGAACCGTCTCCTGCTAGTATTGAACCGTGCGTTGGGCTCTTACCCCAGGAGCCCACCCACGCTTGCCAGGACGGGCGCCAGGACAAGCGCTATTATAGACATCAGCTTGATCATGATGTTCAACGAAGGCCCTGATGTGTCTTTGAATGGGTCGCCGACCGTGTCCCCGACGACCGCCGCCTTATGGGCGTCTGAGCCCTTGCCACCAAAGTTGCCGGCCTCGATCCACTTCTTGGCATTGTCCCATGAGCCACCGGCGTTGGCCATCATCACGGCAATAAGGAACCCGGCGGCGATGGCACCGATGAGGAAGCCGGCAAGCGCCCGCGGTCCTAGAATGAAGCCGATGAGAACGGGCGCCACAACGGTTATAAGGCCAGGCAATATCATTTGCTTGAGTGCTGCCTTGGTGCATATATCGACACACCTGCTGTACTCCGGTCTGGCCTTGCCCTCCATCAGGCCCACGATCTCGCGGAACTGGCGACGGACCTCGTTGATAATGGTGAAGGCGGTTGTGCCAACTGCGTTGAGGGTTAGAGCGCAGAAGATGGCCGGCATCAGGACGCCGAGGAAAATGCCGGCAACCACGTAAGGATCGAGCAGGCTGATGTCGCCAAATCCGATGCCCACCGCCTGGGTATAGGATAGCATCAAAGCGAGGGCAGTGAGCCCCGCTGCCCCGATGGCAAATCCCTTTCCTGTCGCCGCTGTGGTATTGCCCAGGGAATCCAGGGCATCTGTCCTTTCCCTGATCTCGGGGGGCAGGTCTGACATCTCCACGATGCCGCCGGCGTTATCCGCCACCGGGCCATAGGCATCGGTGGCCAGAGTAATCCCAAGCGTGGAGAGCATGCCAATTCCTGCTATGGCGATGCCGTACATACCGGCGAAATAATGGGCTACCAAGATGGCTATAACTATTAGGATAATGGGGGGCAGAGTGCTCATCAGCCCGTTGGCGAACCCGCTGGTTATCGTGGTTCCTGCTCCGGTTTGTGAGGCCAGGGAGACGCGGCGTGTCGGTCCGAAGGCATAAGAGGTAAAATAGTTGGTGCTCTCACCGATGAGCATGCCAGCGATCAGGCCGGCGAGGACAGCCCATAGTATGCCCCAACCGGCGTCAAGGTAATATATGGTGAGGGCGGCAAAGGCGGCGGTCAGGATGGATGCCGAGAAGGTGCCGCGACGCAGGGCGTTGAGCAGGGCGCTCATCTCAGCCTTTTTACCTACCCTGACAAAAAACACCCCGATTATGGAAGCGATAATTCCTCCGGTGGCAATCATCATCGGCAACCACCACGCTGTCTCTTTGGAAGCCAGGCCAGCCACGACCGCGACGGTAGCCAGAGTCATGGTAGCGATGATGGAGTCCACGTAGGACTCAAAAAGGTCGGCGCCCATGCCAGCGACATCGCCGACATTATCGCCGACAAGGTCAGCAATGACTGCAGCGTTTCGCGGATCGTCCTCGGGGATGCCCTGCTCCACCTTCCCTACAATATCAGCCCCTGTATCGGCAGCTTTAGTATAGATGCCGCCACCGGCTCTGGCGAAGATGGCTACTCCTGAGGCGCCGAAGCCGAAGCCGGGGATAATCTTGAGGAAGTCAATGTTTCCATGAAAGACGAAGTAAAGAATGCTCAGACCTATGATGCCAATTCCAACAACACAAATCCCCATCACTGCGCCACTGCGGAAGGAGACTCGCAAGCCCTGGTTAAGGCTCTTCTCGGCTGCGGCAGCCGTTCTGGCATTGGACCTTATCGCCATGTTCATACCGATGAATCCAGCTACCCCGGAGCAAACAGCGCCAAAAACGAAGGACAGGGCAACCCACCAGCCGAGATATGGAACTACCCCAAGAACGATGGCAATCACCACCACAAAGACGGCCAGTACTTGATATTCCCTTCTCAGAAATGCCATGGCGCCCTCTTTGATGGCCTGTGAGATCTCCCTCATCGTCTCTGAACCCTGATCCTGCCTCAATACATAGGTGATAAGAAATGCGGCAAAAGCAAAACTAAGAACACCGGCGATTACTGCAATAATGACTGGATCCACGTTTCGACCTCCTTCAACTTCGGCTTCAACTCGTGCTGGCTATGTCTCTATATGCGGGCTCAAGATGAGTCGTTTTTTGAAAGCTGGCCAGAGGTTCCCATTCTCTCCTCGAAGGCAGCAAGCTTTTTCTCCAGGTCCCACTGCCTGAAGGCGATGGTCAGGTCACCTCTGGTTCGTTCCAGTATGCCTCGAACCGCATCGGTGGTTCTCCTTAGCCCTCCGGTCATTGCCTCGGGGAAATCCATGGTCACCATCACTCCATACATGTCGTCCATAGCTGCGAGCACCTCCTCGCAGCGTGCGATATCTCCTTTTCTGATAAGATCGAGGACATGACGCCTTAGCTCTCCGATCGCCTCTCCGAGACCGTTAAGGTAAGCAGCATAATCGATGCCCAGTTCATCAGGGTCTGGGATAGAATTCCCGGTGATCAAACTCAGGGTAATGCAGCCCTCAACATATTCCTTCTGGGCACTGAAAACAAAGCCAGTGTAAAGAAACTGTGGGTGGTCGACCAGGGCTTCGTCTATATCTTTGAGCAGCGCATTAGCCGCGGCTAATCGGGACCTGGCTTCCTCGTAGTCGCCACGGTGCACCGAGCGAATGGCATCGGCAGAATAGCGAACGGTATCTCTGGAGAATCGAAGCGCTTTCTCTCGAGCGGCATCCTTGGTTGACAGAGAGGCGTGCGCCTTCTCGGCAATTTGTTCCAGCCTGGCTGTTAGCTTTTCCATTTAGTTCACCTCCATACTCTGGGCTAGTTGACGTGCCGCTTCCTCCACGTCCTCTGCCCCCAGTACGGCGCTGATCACGGCAACTGAGTCTGCCCCAGCCGCCATCACCTCGCCGGCATTTTTCGCATCGATGCCACCGATGGCGACTATAGGGATCGATATCGACTCCCTGATCTGGCGGAGGGTCTCAAGCCCTACTACATGAGTATCGGTCTTCGATGCGGTCGGGTACATAGAGCCTACGGCAATGTAGTCAGCGCCATCAGTCTGAGCTTGAAGCGCTGCTGCTATGGTTTTGGTTGAGCATCCTATGATTCCATCGATGGGAAGTAGCTGGCGTGCCGTGGAAACGGGGAGATCTTCTTGCCCCAGGTGGAGGCCGTCGGCACCCGAGGCGATGGCTATATCGAGGTAATCATTCACTATAAATAATACTTCGGATTGAGCGCAGATCGCTTTTAGCTCCCTCGCCTTTGACAGTATCTCTCCTTTGCTGCGGTTCTTGTCCCGTAGTTGGATCGCTTTTGCCCCGCCGCTAATCGCCTTTTGAGCAATCTCCACTTCACCCCTTCCCCTTAATGCCTCAGGGTCGATGATCACATAGAGACCAGCGATCCTCTTTTGGCGGCGGAGAATCTTTGCGGTAAGCTCTCGCTCTATCTCATATAGGGCGAAGCGCGCTTGTTTAAATCTCGCCGATTCTAGCATGATCTCGGGAAGCTTGGCAAACTCCTCCAAAACTCGCAGAGATTCCTCCACCCTCCTTGCGTTAGCGGTGACGATGCTGGGAAGGTCTTGCCGTTGCGTCTCGCTGTCCGCCTCGGCGAAGGCGCCCACATCATCTGCTGAATCCCGAGCGGAGAGCAGGTTCCTCTTTAGCGAGGCGTCCTCGACCGTGAGTCCATGGCGCAGGGACTTTAACTTGGCGCTTAGTGCGGCGTCACTGAGAAGGAAACGGGCCACATCTTCGAGGGTGCGTAGCCCCTCACTCATACGGTTGAGGTTGGCATCGATAAGGCGTAGCATTTTAGTTAGATGTCTTTAATAGCGTCGGGCATCTCTCCTTCTCTTGCAGCGTCGATCATCTCTCGGGCCTCGGAGAAGGTCTTCCGGTACTCCTCGCTTCGCATATCCATTCCCAGTTGCTTTAGCCTGTGCTCAGTCCAACGCCCGATATTGCGGGGGTCTTTGTAATAATCTGGCCCTCCCATGGCTGGAGGTGGACCCTTGTCGTCAGTCCAAACGTTTGCCGTACTGTGATATGCGAAACCGGAGACCAGTCGAACGAGCTCGGTACTGCCGCAGTGGGGGCATTCTGGGGATAGGGTGTCAGCGATGCTCCTGGTGAAGATACTCACCTTCTTTTGGCAACCACTGCAACGGAACTCATAGATGGGCATAACCTTTTACCTCATTCCGAATCGTCCTTGGGCATCTTGGGCACTATCCCATGGTCCATTTGGTCTAAGGCCTCTTCATATTCCGGTGAGATTTCATTATCCTCCATGCCATGGGTCATCTTTCTATTCCACTCTGCCATAGCCTTGGGATCGTTGCGCATCAAGCCAGATGTCAATTGGTTGTCGGAAAGGATATCATCATATATATCCTTGTATGTCCCTCTCACGCTGAAGGAGGAAAAAAGCCGGCTTAAGTCCTCGCTGCCGCAGGCAGGGCATTTGGGAGATGCTGAGGTGCTTCGCAGCAAGACGCTCACCTTTCTTCGACAGTTGTTACAGCGGTATTCATATATAGGCACCGTCGGAACCTCCATCCATAAACATCGTGGCCATTTCCCAATAGAGATTATAAACAAAGAGGCAATTTGAAGCAAGCCGAGATGCTCGTCCAATATGTTTCGTCCCACCCGCTTTGGGATGTGTTGCTGGGAGACTATCTTCTGCATCTCCCTTTTATGTTCCCTCTCCCTTGACGGGGGAGGGTTGGGTGAGGGTGAGATTCCGCCTCCCTCTTACTCCCTCCCGCCAGGGGAGGGAGGATTGGCGCCTCTTCCTTCCCCCATCACACCGCCACCGAGGGTAGGGTGGGTGAAGTGGCAACGGAACCCACCAATGCAAACACGCCGAAATGACAATCTTTATTGAAGGCATAGGGGATTGTGTCGGTGGGTTTCACTGCGTTACACCCACCCTACTGCTGAGGCATGGTGCTGCTCCGACAGGTCGGAGAGGCCGCCGCCAGAGCGAAGCCTCTTTGGATTTCCCCTCATTGACTGGATAGCCCCAAATCATATACTCTAGCCGAGTCTAAACTGAAGGAGGAACACGATGGCTACAATCAATACAGTGATGGGCCCCATCTCTTCGGATGAGCTTGGCGTGACCTTGATGCATGAGCACCTCACCTTACCCTACCCAGGCTGGGAGTGCGATGCGCTGGCTATCCCCTATGACCGTGAAGCGATAGCTGCGACTTGCGTGGAGGGCTTGGAGGAGGCCAAGGCTTATGGGTTGAAGACAATGGTTGAAGCCAGCCCCAACGACCTGAACAGGGATGTGGAGCTAGATAAGATGGTCTCCGATATAACAGGCATAAACGTCATCTGTGCCACAGGGATGTACATGGAGGCCATGGGGAAACCGGCCTACCTCAAGTTTCGCAGCCAGTTGTTCGACATCGCCACCGAGATGTATGAGACGTTTGTGAAGGAGATAACCCAGGGCATTGGAGATACAGGGGTTAAGGCCGGCGTCATCAAGGTAGCGACGGGTAATGGGCAAATATCTGCCTATGAGGAGGCGGTCCTCAAGGCGGCGGCAAGAGCACAGAAGGAGACTGGGGTGCCCATTATCACCCACACCGAGGCGGGAACCATGGGGCCAGAACAGGCAGACCTGCTGATTTCTGAAGGGGCTGACCCCAGTCGCATAATGATCGGCCACATCGGTGGCAACGCCAATCTACAATACCATACCTCTATTCTGGATAAGGGGGCCTACATCGCCTTCGACCGGCTGGGCATTGAGTTCATGGCCCCAGACAGGCTGAGGAAGGCGTGTATCATCGGGCTCATTGGTGTTGGCTATGCCAACCAGATTATGCTTTCGCATGACTATTGTCCATACTGGCTAGGCCGTCCCGTTGAGTTGCCCGATTTCGTGAAGGGTCTGCTCGCTAACTGGAACTATAGCCATGTGTTCAAGAACATCATACCCGCACTGAGGGAGGCGGGGGTGAGCGATGAAAATATTGATACGATGATGGTGGAAAACCCTCGGCGGTTGTTTGCTGGAGAATAGGTGGAGTAGTGGCAAAGAGTCTGAGCGCAGCCGAAACAAATTAGAGGTACAACTTGGTTGCCAGTAAACAATCGAAGGTCATGGAGAAAACCTTCGGGCCTCTTCATAGATGGGGTCTTCCTTGAGGAGCTTACCGTCTCTAATGAAAAGCTTTCTGCTGGCAAATGAAGCCATATGCGGGTCGTGGGTCACCATAATGATGGTGCGCTTTTGTTCTGTGGCCAGTTTGCGCATCATGTTAACGATGCTTACACTTGTCTCCCAGTCCAGATTGCCGGTGGGTTCGTCTGCCAGGATTAGAGCGGGTCCGTTGGCCAGGGCGCGAGCGATAGCGACCCTTTGTTGTTCTCCAGCGCTCAACTGTGGGGGCTTGTGTTTTTCTCGGTGTGACATCTCTAGCATGCGCAGTAGGGCACGGGCCCTTTTCCTCCTTCGTTTTGCCGACTTTATCAAGCCCTCCATGGGGAGCTCGACGTTTTCAAGAGCGGTGAGGCTAGGCAGCAAGTTGAAGTTTTGAAAGATGAATCCCAGGTTCTTCCTTCTTATTTTATATAGGGCGGCCTCTGGTATAGTGGTAACGTTTAAGCCCGTTGACCCCAAAAGTATTCTTCCAGTGGTTGGCTTATCGAGGCATCCCATCAAAGTGAGTAAGGTAGTTTTGCCTGAGCCTGAAGGTCCCATAATCGCCAGAAAATCTCCCCTCATAACTTCGAGGTTCACCCGTGAGAGGGCCTGAACCTTATTACCATTCGTTTCGAATGTCTTGCTCAATCCGATTGTCTTCAAGGTTGGTTTAGCCATACCTCAAAACCTCCGATTGTTGGCGAAGTGGGATTATTCACGTCTTAATGCCTCCATGGGACTCACTCGAGATGCTCTCCACGCTGGATAGAGACTGCCCAGGGCTCCAGCGACAACGGCTAAGCCGAGTCCGAGTAGCATGGAGCCGAGGGTGATGCCTACAGAGACGTCGAGGGTTTCGGACGGGTTAAGCAGCCAGGAACTGAACAGTGACGCAGCGACAGTGGCGACGGCAAGGCCGATAACCCCTCCGATAAGGCCGATATACAGTCCTTCATACATAAACTGTTTCATTA
>Ga0315532_1000442_pt1 | contig 33355 bp, 25 predicted proteins | sample SalMarWE160370MG_FD_203082 | JGI IMG/M metagenome (GOLD analysis project Ga0315532, IMG submission 203082) | Salt marsh sediment microbial communities from the Plum Island Ecosystem LTER, Massachusetts, United States - Salt Marsh Sediment WE1603-70 ...
TGTGTACGGTATTTGAATGAAAATCATCCGGATTCCCGATACCGTAAATACATGAAACGGACGAGACAACTATCACATCATTTCGTCCGGAGAGAAGTGATGATGTTGCACTGAGACGGAGTTTTTCGATCTCCTCGTTTATAGAAAGGTCTTTCTCGATATACGTATCTGTTACCGGCAGATAGGCTTCAGGTTGATAGTAGTCATAATAGGAAACAAAATATTCAACCCTGTTTTCCGGAAAAAACTGCCGGAATTCACCATATAACTGTGCGGCAAGTGTTTTATTATGACTCAGGACAAGGACAGAACGCTGGATTTTTTGTATTACATTGGCAATTGTAAAGGTTTTGCCGGAACCGGTTACTCCCAGAAGTGTCTGAAAAGGAACCCCTTTCCTCAGTCCCTCAACAAGCTGGTCTATAGCTTCCGGCTGATCACCTGTGGGAACAAAATCTGATACAAGTTTGAAAACCATTCCTTTTCACTCAGATAATCTTAATACGAAATATACAGGAAGATGGTCACTTGCTCCTCCGGCATAATAATCTCCAATATAAGTTCTGTGAGGTTGTAATGCACCTGTTTCCGCATTTCTATACAATAAAACGTCATTTTTTAATACTCGACCATCTGCCGGAGCTGTATAATAACCGTTCCCTTTTGCAAAAAGAGAAGGAGTAACAATAATCTGGTCAAACATCTGCCAGTTATCCCTGTATGTCAACGTTCCTTCATCACCGGTATTATGCATATCATACATCATATTGTAAAGATCGCGGTAACCAATATTCTTAAGTTTGTTTGTCGCACCCAGTACCTGCAGAATGCTTCTGTTTGTCGGTTCATCATTGAAATCACCCATAATTATTATCCTGGCATTGTTATCAAGATTCAAAATACGGTCAATTTCTTTTCGTAAAGTGACTGCAGCTGTTATCCTTTTAATCTCTGAATCCTTCTCATCAGGGGAACGTGAAGGCCAGTGATTTACAAAAAGATGTAATATATTCTCTCCGGCACGGCACTTAACATAGAGTATATCACGTGTAAAATCAGTTGTATCTGTTATAAAATCAACAGGAATAGGCTTTGATTCAACTATTTCTATTTCATTCCTGTTATAGAGCAGGGCAACATCTATACCTCTTTCATCAGGGCTCTCATAATGTACAATACTGTAATTTACTTTTACCAGATCAGATGTTCTTACAAGATCCTGAAGAACTTTCTTGTTTTCAATCTCAGCAAGTCCGACAAAGTCAGGAGGAGCTTTTCTGTTTATAGATGTAATGCATGCGGCAATATCGGTCAGTTTTTTATTGTATTTCTCTTTGTTCCATTGTTTAGGGCTGTCAGGGAGGAATTCCTCATCATTTTTTAACGGGTCATCATCAATGTCAAACAGGTTCTCCACATTCCAGAAGACAACCGTGAGGGCGGTTTTTTGGGTGGACTTTTGCTGTGAGAAACCAGAAAGACAAACAATAAAAAATATAATTGAAGGCAGTACGTATTTCATATATTAATAAGTTAATCCGGTGCAAACCTACATAATTTCCATCTATTTTTAATTATCAGGCGATTGCATTATAAGTCTGTCGACATCATCAAGCTCGTCGAAGTTCTGTTAATAATTTATAAAAATCAAAGGCGCCTGTCTGATAAGCGCCTTCACTTTCCGTAAATCCGGTATTTCATTAACCTAAATAACCTTTTAGTAATCTGCTACGGGAGGTATGTCTCAGCCTCCTTATTGCTTTTTCTTTTATTTGTCTTACTCTTTCGCGTGTAAGACCAAACTTCTCCCCTATCTCTTCAAGGGTCATCTCCTGGCATCCTATTCCAAAGAAAAATCTTATGATATCTCTTTCACGTTCTGTTAGGGTTGCCAGGGCTCTGTAGATCTCTCTTGAGAGTGATTCATCCATCAACAGTTTGTCAGCGACAGGGGAATCTGTATTTGCCAGTACGTCGAGCAGACTATTGTCTTCACCCTCAATAAAAGGTGCATCAACCGAAACATGTCTTCCCGATACTTTGAGAGTATCCGTGACTTTTTCTTTCGGTAGTTCAAGTACATCTGCCAGTTCTTCAGGTGAAGGTGTTCGTTCATTTTCCTGTTCAAACTTTGAAAAAGCTTTATTAATCTTATTCAATGACCCTACCTGGTTAAGAGGTAACCTGACTATTCTTGATTGTTCTGCTAGAGCCTGTAAAATCGATTGTCTGATCCACCAGACTGCATAGGATATAAATTTGAATCCTCTTGTCTCGTCAAACTTCTCAGCAGCTTTGATAAGTCCAAGATTGCCTTCATTTATTAGATCGGGAAGGCTAAGACCCTGGTTCTGATACTGCTTTGCAACTGAAACAACAAAACGGAGGTTTGCTTTGGTAAGTTTCTCAAGAGCAGTTTTGTCCCCTTTCTTTATTCTCTGGGCCAATTCAACTTCTTCCTCTACCGATATCAACTCTTCTTTACCAATCTCCTGCAGATATTTATCTAGTGATGCGCTCTCTCTGTTTGTTATGGATTTGGTAATCTTTAGCTGTCTCATTATGCCTCCGAAAAAATTTCCGCAAAGATACTGCTTATTAATAAAATAACAAAAATAATTATATATTGTTATCAACAAATGGGCCTGATTTATTATGCCCTTGATTAACAAATACTTATTTCAACATATTTACTAGTTCCCCAACTTTAAGCTGAAATAACGTCCGTTCGACTGAACGCCTTCAATCGACTCAAGACTTCTTTCGTTGTCTGATACTTCACGAACTTCAGCAGCATTGCTGACCTTTTTACCATTAATACTGAGTATTATGTAGCCTCTCCTGATTCCAATGTCCTTGAACCTGCCGTCATTAAGTTCTGCTACTTTGACACCATAGTTAATATTTAACGACCTTCGTTCTGACTGACTCAATGATTCTATTCTTGCTCCAAAAACAACTGATGTTCCTGTGCCAGGCTTAACAACATCTGTATTACCTGACAGATTTTTCAATATGAGAGGTACTGTACTTTGTCTGCCATTTCTTACGTAAGTAACCGATAAATTGTCACCTGGCCGGTATTTGCCAATCTGTTCCTGGAGTTCAGCCGAGGTAGCAACGTTAACGTTATTGAGTTTCATTATTATATCATTCTCCTTCAGCCCTGCTTGATCAGCAGCGCCGTTTTCGTTTATTCCTGTTATGAGAACTCCCTTTACTTCCTTCAGATTTTGTTTTTCCGCATCCCGGGAAGTGATATCAGTAATTATCACACCCATGATTGCTCTCTGGACTTCTCCAAACCCTCTAAGATCTTCGACCACTTTCCTGACAATTGTTATGGGAATTGCAAAGGAGTTTCCCGCATATGCACCACTGGGAGATACGATTGCGGATGTGATTCCTACGAGTAATCCTCTGGTGTTTACAAGTGCTCCCCCGCTGTTACCCATATTAAGTGCTGCGTCCGTCTGGATAAAGGATTCAATCCTGTAATCGGAGTCAAGGATATTCAGACTTCTTCCTTTTGCACTGACAATACCTGCCGTAACTGTCGATGTAAGATTAAACGGATTGCCTACAGCCAGAACCCATTCACCCAGTTTCAGATCATCAGAATCACCATACTTAATATAAGGAAGGTTGTCTGCTTTTATTTTAAGCAAAGCAATATCCGTACTGGGGTCCCGTCCAACTACTTCAGCAGTAAATTCTCTCTTGTCATTCAATGTTACATCAACATCATCAGCGCCCTCAATTACATGATTGTTGGTGATTATATAACCATCCGTAGAGATAATAACTCCTGAACCGTATCCTCTTACTTCCCTGGGTCTGCTGTACCTTTCCCCATAAAACCATTCAATAATCGGATTGGGTGCCTGACTTCCTATCATAGTCTTGGTCTTGACATGTACAACTGCATGAACGGTCTGTTCAGCTGCATAGGTCAAATCAGTCTGCCCTTCCTGCATTGCATAGGAAGCAAGGAATGCCGGACTGCCCCGGACCTCAAAATTCACGCTATCGTACTCTGATAATCCGGATGGCTTCTCATTTATTCTGGTATAAGCGAAAAGTGCTATAGCCGCTCCTAACAGAGCCATAAATAATGCAATAAATAATTTTTTTACTTTCATTGTTATATTTTTTATGTGTTAATCCTTTCTTTTACAATTGTATTTTTATTCAAATAATATGCCTTATCCAAAGATTCCTATCTTTACAACCAATTTCCTGTAATTTTGTTTTACAAAGGTCATGCAATTTTTTAACGGACCTTAAGAAATTACAAGGATTTAACAACACTTTAACATTGATGACTACAACATTTAACAAATATCAGGGAGCTGGTAATGATTTCATTATAATAGACAATCGAACCGGCATTTTTAATCCGTCCAATTCAAACCTTATTAACAGGCTTTGTGATCGCAGACTGGGAATCGGTGCTGATGGATTTATCCTTATAAATTCGTCAGAAGAGTTTGATTTCGAAATGCTTTACTTCAATTCCGACGGATTCGAAAGTACAATGTGCGGAAACGGTGGCAGGTGCGCTGCAGATTTTGCCATAAGATCAGGCATCGCCGGAAAAAAGCTAATCTTCAGGGCAATAGACGGAATTCATGAAGCAATCTCCGAAAACAATATTATAAAACTCAGTATGAATGATGTAAATGAGTCACGGATAGTATCCGGAAATTACTTCATCAATACAGGTTCACCCCATTATGTCATATTTAATGAAAATGTCGCAGCCATTGATGTTTACAATGAGGGTAAAAAGATACGATGGTCAAAAGACTTTCCACCCGGAGGAACTAATGTGAATTTCGCAGAAATAAAAGGTAACAGTATGTTTGTCAGGACTTTTGAAAGAGGCGTGGAGGATGAAACGCTTTCATGTGGCACTGGTGTTACTGCTTCTGCCATTGCTGCAGTTTTTTCTGGACATTTTGACACAAATTCAGTAAATATCATAACCAAAGGAGGTAATCTTAAGGTTGAGTTTAAAATTAAAGGGAAAAAAGTTACAAATATCTGGTTATCCGGTCCTGCAACTTTTGTATTTGAAGGCTCCATTGAGGTTTGAGGCACAGGGCACAGGGCACAATACTGAAGTGGAATGATACCTGGCAGGTTAAGATATATGGAACTCCGTAAAACCGGGGTTTACTTCGTGGTAAAAAACACATAAACATGTGATCATAATTTTATTACAGGACTAATAATATATTAATATGAAAAAGTTATTATTGAACCCCGTGATCATTACGGCATTATTTCTTGTTCTGACCTCAGTTATCCATGCTCAGCCAGGGACAACTGAACTGATGAATGAAATAAACAGGATAAATACAAGATTCGAAAACCTGGGTCATCAGTTTGATGTCCTGGAAAAGAAGATTGACGACATCTACTGGTATAACAAGGTTGGTGATATTGCATATATCGATAAGGTATATATGACGGGACCTCCGCTGGCTGTAGAGAGAAATCCGACAGGTCAGGGCGCAGGTAATCCTGTCAAATTCTGGACATATATCTTTATTCCGAAGGATATCGATCCTTCAAAGAAGTATCCTCTGCTGGTATTTCCTCATGGTGGTGTACATTCAAACTTCAGCACTTATTATACTCACATAATCAGAGAGATGATTTCACAAGGATATATTATTACAGCCGCTGAATACAGGGGTTCAACCGGTTATGGGGCTGCAATGTATAACAGAATTGATTATGGAGGTCTGGAGGTGCAGGATGTTGACGCCAGCAGGCAGTATATGATTGATAACTATTCAATTGTAGATAAAGACAGAGTAGGGATAATCGGATGGAGTCATGGTGGCTTAATAGCTCTTTTCAATATCTTTGAATACCCCGGCAATTATAAAGTGGCTTTCACAGGGGTTCCGGTCAGTGATCTCATTGCACGTATGGGTTACAAGAACCAGGCATATCGCGACCTCTACTCAGAACAGGCTGCAATCGGCAAACCAGCCGACCAGAACGTTGCTGAATACCGCAGGAGATCTCCTGCCTGGCAGGTTGGCAAATATCAGAATACTCCTCTTCTCATTCATACAAATACCAATGATGAAGATGTTAACGTACTTGAAGTTGAGCATCTTATTAAATCACTTAAAGCTGAAGGGAAAAAAAATTTCTCATATGAAATATTCGAAGATATGCCTGGCGGTCACTCCTTCGACAGGATGGATTATGTGGAGGCCAAGGAGATCCGCCTGAAGATCTATAACCATCTGAACAAATATCTGAATCCACCTAAACCTTTTAAGTCGGTGAAGGAACTGCAGAAAGCAGGATATGGATTTAATTAGGGCACAGGGCGCAGGGCACAGCGTGGAGGAGTAAGGGCGATGTGAAAATGCAGAAAGAAAAACTATACGGAAAAATCCTGGATGAACTGATTGATGTTACCAGACGTGTCGGTTTACCAGGGTTTGCTGCAAAACAAATTGCTGACTGGTTGTACAAAAAGGATATTCAGTCTATCATGGAGATGACTAACATATCAAAAAAAAAACGTGAACTCCTCTCAGCAGAATATGAAATCGGATTATATGATCCTGTCAGTGTAACGGAAAGTACGGACGGAACAAAAAAATACCTGTATAAGGTACTTAATGACAAATATATAGAAACAGCATTCATTCCGGATAAAGCACGAGCTACAATATGCCTGTCATCTCAGGCCGGATGTAAAATGGGATGTATATTCTGTCTGACAGGGAAACAGGGCTTCCATGGAAATCTTTCTTCCAACGAAATTCTTAACCAGTTCAGAAGTTTGCCTGAGTACAGCAAACTGACTAATATTGTCTATATGGGTATGGGAGAACCACTGGATAATCTACCTGAAGTCCTGAAAAGCCTCGATATTCTTATAAGCGACTGGGGTTACGGATGGAGCCCTACACGAATTACTGTCAGCACTATAGGTATGATCAACAGCATAAAAGAATTTCTTAATAAAAGCAGATGTCATCTTGCTATCAGTCTGCATTCACCTTTTGATGAGGAAAGAAGAAGACTGATGCCTGTACAGAAGACGAATACACTAAAGGAATTTCTGGAAATTATAAGAAATTTTGATTTCAATAACCAGAGGAGGATTTCATTTGAGTACATACTTTTCAAAGGATTGAACGACACGCCGATACACATAAAAGAGTTAGCAAGAATGTTGAACGGAATTAAGTGCCGGATAAACCTTATCAGGTACCATTCTATCCCTGGATTACAATATCAGAGTCCTGATATTAAGACAATCAACAGCTTTAAAGAAGCTCTTAATGCGAAAGGAATTCTTACCACAATAAGGGCAAGCAGAGGGGTTGATATTGGAGCTGCATGCGGACTTCTATCTACCATTGAACAAAACAAGATCAAAAAAGGATGTTAAAGAAATTCTTATCTGTATCACTGGTTTTTCTTCATTTTCTTTCTTACTCACAGGAACGATCGCTTGATGAATTACTTTCAGATTCAGCTATGGTTCATGCATCCGTATCCTTCTGTATCAGGGATGTAAATAATGGAGAACTGGTTATGGATTATAATTCTGAAAAAAGCCTTGCACCTGCATCTGTTCAAAAACTGATAACAACTGCAGCTGCTCTTGAATTACTTGGACCGGATTACACATTCAGAACTTCTATAGGATATACAGGTACTCTAAACAGAAGATCAGGCAGGCTCTCAGGTGATATTGTAATCAAGGGCGGTGGAGATCCTGTACTTGGATCCAATCGTTTCGCTGATCATTATGGTGACTTCATAACCCACTGGACCAATGAAATTGCAAACCACGGGATAAAAAGAATTAAAGGACGTGTAATGACCGATGACACATATTACGATTACCTGCCTGTTCCGGCCAAATGGCTCTGGGAAGATGCAGGTAATTATTATGGGGCAGGTGCTTTTGGATTATCTGTTTATGACAATACTTATGAAATACATTTTAAAACATCATCTGACAGTCTCAGCATGGTTATTACAGGTATTGTTCCCGAAGAGTGCAGCGGAGAGTTTTCCAACTGGCTCGTTGCTGCAGGAACTGCTGATGAGGGATATGTATTTGCTGCTCCTTACAGCACTAATGGCTGGCTTGCAGGTACTATCCCGACCAATATGGAAGATTTTGTTCTGAAAGCCGCAATCCCCGATCCTCCCAGGATTATAGCAGAAATAACCGACAAAAAACTTAAAGAGCTGGGAATAAGAATAGAAGGTAATCCTTCAACCACAAGATTACAGCTCTCTTTTACCGGAATTGAAATAACTCCTGTAAGTACAATAGTCTCTCCACCACTAAACGAGATCATAGAAAAGCTAAATCATGAAAGTGTAAACCTTTATGCTGAACATCTTATCAAAGAACTGGGAAAAACCTTCATGAACAAAGGATCAACAGCCTCAGGTGTTGAAGTGATCAGGCAGTTCCTCACAGATGCCGGAATAGATACAGACGGAATGTTTATTGAAGATGGCAGTGGTCTCTCCCCTATGAATGCTATTAATGCAAAGGGAGTAACTGACTTATTGCTTTACTTAAAGAAGAGAGGGAAATACTTTAATGAGTTTTACTCTTCATTACCTGATGCGGGGAAGGAAGGCACTCTTAAAAATTACTTCAAGGATCCTGTCTTTGATTCAAGGCTTGCTGCAAAAAGCGGATCGATAACCAGAGTCAGAAGCTTCGCAGGATACTTTTCTACTTTAACAGGCCGGGAAATGGCTTTTTGTATTCTGGTTAACGATTACAATGGAGACTCCAGGAGAATAATTGCCGGTATTGAAGAAATCATAAAGGAAACTATATTGTACAGATAATATTACGTTTAATATTTATATAACAATCGGCTATGTATAATAAAAATCAAATAGTGCTTGAACCGGAGCAAAGCGGAGCTCGACGAAGTCAAAATCAATAAAAGCATGTTATTGATTCCAGACACTCATATGATATTAAAATACAGATTAATTCAAAAACAGGTTATTCAGTTTATGAATAAGACAGTAGTTATAAGAAAGTGCAGTGAATACGATTCAAATAAAATATATGATACTATTTCGGATATTTACACTGTTAGTGGAGGCCCTGACGTCAACGGTAAAAAGGTTCTGTTAAAACCCAATATTCTCATTGATGATTATCCTGAAAAATGCATCAGCACTCATCCTGTAGTGGTTGAAGCCATGATCATGTATCTGCAGTCGAAAGGAGCCTTAGTATATATTGGTGATTCTCCAGGAGTTCATAAAAGAGGATTCCTGGCTTTAAAGTCAGGTATTAATGAGGTTTGTAAAAAAACTGGAGCAGTCTGGGTAGATTTTTTAAAGAATTCTTCAGTAACAAAATTACCTAAGGGAACCATAAGAACAGCCTCTTTTACAAATGAAGCCGATATTATCATCTCATTACCGAAATTAAAGAATCATGAACTTGTATATTTTACAGGTGCTATAAAGAACACTCTTGGTCTTGTCCCCGGATTCATAAAAGCCAGGCAGCATGGGCTTTATCACGGAAGAAACAGTTTCAGCTCTTTTCTGGTTGACCTTTGTGAAGCCATTACTCCCTCTTTTTTCCTGATGGATGGGATAACAGCGATGGAGGGAAGTGGTCCGGCTCAGGGCACCCCTGTAAAAACTGAATTACTACTGGGATCCACAAATCCGCTTGCTCTTGATATAATAGCCTGTTCAGTTACAGGATATGATCCTTTGTTTATTCCTACCAACACAATAGCTTTATCAAGGGGAAAATGGCTCCGGTCGCCTGATGAAATTATTTATGACGGACCTGATTTAAGCACGATCATAAAGAAAGATTTTAAAAAAATTCCGGTTTCAGGTAAAAGGGATATTGCTGTTAAGTTCGTTATAAGCAGGTTGAAATCGATACGAAAACTTCAGAGAAGGCCGGTCTTCCTGCACGATAAATGTACAGGTTGTAATGATTGTATTAAAATCTGCCCCCAGAATGCAATTACATTGCATCCTACAAAGAAAAACCGGGTCGTATTAATTGATAAAAAATGCATCAGGTGTTTTTGCTGCAGTGAAGTATGCCAGTACAATGCCATTGATGTAAGGAGAAAATTTTTTGGAGCATAGTAACCTTAACTAATCAGGCATCAATCCTTGCATATTTTGCATGTGATTCAATGAATTCCCTGCGGGGAGGAACTTCATCTCCCATCAGCATAGAAAAAATATGATCAGCTTCAGCAGCGCTTTCGATAGTTACTTGCCGCAGAGTTCTTGTTTCGGGATTCATGGTTGTATGCCAGAGCTGTTCTGCATTCATTTCTCCCAGCCCTTTGTATCTCTGGATAGTCACTGATGATTCCTTACCCTGGCCTATTTCTTCTATAGCGATCACCCGTTCCTCTTCTGACCAGCAGTAGCGTTCTGTTTTGCCTTTCTTTATAAGGTAAAGTGGAGGTGTAGCTATAAACAGGTTCCCACCGCTGATGAGATCCTGCATATACCTGAAGAAGAATGTCATAATAAGTGTTGTAATATGGGAACCATCCACATCGGCGTCAGTCATAATTATTATCTTGTGGTAGCGCAAACCGGAAATATCAAGAGCTTTACTGTCTTCATCTGTTCCAATGTTAACACCCAGGGCAGTAAAAATATTCTTTATCTCCTCGCTTTCATATATTCTGTGATGCATTGCCTTTTCAACATTAAGAATTTTTCCTCTAAGCGGTAATATTGCCTGAAACCGGCGGTCGCGTCCTTGTTTGGCAGTTCCTCCTGCCGAATCACCCTCAACGAGATAGATCTCACAATTGGCAGGGTCTCTGTCTGCACAGTCAGCCAGTTTTCCGGGCAGACCAGAACCGGAAAACTCATTTTTGCGCTGAACAAGTTCCCTGGCTTTACGGGCAGCATGCCGTGCAGTTGCAGCCAGAATTACCTTCTGGACGATCACCTTTGCATCTTTGGGATTCTCTTCGAGATAGTTTGTCAGCATGATACTGACAGCCTGATCCACAGCACCAATAACTTCGGAGTTACCCAGTTTGGTTTTTGTTTGTCCCTCAAACTGAGGTTCGGCAACTTTCACTGAAATAATTGCTGTCAGACCTTCCCGGAAGTCATCACCATTGATATCAAATTTGAGCTTAGCCATTGCACCGGAGTCTTCAGCATACTTTTTTAATGTTCTTGTCAACCCCCTCCTGAATCCTGCCAGATGGGTTCCGCCTTCGATAGTATTAATATTATTCACATAAGAGTGAACATTCTCAACAAATGAGTTATTGTATTGCAGTGCTATTTCAACAGGAATATCTGTCTTATCATATGTTATATGAACCGGCACCTCTATAATGCGTTCTCTGTTGGCATCAAGATATTCTACGAACTCCTTAAGTCCAAGCTCTGAACAGAATTCCTCGTAACGAGGGTCTCCTCCGTTACCATTCTCAATAAGTTCTCTCATATCTTTGATGGTAAGGAGAATACCTTTGTTCAGAAATGCCAGTTCCCTCAGTCTTGCTGCAAGTATCTCAAAGTTATATTCAGTAGTCTGAAAAATAGTTGAATCCGGCTTAAAAGTGATAATAGTTCCGGATTTGGTTGTCGTTCCGATAACATCCACCTGAGTAACCGGTTTTCCTCTAAGGTATTCCTGCCTGAATACTTTTCCTTCCCTCATGATGACAGCCTCAAGCCGTTCCGAAAGTGCATTTACACATGAAACGCCAACCCCATGCAGCCCTCCGGATACCTTGTAAGAATCTTTGTCAAATTTACCGCCGGCATGAAGCAGAGTCATTACAACCTCCAGGGCCGATTTCTTCTCTTTCTCATGCCTCCCAGTCGGAATACCCCTTCCGTCATCCGTAACAGTAACAGAACCATCCTCATGAATCACAAGATCAATTCTCGAACAATATCCTGCAAGAGCCTCATCAATTGAATTATCAAGTACTTCATAAACAAGATGATGAAGTCCTTTTATAGCTGTATCACCAATATACATTGCAGGTCTTTTCCTGACAGCTTCAAGACCTTCCAGCACCTGAATTCTCTCTGCAGAGTACTCATTACGATCCTGCAATTTTTCCCCATTCTCACTCATTCCTGAATAATTATTTTATCCAACTTTCTGCTTTTTGTCTTCATCCTGAAATCAATTTTTCAGGACTTCTGTTCAGTGTTATAAACAACTGATTTAATGTATTTTAATTTCCGGCACAAATATACTGATTATTAGTGATTCATGTACCTGTTTAAAGTAAAATTAATGCACAATTTGCCATAAGAAATCAACAGCGGTAAAAGGCCAGTGAGTTTGAAAATCTGATACTCTTAAAACCTTGTAAATCAATTGTTAACAAAAAAACCCTTAACGTCTCATACCACGCACCCTCTACTCTCTTAAAGACTGTAAGTAAAACCCGCCATAAACAGATATCGATGAGATGGATAAAAAGCCCATTCGTAATACCTTTTTGTGGAGATGTTACTGAATTTAACCCATAATGAAAGTATCCTGGTATACCGGTATTCAGCCCTGAGATTGAGATTAAAATGAGGGGATTTCTCAATCACAGTTGGAGATAAGGTTAACCAGCCTGTAGGACTTTCACTGATCATGAATTTAGATTTGCCAAGGGATGTCACTTCAACCCCTGCAATTATTTTATTCCTCAGATTATAATTGACTGCTACTCTGCCATCCCATGATGGCTTATTCCATGGGTATTCATTAGCTGAGAGGGTGTAGCTGTAATAATTCCCACTAGCATTATAAGTGAGCTTATCACCGATAGCTCCGTTGATTTCCCCATGAATATTAAGAAGCTCTGCATCGTCCTCAAGAGGTATAAAATAGTTACCTCTTTCCACTCTTGATGCTGTGTCAGGAAATACTATGTTGGAATATAAAATCAGGTCATTTATCATGGAATATGATACTGACAGATGGTAATTGCCACCTAATCCATTGTTACCGCGCAGACCTGCTGAAACAACAAGTGAATGGTCAGTATTAGGAAGTGTAAATAAACTGCCATCAGGTATAATAAAAGGATTTTGTATAATCGCCCTTTCGGGTTCATTCTTTTCAAGTTTACCGCTCAAAGCAGTATAGAAAGTGATATACTCCGGTACCACACTGAAACCAAAATTTATGTCAGGGTAGATATGCAGTCTGGGAGAATCTGTCAGGTTTTTTTCAACTGTGGTCAGAGCACCAAGTTTAATATTATATTGTTCCGTGCTTTTCTTAATAAAAGGATTTAATGAAACAATATACTTGGGCTCAGTCATAATAGAATCCGAAAGTTTGTAATAATCGAAGTCTAAACCGGACCCTACATAAAATCCCCTGACAATTTTAGCCATCGTACCGCTAAATCCGGCATGATTTTGGAAAAGTGATGGTGAATTTTGAAAAAAATTATAAAACAGCTCAAAATCATAAGACAAATCCGCAGAATCAAGGTTAAGAGAGGCTAAGGATGATTTTACACCTATATTATTGTAAACCAATTTTATATCTTTCTTTGAAGGATCATATCCTGTTATTTCAGGTTTGTAACCGTAAGCATATCTTGTATTCTGGAGGAAATTTACTGAACCACCAAGAACACTTCTTCTGAAGAATTTCTTTCCAAACAGAGATGCTTCATTATCCATAATACCTGCAAAAACCCTTTCCTTGTTCTGAAGCAGAATTTTTCCGTTCGAGGAGTAATGTCTTCCGTAAAAACCTGCCGTACCTTTTTTCGACCGCTCATTTGTAATGCTTATCTCAGCCAGAGGAGTGAAAAAGTTGCCTATACCGATCTTAACGTAGCTTTTATAAAGCTTGGGTAGAGGATCAGGTAACAAAGTAGCAGATCTGATCGGTCTTATTGTATAGACGGGGGAAAATTTACTCGGCCTGATGTCGTAGTTAATTACAAGGTTAACTTTCGTAGTATCATTCATATTCGGAAGAAAGCTCCTTTTTCTGACAGCAGGCAGAGAAGGTTTATATGGATTGTATAAAGTAATCTCTCTCTTAAGTTCTTCATCCTCCCTGCTAACCTGCGCTTTCAGAGGAATCATCATTAAATTCAACAAAACAATTATTATCAGACTTTTCTTTATCATATTATCTTGAATTCTAATACATTGATCCTTTTTTTAAGCTTCATTATTTTACCGTCATACCGGTAATTTATCAGTTTATTTTACATTATCGAGTGAAGCAAGTTTTGATTTTACTTCATCAAGTATCCCGTCATTATCGATTGTATAATACTCATTAAGACTTTGAAGAGTTGCCCTCGCCTGCAGGATATCTCCCTTTTTAATGCTGATGTCTGAGAGAAGAAGGAACATTCTTGCCATCCAGTACTGATGAGGAGTGTTCTGATCGATAAATTCCAGAATTATCTTTTCAGATTCGTTAATCATCTCTTTTTTGTAAAGTAATTCGGCTACCCTGAATTTCGATTCAGCACCTTCAATACTTGTTACCTCAGTAGCGACATTTCTGAAATCTGCAAGTGCACTGTCGAACTCATTAAGGCTATAGTGGGCTTTTCCACTCATAAATATGGCTTCCCTGGTCAGCTCTTCCGGAACATTCGCCGCAATCCTGATCTTATTTGCCGCTTTAATTGTTCCCTGAGCATCTCCAGCCTGGTATGCTGATCTGAGCTGCCCCTTAAGTGCAGTAAGCTTATTTCCGGGAATGACAGCTGTATTTTCAAGTTTTTCATAATAATTAAGTGCCTGATTATACTCTTCTTTTTCGTATAATATTGATGCAGCGTTCATTAACGATTGCTCCATAAATTGATTATTTGGCACTATGATTATCTCCTGATAAAGCTTGAGGGCTTCTTCGCTGTTACCTTCTGAATAGAGGCATTCAGCAAGGTAGAACTGAACATTAAGTCTGAAAAAACCATTTCTGAACTCATTAAGGTAATTCCTGAACACTTCTGTGGCCCTGTCGCATCTCCCTGCCATATAAAGATTTTCGCCTGATATATAAAGAAGCGAATCCTTTTCAGCGAGGTTGATATCACCAAAACTGTCAAGTGTTTTAACATAATCAAAGTAGGATTCAACATCATTCATATCGACATAAGCGTTTCGCAAACCTGTCAGTGCATAGCGTGCTTCGGGTGTCGATCTGTAATTCTCAATCACCTTTTTATACTGCATAACAGCTTTTTGATTGTCACCCTGATTATAATAAAGCAACCCAAGCTGCACTATCGCTCTTGGAACAAAGGGGCTTGACTGGTAATTTGAGATAACAGTATTAAAATCAGCTTCAGCTCTTCTGTAATCTTCCAGTACCTGATAAGCTCTACCGCGTTCAAAAATTGCATTCGAGACATATGGGGATGAAGGATACCTGGCCACAAGCGATGTAAGAATCTCTGCTTTACCTTTCTCATCGTTCATAAGACCAAGTGAAAAACCTTTCTGGTACATTGCATAATCTGCATCCACTTTACCATATTCAATTACCTTATCGTAATAACTTATTGCCATAGGGTAATTTGTTGTGATGTAGTAGCAATCGGCAATTCTGCATTTAGCATCAGCCAGCACTTCAGGCTTCACATCAGTAACCCCTGATTCGAAAGTCTTGAAATGGATGAGGGCGTTTGAATAATCCTGCATGTTAAAGAAAGTATATCCAAGATTATATCTTATCAGTTTGAATTCATCTAAGCGGCTCGAGCCCGGTATGCCCATAAACTCTTCATAATCTTCCCTTACAAGGTCATACTCTCCCAGACGATATCTGGCTTCACCTCTCCAGAAAATTGATCTTGCCCTTATTTCCCTGTTATACCTCTGATATTCAAGCGATTTTTCGAACATATCAATAGAAGATACTATTTCCATATTATTATAAAGTTCCAGTCCCCTGAAAAATGCCACTCTCTGGTAGGCTTCCTCTATCCTGTTATTTTTATTCTGTATTTTTTCAAGAGCTGCCAGTGCCGCTTTGTAGTTTTTTATTTGCATAAAAGTGGCAACGAGATAGTTATAAGCTTCTTCGATTTTATCTGATCCCGGATACAGGTCGATATATTCCTGAAATGCTGCAATAGCTTCGCCAAACGGGGAATATGAGATTTCATAGGTCATTTTTGCATAACTTAATAACGCTTCCTCTTTGATATTTTTATCATAATCCATTTTTGAAGCTTCCCCGAAAGCAAACTGTGACCGCTTTTTATCTCCTTTCTGCAGGTAACAATCACCGAGGATAAACCATATGTTCTGGCTGAGTATATCGTTTCTCGCTCCCGTTTCCAGAAACACCTTTATGGCCTTGTCGAGCTCACCAGTTTTGTAATAACAATAACCAAGTTGAAACTTATCTTCTCTTGAACTTGCTTTTGCACCGGCCGAATAGTCTTCAAGATATGGTAATGCATCCTTATAGTTATCTTTATTATAATAAGCATCACCTATAAACCGATAAAGTTCCACAGCTCTCTCTTTAGGAGCCGATTTAATCAGGTTTGGAGCTATGGCAAGTATTCCGTCATAGTCTTTTTGGAGGTACAGGATCTGGACAATGTAAAATGGTACTATAGGACCAAAAGTCTCATCATTTTGCAGCTTTCTGAAACCATCAAGTGCAGTAACATACATCTCTTGTTCATAAGCTATATGTGAAAAATAATAAACTGCCGGTGGAGTATATTCAGTATCAATGTCTTTAATCTCCGAGAACATGAGAAGGGCTTTTGACTTATTCCCGGCAGAATAAAGTGAGTAGCCAAACCTGAAAAAATATTCTGCAAGTTTTTCATTCATCAGTTCCTGCCTGTTTACAGATTCATAGTAAGCTGCCGCTTTCCTGTAATTCTTGTTCTGGTAGAAATAATCAGCAAGAGAGAGCCTTGCCTCATTTATTCTGGGACTCTCGGGATGTGTTGAAATATACCTGATCATCCTGTATTCTGCGTCAGGATTAAAAAGTCTCATCGCAGATACTGCGCCGTGATATTCAGCTTCGGCAAGTAATATTTTTCTCGTTTCATTTCCGTTATTAACAAATGAATCAAACAATCTTATAGCTGAAGGATATTTCTCTTTATTAAATAATTCCATTCCCCTGTTATATTCCGAGGTAAGTTCATCTCCTGAAAATGAGACCTGGGATAAAGCCTGAATAACAACTACAAAAAGGAAATTGAATATCAGAATAATTTTATTGCTGTTCATAAGTTGTTTTTTTGACCGGGTAGCGTAAAATTATAACTATAAAACGCCGGCAATCGGGCTTTATTACTGATTTTATTAACATATAAATGTTAATTATCAATTCTTTCGTTATTTTGCAGGACAAATAGATACAGAATGCAGGACAACCTTCCATTGGATGTTATTATTGAACTAAAAAACTGTAACATATGGCAACAGGACCATTTAGTCATTTCAGAAGTTAATCTGACAGTAAGCAAAAGCGATTTAGTGTATCTTATTGGTAAGGTCGGGAGCGGAAAAACCAGTATTATTAAGACTATTAATGCCCAGATCCCTCTTAAGGAAGGTGAAGGTATTGTTGCAGGATATGACCTTTCAAAAATAAAGACAAGGGAGATCCCTTACCTGCGGAGGAAACTGGGAATAGTATTCCAGGATTTTCAATTGCTTACTGACAGGACTGTGAATGATAATCTGGCGTTTGTCCTTAAAGCTACAGGGTGGGATAAGAAGAGCGAAATAGATACACGGATCGGAGAGGTACTTGAAAAAGTCGGACTCGGACTTAAAGGCTATAAGATGCCCCATCAGCTTTCCGGGGGTGAGCAGCAACGTGTTGTTATTGGGAGAGCCCTGCTTAATGACCCGGATATTATTCTCGCTGATGAACCAACCGGTAATCTCGATCCTGAAACCTCTGAGGGAATTATCAGACTTCTTAAGGAAATAAGCCAGACAGGAAGAGCTGTCATTGTTGCTTCACATAACTATACAATTCTTAAAAAATTCCCTTCCAGAACCGTAAAATGTGAAGACGGAAGGCTTTTAAATGTTAGAGATGATGAAGAAATAGAGCTGGAAAAGCTCTAAAGAGGTTAAAGGTTTAAAATTATCACGGAATCTGTTGTCCCAGGGTGAATTCAAACACTTCTCTCCAACCGTCACACTCATGGTTGTCAAGCAAGGAAGTATTATGCCAGATACTTACAAATACACCTCCTGCTTTTCTCACTTCACCTATCATCTTCAGAATTAGTTTTTTTGAAATCAGAGGATCAAGTTTTTTATACTGAGATAAAGTAACATCCATGATCTGAAAAGGAATGACCTTAAGAGTTGTTTGCTGATCCTCAACAACATCATAAAAGAAAAATGGCCTTGCAATTCCTGCCCTGAAACCTGGTTCATCCGGATATCCCATAGAATAATCTTCTGAAATACCTGCATTATGAATATACCTGTAGGATGATGGTAGCATTAATCTTAAATAATGTAAACGGCTATGATGAATATCTTGATTAAGCACAGATCTTAACCTGCTTACTTCTGTCATTACCAGAGAAGAGTCCTCCGCTGCATGAAAAGATGGATGTATTCCGGTAATATATTTGTCTGAAATAGTTTTAATAAGTTTCCTGTATTTTTCATTTTTCCATGAAGGATTTCTATCATATTCTGATTGATCCCCGACAGAAAAAAAGAATATTGCGTTACTATTGTTATACTCAATATTTTCAAGTAAATAATCAAACACCTCATAAGGATCTTTATCCCCTAGTGCCAGACAACCATACCGTTCACCGGCATGTCCGGTTTTCTTTGTAATATCGTGTATTAATCCTCCAATATTATTCAGAAGGTTCTTTCCGATATATGCAAAAGGTTCATCAACATCCACCGTCAGAATGGTACTGTAATCATTCCGTTTAAACGCCAGTGTCTGGAATCTTTTAACCAGGTTCCTTGCAAACTCCTTTGCCCATAGGTCAATTACTGGAATATCCAGAAATTGATGTTTAAAAGTTATTGAACAGGATGCTCTGAAACGACCATACTCATCCCGATCACAATCAAGATACTCCTCATATCGGCTGACAAGAAAGAAAGAAGCAGCGAAAATATCAAAAGGGAGATCTGAATCGGAAGAGGTCTGAAAAAATACCGGTAATCCTTTCCATTCAGTGATAGTGATTTCTTTTGATTCTACCCCTCTCTCAAATAAAAGCTCAACCGGACGTATCTTGAAGGTTCCCTTAATATTTCCTTCGGAATAGTTAATGACAGGACTTTTCCCCAGCTTCCGTTTATCAGTTATCACTTCCCACTTCAGTCCAAGTATATCACCCAGGATTATTTCAGCTATATACCTTAAACGAGGTACATTGCTGGTTGTAAATATTTTAACCGGCCTCTGTTCCATTATTACAAATTTATGTAATTATATGAATTGGACAGTGTACTTTAATAACAAAGTATCAATTATCAGGCAAATGAAAGATAATGCCTTCACTGCGTCTCGTATTGAAAAAACAGAAGAACTTACACTACTTTTCATATAGAGTGCAAACTTCGAATATTATTAATATTTGTTCGATTTATTTACCGGTTCTTTTACAAATACAGAAAGCAATATCATCGAAATAAAGGCAAGTGTAGCTCCGAAACCGAATGCTACAGTTCCCCCGAATCCTGGTAGCCTGGTATCAAAAAAACTATACAGGAATCCAAAGATTATACTTGCGGGCAGAGCTCCGAGTCCGATGGAAAAATTAAACAAACCAAAGGCCGTTCCCCTTTTGTTTTCACTTACAAGATCGACAACGAATGCTCTTTCGGCCCCCTCAGTAAATGCATAAAACAGGGCATAAACGGCAAATAGAATAAACGTCGCTACAACCTGAAGACCAGAAGGAAGAAAGACAATAAGAGCAAAGGCTGTATAAACACAAACATAAATACCCCAACCACTGTTTATTACCGCCTTTCTGCCGATCCTATCAGAAAGAGATCCAAGCGGAACAGAAAAGACAACTTTAATAATATGGAAAAAAGCCCATACAAGTGGAAGAAATAAGATGTTAATAATCCTTGCCTGCTCGGTTTCATTACCAAAATTAACAATCATATTATTAAGAAAAGGAATATTACTCACGAGATCAACTACAGCACCGCTTTTTTGAATTGATTCCTCTACCCTGAATAACAGGAAAGCATCTGAAGAATTGCCTAATGTGAAGAGTATCATTATCAGTAGATAGTTTTTAAAATTCCTGTCAATACTCTTCAATGAGAACTTAAGAGGCTCCTGCACTTGCTGCATGTATTTTGATTCCTTGACAAAAAATACAATTGTTAAAACAGCAAGTATCCCAGGTATGAAGGCCAGAATAAATGTCCATCTGAGTAGTAGAAGAGAGTCTTTTATCTCAAAAGCTGAAAAAAGAATCAGCATGGTAAAAATAGCCAGCAATGGTCCGAGTACAGCACCTGCATGATCCATCGCTCTGTGGAATCCGTATGATCGTCCTCTTATACTTTCATCCACAGATGAAGCTATCAGTGCATCCCTTGGGGCTGTTCTTATTCCTTTACCTACGCGGTCGAACATCCTTACAATGACAATCTGCCAGGCTGCAGATACAAGGCCTGTCAAAGGACGAAATAAGGATGATATTGAATAACCAATAAGGACAAAGATCTTTCTTTTACCTGCCCTGTCGGATAATATTCCGCTGATAAGCTTGATCATCGCAGCAGTAGTCTCAGCTACTCCTTCAATTATTCCGAGTACAACAGCTCCTGAACCAAGGACGGTAATAAAAACAGGCACCAGAGGATAAATCATCTCCGTTGCAGCATCTGTAAGAAGGCTAACAACACCGAGAATAATGACAATAAATGGAACAGGTTTTTTCAGATTTTTCATCCTGATAGTTTACCAGTACAGTTATCATACAATTACTGCAGGCATTATTAACGTTTTAAAAAGTCATCATACAGCACCTGAAGATAGGCCTTTCCGTTTTTTTCTGCCCACCCGGGATTAACTCCCTCTGAAACAACCGGTTTCCCGAAATCATGGTCATAAATTACTGTTGAGCTATCAGTTATAAAAGCAAATCCTTCATTAAAAGTATAAAAGGCAAATGAATTTGATTTTTCAGATAATAAATCTTTACCGAAAGGGAAACTGTACATTAGATCCATCTGATTCAGCAAAGTTACGGGTATATCAACCTGACTTCCATATTTTTCGATTCTGATTCCATTTTTGTCAAGAGCGCCACCAAGCCAGAGCATAGGAATTTTAAAGATCTCCTCGGAGTATACTAGTACCTCAAGAGAATTCCTGCGACAATGATCCGCCACCATAATTATCAGTGTATTGTCCCACCATTCCGTTTTCTTTGCCCAGTCCAGGAAGGCTCCAATCGTCTTGTCGGTATAGTATACAGAATTTCTGAATTTGGTGTAATCATCCCTGCCCTCAAAAACCGGCGACATTGGTACTTCGAAAGGTTCATGACTCGACAGGGTAAGAACAATTTTGAAGAAGGGCTCTCGCACTATTGCCATTGAATCTATAAATGTCTCAAAAAGAACATGATCATGGACACCCCATTTGGAGTTATAATTTTCAGGATCAAAATTATCCATGGTCACAATCTGCTGGAATCCTGAACCAATTACAAAAGAATTAAAGTTTGCAAAATTTATTTCACCACCATACCAGAAAGAACAGTTATAATTTAAATCCCTGAATATTTTGACAATACTCGTCAATGATTGAGCTTTCTTAGGTTCTTTGATAATTGAGGCAGCCGGTTGGGCAGGGTAACCGTTAAGAATGGCGGGCAGAGCTTTATCAGTCCGGTTACCGGAGGCATAGAAATTGGTAAAAAGGATTCCTTCATCAACATACCTGTTAAATTCAGGAGTCGTCAGGGTATCTCCTCCTAACGGACCAATAAGTGAGTTCCCGAAGCTCTCCAGTACAATAAAAAGGATGTTGGGTCTGCTATTATTCAGCACTTTATCAGGAAAACCTTTAATTGAAGTAAGAGTATCGGTCAAAGACCGGGCTTCAGTAATATTTCCGAACTCATAGGGATTTGTGGCAGGGTTACTGTTTACCAGCGAGCTGCCAACATTCCATACTACATTTATGGATGTGTGGTTAATAAACATGTTTTCACTGAAATAGACTGTCCCTGCATTTATAGGTGCTATCCCGAAACCTCCTCTTATCGGGATAATCAATGCTCCGCACAGTATCAAAAAAAAGAGAACCGCAGGTGGCCACATACGGATCCGCTCAAATCCTTTGAACCGGATATCAATTAATTTATTATAAAGGAAAATAAACAGCCCTGTGATCATGATAATAGCTATAAAAACTGCTGCTATTGTAATTGCATTTAATGAAGCAGCTGCCTCTTTTGGGGTTTTAAGATATATCAGAGGTGTATGATCCATTCTGAAGCCCCAATACTTGTAAAGAACAGTGTCAGATATAATGATAACTGCAGAGATAATTACAAGAAGATAAGTGTAATATTTAAGAAAAATTCTGTACCAGTTACCTGTAAACCATATACCGGGAATAGTGAGGAGAATTGGGATTATTAAAATATACCCTGTTGCTGATATGTCGAGTTTAATGCCATGAGCAAAAGTTGCAGCAAGACTTCCGGCATTGTATTGAAAAGCCTCTTTATGCTGAGTTAAAATAAAGATCAGTCTGGCAGTTGCAAAAAATATCAACCAGAACAATACATAAAGGCTGAAAGCAGTGATCCTTTTTTTCATTTCTTAACAGATGGTTGTTGCTCTACCTCAGCTTTTCTGTTGCTTATAAAAAACAATATCAAAGATACAGTAATTATTACCATTCCACTGATAGTAATCCACTCGGGCTTTTCGCCGGGAACAAGTACCCAGCTCAGGATTGCCCCCACAACGGGAATAATAAATTTCCAGAGATTCAGTTCAGACACTTTAACACCCGGTCTTTGAAGCAGTGTAAACCACAGAGAGAATGCGATAGCTGCCATAAAACCAAGCCATAAAAGGACAAGCCAGTATTCCAGCGGCAATGGTCCGGCCGGCATTCCTTCAATAGGAATTGCCAGAATAAAAATTAGCAGTCCGCCGGTAAATAATGAGGAAGAGCTCAGAACAAAAGGATTCATCCCTTTACTCTTTAAGGATACCAGAACATTACTTATTGCAGTAACAGTATTGGCACCAAGAATTAATGTAATGCCAAGCAATTCAATTGTACTCCCCAGCTTAAAGACCTGTCTGCCGCCACTTATCAGTATAACTCCCGCAATACCAAAAGTGATTGTAGTAATCTTACCTTTTGTAAGTTTGTCCTCTCTGTGCATCGTTGCTGCAATCAGTGCCGTGACGAGAGGTTGAGAACCAACGATTACCGCACCAAGGGCACCTGGAACAATGTCCATCCCAAGATAGAAAAGAACATAGTTTATCAATGTCTGCAAGATTGTGACCCATGCAACAATTTTCCAGTGCTTTCTAATCATTCTGAAATAGGCTGCGGGTTTTACTGTAAACGGTAAAATGATCAGACCGGCAATGATGAACCTGCTTCCCGCAAAATGCAGGGGAGTATCATATTGCAATCCAAGTTTAATTCCCGCATAGGCAGTTGACCATAACAAACAAGTAACAATTGCCCAGAAAATTGTGTTTCCCTTACTAAACAATCAGAAATAATTTGGTGGCAAATATCAGAAAAAAAATTTATTCTTCCACAATATTCCAGTCAGGGGGGTCAAAACCAAGAAGATGCTTTATAAAAAAGTCACGGCGCTTTCGTGAACCATAAGTGCCACCATTGCTGATATGTCTTGCGCCAGGAACAAATACATATTCAAATTCCTTGTTAGCTTTTATTAATGCATTGACCAACTGTTCTGTAGATGCAGGATCAACATTATTGTCCATCTCCCCGTTTATAAGGAGCAATTTACCTTTCAGTTTCCATGCGTTTTCTACATTCGACGACAAAGCATACTCCTCTCCTACTGGCCAGCCCATCCACTGTTCATTCCACCACATTTTATCCATCCGGTTATCATGGCAACCACAGGCTGCAACAGCTACTTTATAGAATTCAGGATGAAAGAGAACTGCTCCTGCTGCATTCTGTCCTCCTGCTGACCCACCATATATTCCAACTCTCTCAATATCCATATAAGGATATTCTCCGGCTGCTGCCTGTATCCAGAGTATTCTATCGGGGAAACCGGCATCTTTCAGGTTCTTCCAGCAGACATTATGAAATGCTTTGGAGCGATTAGAGGTTCCCATCCCGTCAATCTGAACAATAATGAATCCAAGTTCTGCAAGCTGATGCATCTCACCAAAAAAGGGTCTGAAGCTTTTGGGAACATGGCTGCTGTGAGGTCCGGCATAAATATATTCAATAACTGGGTATTTCTTTAACGGGTCAAAATTGGTAGGTCTTATTATTATACCCCAGATATCAGTTATATTATCCCTGCCTTTAGCAACAAAAACCTCGGGAAGCCTGATTCCCGTAGCCACCAGTTCAGTTATGTCAGCCTTTTCAATAGCCATGATCAGGGAGCCGTCTTCAGCATCTCTCAGGGCAGTAACAGGAGGGGAATCAACTCTCGACCATGTATCGATAAAATACTTTTTATCGGGAGAAAAACTGGCATCATGAGTGCCTACACCTTCAGTAAGACGTATAAGTCCGGTTCCATCCATATTAATCCGGTAATAATAAATAAAATAAGGATCACCGGGCTCCTTTCCGCTTGCTTCGAACACAATCTGTCTTTTCTTTTCATCAACATGTGTCACTCCTCTTACAACCCAATTTCCTTCTGTTATCTGGTTTTTAACCTCCCCCGTACCTGAATCATATAAATACAGATGATTCCACCCATCTCTTTCTGAAGCCCAGATTATTTCACCGGTTTCTTCAATATTATGCCTGTACTTCTTGCCACTGTAATCAATAAAAGTTGGTGAAGTCTCATTTATTAATACTCTGAAATCCCCGGTTTTTGAATCCACTTTAATCACCTGGTAAACCTGATGCCCCCTTTTGTTGTATTCAAATGTAAAATAACTGTTATCCTTGCTCCAGACAATATTATTAATAGAATACTGGTAAGGTATCTGTGTGTCATCAACCTTGATATGTTTCCTGGATTCAACATCGAATAGCTGAGGGTATTTTTGTGGTATAGCATCTCCTGGTTTCTGGTACTCATACGAATAATGTTTAGGTTGTAACTGGTCTTCAGGAGAAGATTCGATATAATGAATAATATGCTTCTCTGCAATCTTAACCCTGTAAGCAACAATTTTTTTTGAATCCTGAGACCATCTGATAAATGACGAATAATATTCCCCTAAAGCACCATCATAGCTTAGCTGATATTCCTTATTGTCTTCATTTGACTTTATATACACATTATAATTCTTTATAAATGCAGTCCACTTCTTGTCGGGTGAAATCACAGGATCGTTTGTAAGTTCATCCCGGAAACCCCATGCCCATCTGGAAGTCCTTCTTCTTTCTGTTACCCTGTCTCTTTTTGTTATTCTGTAGTCTTTAAGACTGCATATCCAGTTATAATTATCATAAACAAAGGCAAAACTTCTCCGACTGTCTGTAAAGGTGATATTCCTGATCGGTAATTTCCCCACTTCTGCCTTTTGCCCGGTAGCAGCTTCAAATGCAGCAGCAAACCTTTTCTGGTCAAATGCCTGCCTTTTCGTTTTATTGAGAGGATTTACTATGATATATTCCTTTCCTTCAGGCGTAAAATTTTCGTATAGAAACATACCCGTAGTACCAATCCAGACAGGTCTGATGTTGCTGTAATATACTTTGTCTGAGGTAAGCCGGCTAAGATCATCAGCTTTCTTGTACAGGTCAGGAGAGATCTGTGACCACGAAATTCCGGCTGAAAAACAGGACAGAGTTAAAAACACAACCAGACTCATAATATAATTAGTCTTCATCTTCACTTATGTTAATTTGGCATGAATTATCGCGATAAATTTAACCTAAATTGAATACTTCTGTACTGCTTTAATATTATTTAACAATATTTACCGGTTTTAATATTTTTATTAAACAAACAGACACCGGCCACAAAAGTTATTTAATAGCTTTGTTAGTATATTATAAATATTCTAATGAAAATTGCAGATTATATTGCAAATCACTTATTTAATATCGGAGTAAGATATGTGTTCGGCATACCGGGAGGGCCTTCAATACCGTATATCAAAGCATTAAGGTCTGCCGGGATAGAGTTTGTACTCACAGCAAATGAAGCCTCTGCAGGAATAATGGCTGATGTTTCAGCACGACTTACCGGTATTCCTGGAGTTTGTCATGCTACATATGGTCCGGGTGCAACAAATATAACCACTGGCGCCGGAGGAGCACTTCTTGACAGATCTCCTGTTATTCTTCTGACCAACGAGATGGATGATAAAATGATCAGCCGCACAACTCAGATGAATATCGATCATCAGCAACTTTTTAAACCTGTCACTAAATCCACCATGAGGATGACTCCCGAAAATGCGCAGGAGGTTCTCTCAGCAGCTATTGCTATCTGTACTAAAGAATACCCCGGCCCGGTACATATTGGCCTTCCATCCGATATAGCTAATATTGAGATAAATGAGTCGACTTATAACAGCAACGGGGAAGAACGAAATGACTACTCAAACGATACCGCCAGTATTGTGACACATCTTCAAAGCTGCAGGCGACCATTACTTGCAGTCGGACTCTCATCTTACAGACTTGGGATACAGAAGAAACTGTTAGAATTTCTGGATCATTACAGTATTCCGGTTGTTATAACCCCAATGGCCAAAGGAATTATTCCGGAAGATCATCCCTCATATGCAGGTGTTTTGTTTCATTCATTAAGCGATTACCTCAAAGAGATCTACGAGAAAACAGATCTGGTAATTGGTCTGGGATATGATCAGGTTGAATATAACTACGAATCATGGATGCCCGATGTTCCACTTGTTCATTTTGACACAAAGGAATCAGATATGCCGGTAAAAGGAGAGATCGCTAGATTTACCGGCAAGCCGGAGGAATGGTTTAATATTCTTAACAATATCAATGCGGGTTCACTTCTTTATGAGAAGGCACTGATCACAGGTATCAAGGATGAAATGTTTGCAGTTTTTAATGGTTTCACAAATCATTTTGGCCCGGTCACTGCACTTAGCATATTACAGGAAGAGTTGCCTGCCGATACCATTGTAACAGCAGATGTTGGTTCCCATCTTCATCTGACTGGTCAATACTGGAAAACCTACGGAAAAGGTAAATTAATTATAACAAACGGATGGTCCGGAATGGGATTTGGTATACCCGCTGCAATTGCTGCTCAGCTACACAATCCTGAAAAACCTGTCGTATGCATTACCGGTGATGGAGGATTCCTGATGACGGCGGGTGAAATTATTACGGCAAGAAGACTGGGACTGCCGGTTATTATAGTAGTTTTCTCCGACGGTGAACTCAACCTGATCAGGCTAAAGCAAACATGGCAGGAAATACCGCCCAATGGAACAATTCTTTATAAGGGAGAGCTTTTTCATTCAAGTATTTTTCTGGGAATTAAAGTACTGAATGCAAATTCAAATGACTCGATGCGATTGGCTGTAAATAGCGCACTTTCATCCAGTGAACCTGTTATTATTAATACCCAAATCGACCCGGAGGATTATAACTGGCTTATAGTTAAGGGCTGAGGGCTGAGGGCTGAGGGCTGAGGGCTGAGGGCTGAGGGCTGAGGGCTGAGGGCTGCCGACTGCAAAAGATGAGAGGTGAATAGTGGGTGATGAGTAACTAAAAAGCAACCGGCAACCATTAATCCCTGCCTCTCAGAAATCCGGAAACAGGTTAATAATCCATTTAAGATTCTATTTTACCCTCACTCTTCTTATCGTTCACGGGTTTTACTGAATCTTTCTCTTTTGACTTCCTGACAGTTTTCGAATTCTTAACTGCTTTCGTTGCTTTTGATGGTTTTTTCTCTTTTTCCTTATTTGCGGTTTTAGTTTCTTTTTCTACAGCTTTGGTTTCTTTTTTTTCTACAGCTTTGGTTTCTTTTTTTACAGCTCTGGTTTCTTTTTTAGGTTTGACGGCCTCTGCACTTTGGGGATCAATAACCTTTTTAACTTCCCGGGAATCTGCAATCTCACTTACACCTGCTACTTCTGTAACTTCTTTTGCTTCTTTCTTCTCCTTCAAAGGTTTCTTTGCTCTTCGTTCTTTTTCTTTTTTTATTTTGACCGGACTCACCTCACCTTTATGATTTTTTTTTCTCCGGCGCCTGATTCCATAAGATCCCAGTATAATTTTACCTCTTCTGGTTTTTCTATCACCTTTTCCCATATTGATTGGTTTTGATTTGTATAACAATCCCTTAAAAGGTCTGGCAAATTTAATAATATTTTTAACTAAATTTTAGTGCCTGACATGATAAACCTTCTCTGAATTATACTATCTGCCTGTAATTGCGGAAGATGTGACGTGTAATTAAGAGCATTATTCCTTCTGGTAAGAACATACCAACATAGAAGAAAAGATTGGTTAATGAGCCTGGAATTATTACTTTTCTTCCCTTAAACATCCCTTCAAGCCCTATTATGGCAACTTCTTCAGGATCAAGAGCCGATTTCTTTGAAAACCATCCGTTGCGGGTAATACGATCAAGCACGACTTTGTTTGTTCTGACTGCAGCTGGTATAAGTACACATGTCTGAAGATTAGTCCCTGTTAATTCTGATTCAAGTGCCCTGGTAAAATAATAAATGTATGATTTTGATGCAAGATAAATGCTTTTGTATGCTGTTGGAAGATAACATCCAAAACTACTGATATTTAAAATATAGGATTTTTCATGCTTCTTTAACTCGGAAATAAAATAAAAGGTCAGAAGAGTTAATGCCCTGATATTAAGGAGAATCATATTATCAATCTGGACAGGTGAGTAAGTGTCAATAGGTCCTTCAAATCCGATACCTGCATTGTTGACCAGTATAGTGACTTGGCAACCTTTACTTCTTACATATCCGTAAAATAATTCCGGCCCGTTTGTTACTGTCAGATCGCCTTCATAATGTAAAGCTTTGATCTTAAAAGTAGATGCCAGTTCATTACAAAAATTTCCGAGGCCCTGATCAGGCAGTGAATGCAGTATAAGATTGAAATCCATAACAGCCAGCTTGTATGCAATAGCTTTACCTATTCCGCTGCTTGCTCCTGTAACAACAGCATAAAAATCTTTATTCATTTTTATTTCCCCCTGAGTTTAACCAGATAATTGTCCTCTCTACTCCTGTCCTGAATGGAGTTATTTTATAACCTAACTGTGATTCTGCTTTCTCACTTGATATAATCCAGTCTTCCAGATATTTATCTAACCAGTCCTGTGTCATGGCAGGAGGAAGTCCTGTAATTTTTGTTAACCCGGAAGTAATCTTAATTATGATCTTTAGCAAAGGTAACGGGAGATTTATCAATCGTCTTTTTTTGCCGGCCACTTCCCCTATTGTTCCAAAAAATTCTTTATAAGATAGATTTTCCCCTCCCAGAATATATCGTTCACCGTTAGCGCCTGAATATACAGCAAGAAGATGTCCTTCAACAACATCATCGATATAAGCATAATTTCCAATAGTATGTCCGTTTCCTGGAATAATCCTCCATACTCCGCGGAGGTACAATTTGATGATTTTGGTTACAGAATTACTTTTAGTAAGTTCTCCTGGCCCAAAAACTCTTGTCGGATTTACTATAACCACATGAAGTCCTTTGAGACTGTATTCAATGGCTCTCTTTTCAGCCTCAGCTTTGGTTCTTTCATATACCGTATGAAATTCAGGATCAGGATTTGTCATTTCGTTAACTAACCGTTTCTCGTTTGAAAACCCCATTGTTCCGCCTGTTGAGGTCAGTATTACTTTTTTTACTCCTCTTTTTATTGCAGCTTCCAGAACATTAACTGTTCCCTCAACATTTGTTTTGTAAGCTATCCCGGGATCTTTCGCCCAAGGTTTTGTATAGGCAGCCATATGGAAAACAAGGTCACAATCTCTCATCCCTTCCAGTAATGCGTCTTCACTGGACAGATCACCCTGTACAAAAGAGATCCCTCCAGGATACTGGCTTGCTTTTGCAGGATTACGCAGAAGAAGCACTACTTCGTTTTCTTCATCTAAAAGCCTTTTTGTCAGGCTTTTACCTATAAATCCCGTGCCTCCTGTAATGAAAATTCTCATACAATAGTTACTTTTCTCACAAATAATTTAAATTCAGGATTATGATAAACTGAAGATAGCTCAGTGGTTATTGCCATACTGGCATGTATAATAAATGCCGGATAAAAAGAACCTGTCAGTGAACTCAGGCAACAAAAAACTATCCCCAGAGGCACAGAGCCGGTTACCATAAAAATTCCTTTGGGCAGATGAATGATTGAATAAAGGATAATATTTATCAGGAGGGCACTCCAGAATCCGAAAGCATTATAACATAAGAACCAAAGAACTCCCCTGAAGAAAAACTCATAACCAAATATATAAACAAACCAGAAGATTATAGAAAGAAAAATATGACGGGTGTGCCAGTTTTTAACTCTTAGTTGAGGAGAGGTAGCCCAGAATTTCGGATTTCTTGATGCAATAAATGAGAAAAAAACCGCAGCTAACGGCAGAAGATATGAAAAATACCAGTAGGAACTGGTTCTGCCAATTTTCAAACCGACTCTTTCAGGTTCAATCTTAAGAACTATGATAAATATAATAAACGGGAACACCCCGGTCATAAGAATCCCGGCAAGCTTCTCTGCAACATACACGACACTCATTCTTGATATAGTATTGGGCACGATCCTGTTTAGCAGATTATAAAAAATTCTCTGAGCAGTTATTTTATAATATAAGTAAAAGAGGATCACCACCGACATAATAGAAAAGACAGCGAGGCTCTCTTCTTTTAATAAAAAATCAGTCATAATTGACTTAAGTATAAAATAATCAGGAATTAATTGAATCTAAAACAGCAAGATACAAAAAAGTATTGATCTGAAAAAGGTTTCCCCTAAAAAAGAGTAAATTGCATTTCGTTATTATTGTTTAAAGAAGAGTTATGCAAACACTGAATGATTTAATGCTCGCGGTCCTTATTGATGCCGATAATATACCCTCCGGTAATGTTAAAGGGATGCTGGAAGAAATCGCAAAGTATGGAACACCAACATTTAAAAGGATTTATGGTGACTGGACCAAGCCAACTATATCAGGTTGGAAATCGGTTCTCCTTGAGAATGCTATAACACCCGTGCAGCAATACAGTTATACCAGAGGTAAGAATGCCACCGATTCAGCCATGATAATAGATGCCATGGATATTCTCTATTCAGGTAAAGTTGATGGTTTTTGTCTTGTATCGAGCGACAGCGATTTTACCAGGCTGGCAACAAGACTAAGAGAGGCTGGAATGAAGGTGATTGGAATTGGAGAAAGAAAGACACCATCATCATTTATAGTTGCTTGCGATAAATTCATCTATCTTGAAATTTTAAGCACTTCATCCTCAGGTTCTGAATCATTTGCAGACAAGAAAAAAAGAGGAAAACCTTCTTCTTCAAAAAAGAAAAATGAAGAGAATGAATCTCTTGCCCAGACCAAAAAGGCCAGACAATTGATCGCATCCTCAATAAATGATCTGGCAGATGAAAATGGATGGGCATACCTTGGAGATGTCGGTAACCTGATCCTGAAAAAACAACCGGATTTTGATCCGAGGAATTTTGGATTCACAAAGCTTACACCTTTAATCAAATCACTTGATTTTGTGATAGATGAAAGGGATTCTGGCCAAAGCGGAATCAAGTATATCTATATAAGGAACAGAAAGTAGAATGAAGGAGTGATGTTTTGTAAAGTCTAATAGAGTAAGCAAAAATAAGGCAATGATAGAACAAAATATAAACATCGTTGTTATATCGAATGATATTACGAATTTTTGGTCATAAGACTATTTAAAACATATTGTACTGCAAATGATGTCAATAACCGGATTTAAATAATCCTTTTATAATAAAAAACCATTAAATTCCAACATATCGTGACGTTTTATTTTTAGTTATCAAAAAATAATATGACCTTTGTTACTGTATTATTTACTTTAATTATTGCATTATGAACATTTATGTAGGAAGTCTTAATTTTAAAATGAATGAAACAGAATTAAGAGAAATTTTCGAAGAGTATGGCGAAGTCGCCAGTGTAAAAATCATTTTTGATAAATACTCCGGGAAAAGTAAAGGATTCGGTTTCGTCGAAATGCCTGATGAGGCTGAAGCAAAAAAAGCTATCGAAGGACTTAACGGAACTGAAGTTAGCGGAAGAAACATCATCGTTAACGAATCTATTGAAAGATCTGACAGAAGAAGTAATTTCAGGGGCGGAGATAACAACCGCCGGGGTGGCGGAGAAAGAAGAAGTGAGGACTGAGGGTAGGAAATAAAAATTGAAGATTATGAAAGGCACTGTAAAATGGTATGACAGAGTTAAAGGTTATGGATTTATTCAGACCGAAGATGAAAAGGATATTTTTATCCATCGTTCAGGATTAGAGGTTTCTCATACAGAGCTTGAGGCCGGTCAGGAAGTTGAATTTGAAGTCGAAATAAGGGAGAAAGGACCGGTTGCTATCAAAGTTAAAAGATTGGATTGATCTTACTTGAAAACATTAAAAAAGAGGCTGACAGTATTTACAGCCTCTTTTTTTTGCTTTATTGCCTTCCATCTTAATTTCCGGTGAAATCACAGCAGCCTGGTCTTCATCAGATCTTGCTGCAGTGGAGGGATTCAAATGGAAGCATAAAAACTATACCAGTTTCCAGGGGCTGCGGTACTCGTAATGTAAAAGGTTTGTTGCAGCACCATCTGTATCATCAATGAATGTCTCTGTTTCGGGATTCCAATTAATTGTCCTCTTCAGGTCACATGCTATATTCCCAAGTGTACAGACAGTACAGCTGCTATGGCCTATTTCAACAGGAACAGCCGGATCGATCCGTGAACGAACCGCTTCAATGAAATTAACCTGATGAGGTATTCTGGTTTCATAAGGACCTTCAATTTCATCAGATGCCTGTGTTTCCGGAGCATTGAATTTAGGATCAGAAGCATTGAAATACCCTCTTGCTACCTCAATCCATCCGTTTTCACCCCAGAACTTAACCCCTTTTGTCAATTTTTCATCGAATGGTTCCGA
>Ga0315532_1000444_pt1 | contig 33318 bp, 31 predicted proteins | sample SalMarWE160370MG_FD_203082 | JGI IMG/M metagenome (GOLD analysis project Ga0315532, IMG submission 203082) | Salt marsh sediment microbial communities from the Plum Island Ecosystem LTER, Massachusetts, United States - Salt Marsh Sediment WE1603-70 ...
TTGGTGATGTTCGGCCCATGGGGCTCTCTTTGCAGCGGCGAAAAGGTTAGAAGCAAGATAATAGCATAAGGTGCCTGCCAGGCGGGCGGGTAACTTCTGAGATGATAGCCGGACTTCCGGTTCTGGATATTATTCAAATAGCCCACCGCCCGCCTCCTCCGGCTTATTGCCCGGGCCTTGCACATAAACAAGTTCGCCTGTCGCAAAGAGAACCCCATGGGCCAAACCAAGTATTTATATAAAGTCCTTTCCGTGCTCATTAACCGGATGAACCATAATTCAAGGCTTTGATGTACTTTTGTGGAATCTGGGAGAGCACCATCCTGTTTATCAATAGACCGAAGCCAAGTATCACATAGCTGCTAACCTTTAAACTCGGGCTCTCTCTTCTCCAGAAATGCCCTCACCCCTTCATCCCTGTCAGGGCTTGAGGCGATCAGACCAAAGGCTTCGGATTCCATATAGCAGCCGCTTCTAAGATCCACATCATAACCCCTTTCAATGAGGTGTTTGATAGTCTTGAGCATGACCTTCCCCTTTTTTGCCATTAAACGGGCCGTTTTTATGGTCTCCTCCCATAGTCTATCCTGAGGAAAGACCTTATTGACAAGGCCCATTTCTAATGCCTCAGAGGCGCTGATCATCATGCCAGTCAGGCAGATCTCCTTGGCCCATGCCTTTCCCACCAGGCGGGAAAGCCTCTGGGTCCCTCCAAAGCCGGGTATAAGACCAAGGTTTATCTCAAGTTGCCCGAATTTGGCGTTCTCCGAGGCATAGATAAAATCGCACGCCATGGCAATCTCAGTACCGCCTCCCAGTGCAAACCCGTTGACACAGGCAATTACAGGTATGGGCAAGTTCCCCAAACGAAAGAGTAGTTCCTGCCCGTTCCTGGAAAATTCCTTCGCCTGCAGGGGCGATAGAGTCGCCATATAGTCGATATCAGCTCCCGCCACAAAGGCCTTGTCACCCTCTCCCGTCAGGATCATGACTTTGATGGAAGGGTCTTTGTCTATCCTGTCAATGGCGTCATTCATCTCATGAAAGACATCCGGATTAACTGTATTCAATGCCTTGGGTCTGTTGAACTTCAGGATAGCGATATTTCCCTGTACCTCGAATAGGATGTTATCATAGTCCATAATAGTCTGCTCCCTGGATATTGATATGAATCGGTTTATACCCTCTCCAGCACCATTGCCATACCCTGGCCCCCGCCAATGCAAAGGCAGGCGAGTCCCAGCTCATGGTCCTTCCTAAGCATCTCACCCATGAGGGTTACTACAATGCGTGCGCCTGTACATCCTATGGGGTGTCCTAAAGATATCCCGCTCCCATGGAGGTTTGTCTTTTCCAAGTCTAACTTCAGTTCCCTAATGCATGCAATAGCCTGGGAGGCAAAGGCCTCATTCAATTCGACGACATCGAAATCATCAATAGATAGATTTTCCTTATGCAGGATCTTCCTCACCGCCGGGATAGGACCAAGCCCCATATAGGCCGGGTCTATAGCCGCGGAGGCATAGGACCTGATCTTCATGAGGGGTTTAAGACCCATTTCCTTGGCCTTGTCGGCACTCATAAGGAGGAGGGCCGCAGCCGCATCATTAATACCGGAGGCATTCCCTGCCGTTACTGTTCCGTCCTTTTTGAAGGCCGGTGGGAGTTTGGCCATCTTCTCCACACTTGTTTCCATAGGCCTTTCATCAGTATCAAATAATAGGGGCTCTCCCTTTCTCTGGGGAACTAATACCGGCACTATCTCCTCCTTGAAAACGCCGTCTGCGATAGCTTGTCTCGCGCGCTTATGGCTCAATGCACCGATCTCATCCTGCTCTTTTCTGGAAATCTTGTACCGCTCGGCAATATTCTCTGCTGTAATGCCCATGTGATAGCCGTAGAATATCTCAAAAAGACCGTCCATGATCATAAGGTCCACCAGTTCGGTGTTATTCATACGGGCCCCCCATCGAGCAAGAGGAATCCCGTAAGGGATGAGGCTCATATTCTCCATTCCGCCTGCCAGCACAATATCCGCTTCTCCGGCACGGATGGTCATCGCGCCAAGGGCAAGGGCCTTCATACCCGAGGCGCAGATCTTGTTTACAGTGATTGCGGGGACCTCCTTGGGGATACCGGCCCTGATCGTGGCCTGTCTTGCCACATTTTGACCCTGGCCAGCGCCCACCACATTTCCCATAATCACTTCATTAACCTCCACCGGCTGGAGAGAATCATCATAATCATAGCCTTCTTTTTCCAGTTCGATCATTCCCCTACCTTTCAATGCATCAGGTTCAAATCGGGTAATGTCTTCAGTGACCACCGGCTTAAGATTTACCCTTTTAAGCGTCTCTTTCAATACAAGGGTTCCAAGTTGAACAACAGGGGTTGTCTTTAGAGATGCCCCGAAGGTGCCTACAGGGGTTCTTGCTCCTGATACTATTACCACATCTTTCATAATCTTATCTCCTTATAATATTAGTTTGAAGTTCAGGGCGCCGCTCCTGTTTATAGGGAGGAACCTGAAAGACATTGAATATATATAGATGTGACTTTTCAAGTCAAGCTAAATTGAAAAAGCGAATAATTTCACAATTTTCTTGACATATCTTGGGACTGATCGTTAATTTTATTGTATAATATCCATCTATATTGACCTGTTAATTTTTTAGTTTCATCCGGTTAATGAGTACGTAAAGAGGTAAAAGATTAGATCTTATTATAAGTACCTTAATGGCCCATGGGGCTCTCTTTTAAGGGGCGAAAATATTAACAGCATGCTAACTAGTTAAGGTGCCACCCAGGCGGGCGGAAGACTTATGAATAAGGGTCCACGAATCCTTGAGTCCTAATACATGTCGTCTTGAAAAGAACCGCCGTTACCGGATGAACCAGATTTTAGGACCAGATCCAAATTTATTTGATGGATGAGAAGGATTCAAGGCCCTTCGACGGTGCTCAGGGCCGTGAGCGTGTCGAACGGGTTCCAGGGCTCAAGGGGTCGAGTGAAATAATTAGGGGGAAAAACTATATTCCACATACAATGTTGAAAGAGATAAAAGAATGAATCCACTTGCAGAGGAATTAAACGAGATAATCATCAAGGCCAACCCTCACATCCATGATATGCTCTCTGAGGTAGGCAAAAGACTCTTTTTCCCGAAAGGGATTCTCTCCCAGAGCGCCGAGGCCAAGGAAAAGGCGCATAAATTTGATGCTACCATCGGTATGGCCAGGGAAAAAGACAGGACCATGTATTTGCCTTCTGTTATGGATATACTGGCCGGCCTTGAACCTGAGGAATCGCTAACCTATGCCCCATCTTATGGGATTATGCCTCTCAGGAAGGCATGGAAAGAATACATGATTGAAAAAAATCCTTCCCTCAGGGGTATGGATATAAGCCTGCCTGTTGTTACAAACGCTATCACCCATGGTCTTTCTGTGATTTCCGATATTTGGGTTGATCCAGGCGACCATGTTATCCTGCCCGAGCAGATGTGGGGAAACTACCGGATGATATTTGAAGTGCGAAGCTCCGCCGAGATAGTCCAGCACCCCCTGTTAGACGGTAAGGGGAGATTTGACCTTAAAGGATTTGAGCAATGCCTGGTTGCAGAGGCAAAAACGAGAGATAAGATTATTGTTATTTTGAATTTTCCCAATAATCCAACCGGGTACACTGTTAGCCCCTCGGAAGGAGCGGGTATAGCGGATATTCTCAGTGGCGTAGCTGAAAATGGTACCAACGTCATTGCCGTTATGGATGATGCCTATTTCGGACTGTTCTACGAAGATGACCTAATGAAAGAATCCATTTTTTCCAGTTTGATCAACAGAAATCCCAGACTTTTGGCTGTTAAACTGGACGGCGCCACCAAAGAGACCTATGTGTGGGGTCTCAGGGTCGGGTTTATTACCTATGGGGCCCATATCAAGGGGGATCCCGGCCCATTTTACGATGCCCTGGAGAGAAAGACCGCTGGCGATGTCAGAGGCTCTATCTCCAACGCCTCCCACCTGAGCCAGACAATAATCCTGAAGGCCCTTAAGTCGGATAATTTCCTATCAGAGAAGCAGGACAAGTTCAGGATTATGAAGGAACGCGCAATAGAAGTAAAAGAGGTGCTGGCAGATTCCAGGTACGATAGGGCATGGGAGGCCTACCCCTTCAACTCGGGTTATTTCATGTGTCTTGGATTAAAAAGCGTGGAAGCGGAACCGTTAAGAGTCCATCTCCTCGAGAGATACGGTGTCGGTGTCATCTCGATAGGTACGAAGGATATCCGCATAGCTTTTTCATGCATTGAGAAGGAAGATATGCGTGAGCTTTTTGATATAATATATCAGGGGATAAAGGATCTGGAGTCAACCGCTCATATTTGACTGGGATTGAACATGTTGGAGAGATCAAAAGAGCTTTTCGAGTCTGTCAGAAAAGAGAGTTGGGCAAAATCAATGTCGGGGAACGATGACTTTTGGTCAAAGCTGGCGGAATGGGCCCATACCATTTTTCTTCCCGAATTGATGAGCCAGTATTCCCGTAAGATAGATGATATTATCCATATCGACCCTGATCTTTCGGAACAGGGCATCCTGGAACTGGTAGGCATGTATATGGTAAAGGCGATTGGTGCCCGCTATGCCTCTGTCAGGATATATGACCCGGATACGGAACAGATGCTTTCCTTCGTGTCATATCCTTCAGGTGAAGATGACAGAGAAACCTATATCTCTTCGGAGAAAAGCATAGCAGGGGAGGTTGTTAGATCCGGCAATGTCTTTCTTGTTCCCAGTATAATTGAAGAAAGCCGATATTATGACAAGTCGGTAATTGCTAGAAAGGGCGTCAATTCCATGATGGCCATTCCTTTTGAAATTCCCCGCTTCTTCCCCCATGAAAGAAATACGGGGGGTGTTATCCAGCTCTACTTTCCCGAAGATAAACGCAACTTCACTCCTATGGAAGTTCAGATAGCCGAGCTTATGTCACGCAGGTTTACCTTTGTTATCGCTCGCAAGAAGATTCTCTCCTTGCACAGGGTTAATGAGAAGAAGGAAGTGATCCTCCGTCAGATATTTCATGAACCGGGCGCATGGGAGGGGGTCAAGATGAAAGATATCTTCAACCGACTGATTCCAGAGCTGGCCGATATTGTCAGCCTCCAGAGCTGCGCCCTATTCTCTGTTACGGAAGATTTTCAAAATGTAATTCTGGAAGCAGGATATCCTGACTCCGCCTCCCACCACGGCATTGGTAAGGTATTTCCAATAAATAGTGAGCCTGCCTTTGAACTGGTTCTGGGTCTCCGGAAGTATACTGATAATACCCCTCACGAACTTGTTACATCGTCCTATGTGCTTGTTATAAACCCTGGAGAGAGCAGGATAATATCCGAAAAGATCAAGCGGTTTGCGGCTAAACGCAATATTAATTCCATGCTATATGTACCATTGAACATAGGGGAAGAGATCAGCCACTTTATGACATTTGACGCTGTGGACCAGAGGAAAGGTTACGAGCCGGAAGAGATAGAGATATTGCTGTTTCTTGGTCGAGAACTTATCAAGGCACAGAGAATGGAAAGACTTGATGATATTCTGCACGACCTCAAAAACCCGGCAATAGCCACAGCCGGTTTCGCACGAAGGATTCAGCAGATCCTTGAAAAGGAAGGTATGTTAACACCTGATTCAAGGATAAAAAAGTATTTGAATATCCTTGTGGAGGAGACCAGCCGCATGCAGGAAATGGCCCTCAGCCTATCTCATGTTGGGAAGGAACAGACGGTGAACCTGACGGAGGTTTTACGGAGGAGGTTTGAAATAAACAAGGAGGCCATTAAAGAACAGCTCAAACAGGATGTTATTCTGGAGGAAGGCCCTTTTGAGGATCCCCTCTATATTAAATGCTACCCACTCTATATTGAACGGATAATGGATAATATCCTCAACAATGCTACAAACGCCATACCTTTTAGTGGAGGCACGCTTTCCGTGCGGTCCTTTCAGGAGGATGAGTCAGCATGCGTTGAGATCACCAATACAGGGCATATCCTCGATGAAGAGCGCAGGAGACTCCTTGAAGGTGAAGTAGAGGGAAGGGGCTTCTATATTACCCAGAGACTTGTCCGCTTGCTCGGGGGAAATATAGATATTAGGGCAGGCAAGGATACGACAACCGTATCATTGCATATACCTATACACAGGGCTGAGAAAGGCCCAAGGGACGGATAACGCTGAGTTCACTAGATGCACAGAAAGGGGGACGAGGCTAAGAAAATAATTAATTCATTGTGTAAATTTGATAGCCCTTTCGTTCGCTATGTGCTCCCCGCTTCTTGCTGCGAACACTACCCCTGGGTTGCTCATTCCAAGACGCCATGCTCTCTCCAGCATACTATAGGAGAGATCTCTTGCGGCCAATAGCACAATAAATCCCGGTCCTCCGCTTTAGCCTATTTCCGGCTTTTTATTTAGCCCCGTCCCCTTTTCCATAATGTCGCTTTGCTCTAGCCATAGAAGCTCTCTAATAACGCCGTTTTTGCCTTCAAAAAACTCAATATAGGCCTATTAAATAGGGCAAAAATGGTAATTATTCGATTCATATCAATTAGTTGTCGTGGCCCGACCCCATTTCCACATTTCCATTTCCCGGCAGGTCGGCGGGATTACTCACAACCGACTTTGCCTTGACCAGCCGAACCGCCGGATACGTGACCCGTATGTCCGGTGGTGTGGGAGGGGCGCTCAGCGATGGGCGTCCCTATCCCGATCAGGGACTTTGCCTGTGACATTACTTTAACGGCGTTGGTGGATATAATTAATTGATATTACATCTGTTATTAATGATTGAAAATTTATTCATTTAGGTTAATATTATATGGTTGACATGACCAACATGATAACCCACAATAAGATCATGATAAGTTTAAACATAAATAAAATAAAAACCCATTTCTCGAGCTTCCTTACAAAAGTAAGCAATGGAGAAACAGTGATAGTGTGTAAACGGAATGTGCCTATTGCTGAAATAAAACCTATTGCGACACTCCCAAATAAAAAACGTCCAATTGGTCTAGCTGGAAAAGAATATCCAAACTTTAAAATTAGCGACGCTTTTTTTGAACCTCTCCCGGACGATATTGTTGCTGCTTTTAATGGCGAAGACTCATGAAACTCTTACTCGACACATGCACTTTTCTCTGGTTGACTGTGGGTAGTGAGGAGTTGTCACCTAACGCAATTGACGTTTTTACCGACCCAAAAAATGAAGTCTATCTAAGTTGTGTCTCTGCTTGGGAAATCAATGTTAAATATCGTTTGGGCAAGTTATCTCTTCCGCTTTCACCTGATAAATTTATTCCCAAAGAACGAAAAAGGCACATGGTCACCCGGTTAGATTTATCGGAACAAGATACTTTTCACCTACTTAAGCTGCCTACTCCCCACAAAGATCCTTTTGATCGTATGCTTGTATGTCAGGCTATCGAACATTCTCTAACAATTCTTTCCCCTGACCCACTTGTTACACAATACCCAATTCGTTCTCTCTGGTAGCCTTTTAAATAATCTGCGATTTTTTGGATTCCTCCCGCCGAACAAGTGATTCTACAGTTCCAGAGATCATGTCTATTTGACATGATCATCGGAAAGATTAAAAAATGATTGTTATAAACCTTAAGTTTGATTACATTGTTTTTGGTGTTTACCTCAATTATCTTCCCTATTTTTTGTCAAACAGCATACACCCATTTAAATTGACTTACAATTATATATAATCTATTGGCAGATTTATTTGAATGCCGATAGTGGGTCAATAAGAAGTAACTTGCGAGCTTGCCTATGTCATTTTGGTATGACCTAGCCTTGACCAGCATTGAAAAAGCTGTAACACTATGGACTGCGCGTCGATTGTTGTCTGTCGTAAATTGTTAAATAAACTAGATGATGGATTTGGGGAGGTTATTCAAAGTGACCCTTTTGTATTTGATATCAGGAAGAGCGTGCTAACAGGTAAGGATGTCATGAGTTCCATAGTCGCTATAGTGGGAAGACCCAATGTGGGTAAATCGACTCTTTTTAACCGTCTGACAAGGTCAAGGAATTCCCTTGTAGATGACCTTTCAGGAGTTACGAGGGACCGTATTTACGCATCCGCACGTTGGGATGATACCCCTTTCACAATTATTGACACAGGCGGTTTTGATGATTCGGACAGGGAGGGATTAGTTTATCAGGTTAAGGAGCAGGTGATAAGGGCTGTTGAGGAGGCGGATCGAGTAATATTTATGATGGATGGCCGGAGCGGCCTAATGCCGGGAGATGAGAAGATCGCCGATATGTTGCGACGCTCGGGGAAAAAGGTTTTTATGGTGATAAATAAGGTCGACGGCCCTGAACAAGACCACCTGATCCATGATTTTTACCGGTTGGGTGTTGATAAGATATATCCTATTTCATCCGCCCATGGATACGGATTAAAGGTGCTTATGGATGACATTATAGCGGAGATGCCCGAACGTGAGCCCCAGCAGGAAGATAAGGGCGAGATAAGGGTGGCGGTCCTGGGAAGGCCGAATGCCGGTAAGTCATCTCTGATTAATCGTATCCTGGGATTTGATCGAGTCCTGGTAAATGAACTCCCCGGTACCACACGTGATACAGTTGATGTCCTCTATAAATGGAAAAGAAAGGAGTATCTGTTAATAGACACGGCAGGAATAAGGAGGAAGGGCAGGGTCAAGGAGAAGATTCAAAAATTCTCTATGATCAAGTCTCTTAAAAGCCTCGAACGTTGCCACGTCGCGATCGTTTTACTTGATGCCTTTGCCGGAATTGCGGAACAGGACGCGCGTATCTGCGGTTATGCTATTGATAAAGGGCGTGGCCTTGTCCTGGCTGTTAACAAGTGGGACCTTATTAAAAAGGATCGTGCTAGCAAAATGGCATTGGATTTAGCTATTGACAGGCAGTTACCTTTTACCTCCTTTGCGCCCAGGATAAACGTTTCAGCACTGAGCGGAGAGAATGTGAAGAGGCTTTTTGGTAAAATAGACCTGGTTTTCGGAGAATTCTCCAAGAGGGTGGGTACAGCAGAGGTCAATAAAGCCATGGAAAAAATGGTTATAAAAACACCTCCCCCCAGGAGAGGAAGAACAATCCTTAAGTTTTTGTATGCTACTCAGACCGGAACAAGGCCCCCCACGTTTGTGGTCTTTGTGAATAGACCGAAAATGGTCCACTTCTCTTATAGACGTTTTATGATAAACCAGTTTAGGGAGAGTTTTGGGCTGAATCATACTCCCATAAGATTGGTTTTCAGAGAAAAGAAGAGAGGCTTGGAATGATGGAATATTGGGTTTCCATATCATGAAAAGGTATCGTGATTATAATACCTATCTTAGAGAAATTTTCGGGGAGCGGGTTCAAAAGATCTCTCTGGATGCAGGACTTGGGTGTCCGAACAGGGATGGAACCATATCCAGGACAGGCTGCATATTCTGTGATTCCAGAGGTTCAGGCAATGGGGCTATGATCAATAGGCACCTCTCGATAGATGATCAGATCACGGAAGGCCAGAGATTTGCTGAGAAAAGATACAAGGCCAGAAAGTTTATCGCATATTTCCAATCATTCACCAATACCTATGGGCCTTTGCCTTTACTCAGGGATCTTTATACCCGCGCAATAAATCACCGAGGGGTGGTAGGGCTTTCCATCGGCACAAGACCGGATTGTGTTGACGAAGATATCTTGGGGCTAATCGGTTCATTTACACAGGATTATCTTGTATGGATAGAATTCGGATTGCAATCAGCCCATGATGTTACCCTTTCCAGGATAAACAGGGGCCATAATGTCGCATGCTTTGAAAAAAGTGTGATTATGGCAAGTGATCACGGACTGAATGTATGCGCCCATGTTATTATAGGTCTCCCCGGAGAAGACCGGGAGATGGTTATGGATACGGCCCGTTTTATCTCCCGGCTTCCCATAGGGGGAGTAAAGATACATTCTCTGTACGTGACCAGGGGGACCCCTCTTGCTGCCCTGCACAAAAAGGGGGAGCACAGATGCCTCACCAGAAACGAATATGTGGAAAGGCTTGTTGATTTTCTTGAACTTTTACCACCGCAAATGGTTATACAAAGGCTGACCGGTGATCCCATCCGTGAGGAACTGATAGCGCCCCAATGGACCCTGGAAAAGATGGAGAACATCGCGTTTATAAACAGGAGGCTGGAAGAAAGGGACACGTGGCAAGGAAAGAAGTATGCGGCATCTATTGCTGTAAAATAGGGTGTAGGGGGCTTAGCATCTATATGGCTTCGTCAAAAAGAGGCGCTGTGCGTGTGGGGTTATCTCTTGGCACAGGACCTGATTGCCTGGAATATTTTAGGAACATATTCGCCGAACACAAGTTGAGGAAAGAAGAAGTCATTAACCGGCCGCTTATGGAAGCAGTTAAAAAGGCGTTAAAAGGGGACTTTACTCGCCCGGAATCTATCAGGATGGATATTGATTTAACCAGCTTTCAACGAATGGTCCTGGAGAAGGTCGCTTCTCTTATACCTTATGGAGATACCAGGACTTATGGAGAAGTAGCTCAGGCAGCGGGGAAGCCGGGGGCAGCAAGGGCTGTGGGTCAGGCCCTGAAAAGGAATCCGCTCCCGCTGATATTTCCATGCCACAGGGTAATCGCTGCCTCCGGACTGGGCGGGTTCAGCCAAGGCATAGGTTTAAAAAGGTACCTTATAGAGAGAGAAAGGCAGTAAAGAGGGTGAATCGGGGTCTTTGTAGAAAAGGAGGATTTAAGATTGCCAGGTGACAATGAGAGAGAGGGTAGTATTATAAAGGATCTGGTCAAAAGAACCAGGAGTTGTCGAAGGTTTCAGGAAGAGCCGGTGAGCGAGGGGGTGTTGAGAAGCCTGATTGATCTGGCCAGGCTTTCTGCTTCCGCGGCCAATCTACAGCCGTTAAAGTATATCATTTCCTGTAAAAGGCATACGAATGATATTATCTTTCCCCAATTGATGTGGGCCGGGTATTTGGAGGAATGGGAGGGGCCCCTGGAGGAGGAGAGACCCTCCGCATACATTATTGTTCTGGGAGACAGGCAGATTTCGGAATCCTTTGGCTGTGATCACGGCATTGCAAGCCAGAATATCCTTCTAGGGGCGACCAGTATGGGACTGGGGTGCTGTATAATCGGTTCCGTTAACAGGGAGGGACTTGCAGAGTCCATGAAGATCCCGGACCGTTTCGAGATTCTTCATGTGATCGCACTGGGGAAACCCGGCGAAAAGGTAGTGATTGAGGAGATGAATCAGGACGGGGATATCAGGTATTGGCGTGACGGATCAGGGATACATCATGTGCCGAAGAGGGCCCTGGATGATATTATGGTGAGATGTGGCAATATTTGAATATCGACAAAAATGATATAGGTATCCCTAATATCCGGTCACGGCGGTTCTTTTCAAGACGACAAGCCCGCAGCGCAGCCGCCTTTGCTAACAAGCTACGGCAGGCCAGGGGGCGCATGGCGCAAGGCGCATGGGGTAAAACAGGAAAGAGGAGAGAGGAAATAGAGGATAGGATTCAAGGGTTCGAGGGTTCGAGTGAAGATCTTAAGAACAAAATAATCAACCCTTGACCCCTTGAACCCTAGAACCCGTTCGACACGCTGTTCGACAGTGCTCACGGCCCTGAGCACCGTCGAAGGGCCTTGGACCCTCGTTTACTTCTTTACATACGTATTAAGCGGATGAACTATGTTTATTGAGGTTATAATCCATGGCAATTTGTAAAGGGAGACACTTCAGGGTGTTGCTCCTATTTCTGGTTTTCCTTATACTAACCTACTGGTACTTATTACTGTCTTTTGAACCTGAAGGGAAGGAACCACCTGTTATTTCACCTCCCGCGACCGCATCGGAAGACAAGAAGCGTCCATTTGATCCGGAGTCGGAATTAAAAAAACTAGATATGCTGATCCAGGTAGGACAAGGAAGCGCAGACCTTTTTTATGACCGCGGATGGGTGTACGCCTATATGGGTGAGATGGAAAAGGCAAAGGAAGAATACACCTGCGCTATCGAGATTGATAAGGAATATATTGACGCCTATTATAACCGGGGCCTTTTATATATGAGGCAAAAGGAGTATGAAAGGGGCATAGAAGATTTTTCTCAGGCCATAGCACTTAATCCCGAAATGGTGGATGCCTATTGTAATCGGGGCAATGCATATCTGCATATAGGGGAAATAGCTCAGGCCCTTGAGGACTATAATGCGGCTTTAAGGCTGGACCCTCAGGATCCCCAACTCTACTATAACAGGGCTATTATATATCTGGCTATGGGTGATAAGGGTAAAGCGATGGAGGATTTTGAAAAGGCGGCGGGGTTAGGCAACGAGATGGCCAGGGATTATCTCGAACAGGCATCCTGAGACAGGCCGTAAGGGGATTATGATCTGGATTGTTCTTCTCTTCCAGGAGGAGCGGGCTTCTTTTTTTCTATTTCCTCCACAGCCTGTTTGATTTTCTGCTGAAGCGCGGAGTCGTCACCAGCCAATTCCTTGGCCTTTCGGAAATGAAACCTGCTCTCTTCTATCTGGTTTAACCTCTTATAATATATCCCAAAATTATAGTGGGCTAAACCCAGCTTTCCCTCCTTACCGTAGGTCATACCCAGATTGTAAAATACCTCGTCTTTTACAGGCGGCATAGCGGCCAGTCTTTCATAGATCTCGGCAGCCCTGGGATATTGCTCGAGATTCTGATAGGAATTAGCCAGCAAAAAGAGGCATTTCTTATCGGTCTCATGATTTAATGTCAGCGCCTTTTCAAGGACCTTAATGGCTTCCCTGTCCTGTCTTTTTAATTGATAGGTCTCGCTCAGGTATCTTAGAGCGGGCAATGGATCCGGCAAACCGTCCACGGCCAGCAGGAAATGATGTATCGCCCTGTCGTATTCTGTCCGCCTTTTAAGGACAAGCGCAAGTCCCAGATGGGCTGATGGCGAATCAGGGTCTTTGTCAAGCTCAGTCCTAAATAACCGCTCCGCTTCATTTGCGTAAAGGTATTTACCCCTTAGGATAGTCTTGAACAGGGGGAAAAGCCTCCTCAAAGGTTCGGTCGCTTCTTTGTGTTCCGATACAGGGGGATAGGATCCCAGCAAGGCTTCTATGTTGGACATCCTCTCCGGTCCGAGGGGATGTGTGAGAAGGTAAGGGGGGACTTCATTGATCCCCCATTGATCCTGCTGGAGTTTTGTTAGGACGCTTATCATGGCCGAAGGATCGAAACCGGCCTTGCTGGCGTATCTGAAACCCATTTGATCGGCCTGGCGCTCGTCCTCGCGGCTGTAACTGAGCATTTTCTGTTGTCCAGCCGCCATGCTGCCAATGATAATGGCGTCGGCGGCCTCACCGCCTATCATGGCTCCCGCCAGCAGCCCGGCCATGGTCGCCAGCCCCACCATCTTGGCTTTTTTGATACGATCGGAAATATGCCTCAAGGAGACGTGAGCGATTTCATGACACATCACACCGGCCAATTCGTCGATATTCTCCATTAATTCTATGAGGCCTGTATATATGAAGATATGTCCTCCCGGGGTGGCGAAGGCGTTGATCTGGTTATCATCTATGACATAAAAGTTGAAATTGAAGGGTTTTGTCTCAAGGGAGTTGACAAGATAATTGCCCAGGTCATTGATATACTCCTCGATAAAGGCATCATCCACCAGTTCGACCTGTTGCTTTAACTCAACAAGGTATTCGCGGCCCAGCTCTTTCTCTTCCTCAATCGACATGCCCATGACATTGGCCGGTTTCGCGTTCACCCATAGAAAGACAGAGGTAAATATGGTCGTAAGGATAATGATATTTATATGTTGCCTATGATCTCTCTTTTCTTTCTTCATTTAGCGCCGTCCTGGGGGCCTCACTCCAGAGCCCTTCAAGGTCATAGAACTCCCTTACAGGCTGATAGAATATATGTATCACCAGATCGCCATAATCCATCAATATCCAGTGACCTTCCCTTTCTCCTTCAATCCCGAAGGCCTTAATCCCTTTATCGCGCATCTTCCTGCTCAAGTGCCGACCTATTGCCTGAACCTGTCGGCTGGAATTCCCTCCAGCGATAAGGAAGTAATCGGCAATGGAAGTTAATTCAGCAACTTCGATCAATACAGGATCTACGGCCTTCCTTTCCATGATAATCTTTGTTGCCAGGAGAGCCTTATCGAGAGAGTTCATGTGTGCGGTACAGTCCCTGTTCGAATATATAAGCCCTTACAGGTTCAGGAAGGAGAAACCGGATGGACTTACCGGCGGCCAGCATCTCCCGTATTCTGGTGGAGGATATATCCATTAAAGTTACCTCTTTGTAGATTATAGTATTTCCCGACGGAAGGGCAAAGACATTACTGCCGTTTACCTTTTCAAAACCAAGCCCCAGTGAAAAAATAAAAGGCGCCAGCTTATCCAGGGAAATACCCGGTCTATTCAAAACCGCAAAATTTGCGTTATAAAAGAGATCTTTGTATTCTTTCCAGGTATTGATCTCCAGAAAGGCGTCCATGCCTATAATAAAAAAGATTTCCACATTATTCTTAAAAAGCTGGTGGATCTCCCTGAGGGTCTCTATTGAATATGAGGGCCCTTTTCGGCGGCCTTCTAGATCAAGGACATCAAGAAGTGAAGAATCCTTTACCCCTATCCGGGCCATGGTAAGTCGATCATGGAAGGGGGTAACGTTCTTTCTGAACTTATGGGGTGGAGATGCCCCCGGGATAAGAAAAACCTTATCCAGCTCCAGATTCTCCCCTATCTCTTCCCCTATACGTAGATGGCCGAAATGGATAGGATCAAATGTGCCTCCCAGGATGCCCAACCTCAAAGATCTTTTCTCCTTTTTTAAGTCCTGACTTGTCCGTTGCCATAAACAATAAATTTTGTGGTGGTAAGTTCTTCCAGCCCCATAGGACCGAAGGCATGAAGCTTTGATGTGTTAATGCCTATTTCTGCCCCTAGTCCCAGCTGATTTCCATCATTGAATCTGGTTGACGCGTTTACCAGAACCACTGATGAATCAACCTCTCCCAAGAATCTCATGGCGTGTTCATAGTCATTTGTGATAATGGCCTCCGTATGGTTCGATCCATATCTGTCAATATGGTCAAGGGCCTCATCCATACCGGAGACTATCTTTACCGCCAGGATGAGATCAAGAAACTCCATGCCCCAATCGGCATCTTGTGCAGGAACGGCTGAAGGGACAAGGGAAAGGGTCTGTGGACATCCCCTGATCTCCACCCCGGCTTCCATTAACCTTCCTGCTATACTAGGAAGAAATTCTGCCGCGACCTCTTTGTGAATAAGCATGGTCTCCATTGCATTGCATACTCCCGGCCGTTGTACCTTGGCGTTAAAGCATATGTCAGATGCTGTGCCATGGTCCGCCGATTTATCAACATAGATGTGACATACACCTTTGTAATGCTTTAACACGGGAATACGCGAATGCTCGGTAACAAAACGGATAAGACCTTCCCCTCCCCTCGGGATGATTATGTCCACGTAGTCTTCGAGACCAAGAAGAATGCGTACCGCCTCCCGATCGGTAGTTGGAATGACCTGCACGGCCTTTTGAGGGAGACCCGTTTCATCCAGAGACTCTTTCAATATTTCCTCGAGAATAAGATTGGATTTGATCGCCTCCGAGCCCCCTTTGAGTATCACGGTATTCCCTGATTTAAGGCAAAGACCTGCCGCGTCTACTGTTACGTTGGGTCTGGATTCATAGATAAAGCCGATAACCCCTAAGGGGATACGCATACGGCCTACGGACAGGCCATTGGGTCTTTTCCATATCCTGGTTACCGTACCGACGGGGTCGGGCAGGGCCGCGATTTCCCTGAGTCCTTCGGCCATAGAATGGATAGTTTCATCATCCAGTGTCAAACGGTCGATCATGGCCGACGTCAGCCCTCTTTCCTCGGCAAGGTCCAGGTCCTTTCTGTTCTCCTTCATAATATGTTCTTTTCTCTGAAGCAGCCTGTCCGCCATGAGACTCAGGGCGGCGTCTTTGGTTCCTCTTTCCACTTTTCTTAATTGCCTGGCGGCTGCCTTAGCGGCCCTTGCCATCTCTTCAATCATCGTCTCCACTGACATGCATATCTCCATCCTTTAGTTCATCAGTTATAACTAGATTATCACGATGAATAACTTCATCATTATATTTGAAACCCAGCCTTGATTCAATATCACTGCTTTTAAGGCCCATTATCTTTTTGATATCGCCGGAATCATAGTTCGCCATGCCAATACCGATTTCCCTTTCCTTTTCGTCCAGCAACACAACCGAATCTCCCAATCCGAAGCTTCCTCTAACCTCCCTGATACCCGAAGGCAGCAGGCTTTTGCCGTTGTTTTTCAGGGCGTCCGACGCACCCCGGTCAATGATCAAGCTGCCTCTGGGAAATCTTGTAAAGGCTATCCAGTGCTTTCGGCCGCATAGGGTTTTGTCCCGGGGAACAAAGAGTGTTCCAACTTCCTCTCCGTCGAATATCCTGCGTAGAACTCCTCGTCTGCGGCCGTTGGCGATTATTACGGGTACACCCGCAAGATTGGCTTTCCTGGCGGCCTTGACTTTGCTGGCCATACCGCCGGTACCCAGAAAACTCGGTATGGAGTCCGCAAATCGAATCACTTGCTTGTCCATTTTGTCCACGACCCGAATAATGCGGGCATCTTTGTATTTTCTGGGGTCCTTATCAAAAAGACCGTCGATATCCGTCAAGTTGATAAGTACATGTGACTTGGTCATGTTGGTGACCATGGCACTCAGATTATCATTATCGCCGAATTTGATCTCATCTACCACCACCGTGTCATTTTCGTTTATTACGGGGATGATCCCCCATGACAGCAGTGTAAAGATCGTGTTCTTGGCGTTCAGGTAACGTCGTCTGTTGTTTAGATCGTCTCTCGTAATCAGGATCTGCGCTACCATTTGCCCGTGACGGCCAAAGGCCTTCTCATAGGCCATCATAAGGCTGCTCTGTCCGACCGCGGCCGTTGCCTGTTGTTCTGATATTGATTGCGGTTTCTTGGAAAGGCCCACCTTTTTTGTCCCTGACGCGATTGCTCCCGAGGATACCAGAATAACCTCTATCCCCCTTTCCTTCAGACCGCATATCTCTTTGGTAAGGTTATTTAAGACTCTTCTATCGAGTCCGTCTTTCCCGGTTAAAACACCACTCCCGGCCTTTACCACGGCCCTTTTGACTGGTTTAAGCAGTTCTTTTCTCATTGCTGTCATTGTATCTTTCATGGTGTCTGTTTTTGGATAATTTATTTGAAAGCACCTGTTTCAGATCATCAAGACCATCACCTGTTAATGCGGAGATAGGCAATGATTCCAGCCCAATACGGCTTAGTTCCAGTTTCATTTTCTGGATATTTGCATGACCGATTGGAACCAGATCCGTCTTGTTGATGAGAACCATCTGGTCCTTCCCGGCCAGTGAAGGACTGTATTTCACCAGCTCATCCTGAAGGACGTGAAAATCCGAAAGCGGATTATCGGCCGGTGCTTGTGCTATATCTATCACATAAAGGAGGAACCGTGCCCTTTCAACGTGCTTTAAGAAACGATGACCAAGACCGCGGCCCTCGCTCGCCCCTTCTATTAATCCCGGTATGTCGACCAGTGTAAGGCTTGTTTGATCTTCAAACTCGATTACTGCCAGGTTGGGGTCAACTGTTGTAAAGGGGTAACTGTCGATCCTGGGGTGGGCCAGGGTGAGTCGTGATAAGATTGTTGATTTGCCGGCATTAGGCAGACCGATAAGCCCTATATCCGCTATGTGTTTGAGCGAGAACCGCAAAAGTCTCTTTTGACCAGAAAGTCCCGGTTGGGCGAATCTCGGAGACCTGTTGGTTGAAGTGGCAAAGTGGGCGTTACCCTTTCCCCCTTTTCCACCGGGAAGGATAAGGATCTCCTCTTTATCCCGGATTAGATCGGCGATCATATCGCCTGTTTCCTGGTCATAAACGATTGTGCCTAAAGGGACCTTTATAATGGTGTCAGACCCGTCTTTACCTTTTTGATTCTTGCCTTTTCCCGGACTGCCGTTCCGGGATTTGAAACACCTTTTTGAACTGAAGTCATATAACGTATGGAGTCTTTTGGAAGCCTCTATAATTACATTCCCTCCATTTCCTCCGTCACCGCCGTCAGGCCCACCCCTGGGAATAAATCTTTCACTTCGAAAACTGACACAACCTCTTCCCCCATCCCCCGAGATAGCGGTAATTACGGCTTCGTCCAAGAATCTCATTCTATCCTCAGGTGATGGAAGGTTTCCGGTTATATTGAGTGTTCGTATACGCTTACCTTTTTTCGATTCTTATTAAACCGTTCAAAGGTGACTCTCCCGTCAATCTTGGAGAAAATTGTATAGTCCTTTCCCAGTCCCACATTCTCACCCGGGTGTATTTTGGTTCCCTTTTGTCTGACTATTATACTTCCAGCACGCACTCTTTGACCGGCATACCGTTTTACTCCGTATCTTTGGCCCGCGCTGTCTCTTCCGTTTCTAGAACTGCCTCCTGCTTTCTTATGTGCCATGGTAAATATTCCTCAGTTTCTAAAGGGCTTAATTAAAATATATTTTCAGTATGTCTTATTTACGCCCTGATTTCCTCAACCTTTGTTAAGGTAAAATGCTGACGAGGCCCCTGCTTTTTTCTGTAATTCTTCCTTTTCTTGTATTTAAAAACGATAATCTTTCTGTCTTTTCCGTGGCTGGCGATACGTCCGGTAACCATGCCGTCCTCAAGATATGGATTACCTAGCTTTACATTTTTGCCGTCCGAGGTCAGAAGGACCTTATCAAAAGAGACAGGATCACCGATATTTCCTGATAGTTTTTCTGTTTTTACAACTTCTCCGGGCGACACGCGATATTGTTTGCCCCCGGTTTCGATTACCGCATACATAAAGCATTACCCCCACGTCAATATATCACTGCTTTCAAAAATAGTCGAAAAATAAATCCTTGGGCCCGTCCGCCCTCCTGGCTTCAGGGCCAAAACACGCTGTCGCCGGAAATCCCGTTACCTTGCCTCCGATGCAATTGCGGTTTTAAACAACCTTTACAAGATATAATAAAATACAATATATACAAAGTCAAACCAATCCAGCAATAGAAATGCCCCCGGCGCGACTCGAACGCACGGCACCCAGATTAGGAATCTGGTGCTCTATCCACCTGAGCTACGGGGGCCGCAGGAATTTGTATCAGAATTCTCATAAAAAGCAAGATTTTTGTTTCATCCGGTTAATGAGTACGTAAAGAATATAGATGATTAAAGCTTATTATGAGCACATTAATGGCCCAGGGGGCTCTCTTTTAAGGGGCGAAAATATTAATAGCATAGTAACTAGGTAAGGTGCCACCCAGGCGGGCGGAATACTTATGAGATAATAGAAAACTCTCGAGTCCGGCCAAGTCTGGAAAAGGCTACCCGCCCGCCTCGTCTTGTTTTGTGCAGGGTCAGTGCACATAAGCGAGTTCGCCGCTTAAAAGAGAGCCCAATGCGCCATATATCGCAAAATATTATGAGCCGTGACCGGATAAACCAGATTTTTTGAAATTATAATATTTATAAAAATCCCTTGATTAGGCAAATAAATAAACTTATATTACAGATATTACTAATTATATTATTTTTTGCTGGGCGGGTGTTGACTCCTGACGGCAGACAGCGAGTAATAATAAGTGGGGATGTAGCTCAGCTGGGAGAGCGGTACGTTCGCAACGTACAGGTCGTCGGTTCGATCCCGATCATCTCCACCATCTATTGTTTCCATCCTCGGATAAGGGTTTCTGAGTCCATGAATACTAGGGCGCTTGGGGTTGCCTCTTTCTTCAACATCTCATACTGAATATCCAGACGGTTTTCCTGTTGATAGCATGATGCGATAAGGAGTGTATGGAAATCAGTCCTAAATAACTTTATTTCTGTAGGAAACGGAGCATATCAAAATGGATAGAAAGGCAAAAGTCAAGAGAAAGACCAAAGAGACGGATATTGCATTGGATTTGAATCTGGATGGAAAGGGCGTGGCTGAGATTGAGACGGGCATACCCTTTATAGATCATATGCTGTGCCTGATGGCCACCCATGGATTCATGGATATCCGGATCTCCGCCAGAGGGGACACGGAAATAGACTATCATCACACAATTGAAGACCTGGGGATCTGTCTTGGTATGGCTATTGATAAGGCGCTCGGGGAAAAGAAAGGGATCCGGAGATACGGCCAGGCAACGGTCCCCATGGATGAATCGCTGGCAAACGTGGTTATTGATATCTCCAACCGACCCTTCCTGGCATACCGTGTCACCCTTAAGGAAAGGAGGACGGGCAGTTTTGATGTGGGCATTTTAAATGAATTCTTCAGGGCCCTTGTGAATTATGGGGGTATAACCATGCATGTTGACCTTATATGCGGGGAGGATCCGCATCATGTAGCGGAATCAATCTTTAAGGCCTTCGGCCGGTCCCTAGATATGGCAACACGTATTGAAAAAAGACAGGAGGGAGCGATACCTTCCACCAAAGGGGTTTTGTAAACCTCAGGCAACTATGTCTTATAGGATTCCCAGGTATATACGTCTTTTTGACCTTTTATTGATTATAATCATTGTTATCCTGATTTCGGGGTGCCAACTTCTGGTAAGGCGAATATCACAAACGTCTCCAATACCCTCCCTTAACGGAAAAATAGTCGTCCTTGGTTTTAGATCCGCGGTTTCAAAGGTTGAAGAAGCGGGCAAAAACATCCTGGAAGCGAGAATATTTTTTAAGGGAAAGGGTAAATGGATGACGGTGGAGAGTTTGGCTGATTTGGGCCTGTCCGATATACTGGATGGCGCTTTTTCCCTCGAGTGAGAATAGGGTGTCGTAGGAAAAGGAGATAGTAATGTGATTGTAATACCGGCAATAGATCTAAAGGATGGCAGATGTGTGCGTCTCCAACAGGGGCGGATGTCCAAAGAGGTCGTATATTCGGAAGCTCCCCAGGAGATGGCCTTAAAATGGTGCCAGGAAGGAGCAGAACGTCTCCATTTGGTGGATCTCAACGGTGCTGTTGAAGGGAGGCCGTTTAACCAGGAGGCTATAAAAAGGATTGCTGAGGCCGTCCCCATCCCTGTCCAACTGGGAGGGGGAATTAGAGATATAAAAACAATTGAGACCTATCTTGGCTTGGGTATTAATCGGGTAATACTAGGGACTGCGGCTTATAGGGACCCGGGGCTTATAGCAACAGCTTGCCGGAGGTTCCCTGACAGGATAATCCTGGGGATTGATGCCAGGGAGGGTCTTGTATCCATTGAAGGCTGGACAGAAGACACTAATATACCTGTTTTTGATATTGCTAGAAAATACGAAGACTTAGGTATTTCGGCGATAATATATACGGATATCCAGAGAGATGGTATGGGTACGGGACCAAATATAGAAGCCACACGGAATCTTGCCGAAGCTATAGACATCCCGTTAATAGCGTCAGGCGGAATTTCAGGGATTGACGACGTAAAAAACATATTATCTCTGAAAAGATATGGGGTAACAGGAATGATTACGGGCAAGGCCCTTTATGAAGGAACGCTTTCCTTGGCCGATGCGATAGGAACTGTAAAACAGATAATTATACAACAGGCCCCAAAAAAATAAGGATCATCCGGCAAATGAGTACGCTTAATGATAAAATTATAGCAAGATTGGTGATTATTTATATAAAGTCCTTTCCGTACTCATTAACCGGATGAACCAAAAATAATTATAGAACAAAAAGGATTTATCCCTTGACTTTTTCTTTAAAATTAGCAATATATATTGTTTTTTAAGAATAAACACTTCCCTATTTGATATGTCGCTTTCCGATCAGATCACAAAAGACCTTAAAGAGGCTTTAAAGGCCAGGGATGAACTCCGAATTTCCTGTATCAGGATGCTCAAATCCGGTATCAAGAACAGGCAGGTGGAAAAGGGTGAAACACTGGAAGACAAGGAAATCCTGTCTCTAATCGGTTCGATGGTACGAAAGTCCCAGGAGGCGGCTAAAGAATTTAAAAAGGGAGGCCGTGAAGACCTTGCCGGAAAAGAAGAGGCAGAGATAAAAATCTTGTCCGGATACCTGCCCGAACAGCTTGAACCCGATGAGATAGAAAAGATTCTCAAAAATATCATTTCCGACTTATCGGCGAGCAGCCTAAAGGATATGGGAAAAGTCATGAAAGCAGCTATGGCTCGAATGGCGGGCAGGGCACAGGGTGCAGAGGTCAATGAAATAGCAAAAAAACTATTGAGTTAGCCCGGATGGTCAGACAGACTTATCATGTTCTTGAATTCGACAGACTACTTCAAATCTTATCGGGCTATGCTTTCTGCCCCTTGGGGCAGTCAGATTGCTTATCACTAAAACCTTCAATAGACCTAAAAGTTATTGAATATGAACAAGAACCGGTTTGAGAGGTGAAAGTCCCTCTAAAACTGAAGGGGTTTTTCCCTTTTGAAGGATTGATCGATATAGCGACCGTCCTGGATAGCTGCGGTGTGGGAGTTCTTTAGGAGGACGGTTAATAAAATGGGGCAAAAAGGCTGACTGTTTTGGTATATGAAATGGATCAACATCAATCCGCCAAAGAAGAGATCAAGAGGATCGCGGATATTGCGGAACTGATCGGTCAATATGTACAGCTCAAAAAGGCCGGGCAGAATTATGTCGGCCTGTGTCCTTTTCACGGGGAAAAGGATCCGTCCTTTACTGTCAGCCCCTCAAAGCAGATGTTCCACTGTTTTGGATGTAAGAAGGGGGGCGATATTTTCGCTTTCTGGATGGAATATCATAGAGTATCTTTTCCACAGGCCTTGAAGGATCTGGCGGAAAGATATCGAGTGCCTCTTCCTGAGAGGGAATTCAGCCCTTCTCAGAAGAAAAAGCAGGAATTGAAAGAGCAGATCTTTCAGCTGAACGAAACTGCTGCAAGATACTATAACCATGTTCTTACCAAAACCGATAAGGGCAAGCCAGGGCTAAAGTATCTGGAAAAGAGAAACCTGGGTAAAGATATTATCAAAGATTTCATGCTTGGCTATGCGCCGCCGGAGTGGGATTCTCTGACCAGATTCTTGAAGGATAAACGGGTAGATATGGATAAGGCTGTTGAGGCAGGTCTTATTATCCCTAATAAGAACGATGGTTACCATGATCGTTTTCGGGGGCGTGTCCTTTTTCCGATCCATAATATACAAAAAAAGGTGGCGGGTTTCGGAGGAAGGGTCCTGGACGAATCATTACCGAAGTATTTAAATACGCCCGAAACACCGGTTTTTCAAAAAGGCGGGTTGCTTTATGGTATTTACGAGGCTCACCGGGCCATCAGGGAGAGAGGCAGGGTGGTAATAGTGGAAGGATACATGGATGTCCTGGCATTGAGGAGTTATGGATTTAATGAAGTAGTGGCTACCCTGGGGACCTCGCTTACCATGGATCATATAAGAAGACTCAAAGGTTACACGGAAGAGGCCGTTGTTGTATTTGATTCGGATAAAGCCGGGAAGGGCGCAACCATTAGAAGCCTCCCCCTATTTCTCAATGAAGGTCTGACAGCAAGGGTTATGGTATTGCCTTCTGGAGATGACCCGGACAGTTTTATCAATAAAAGGGGTTTGAAGACCTTTTCCGAAACCCTTGATAAGGCGATGCCCATTTTTGAATTCTATATCGATTTGAAGGTATCCCGTATAAACGGCGGGATAGATGGGCAAGTAAAACTCTTAAAAGAGATTATCCCCGTGCTCTCTAGTTTGAATATCGAGGCTCAACGTTTGCTCTATGCCCGGCGTTTTTCAGAAAAGAGCGGCATTGCCGAATCAATAGTGGTGGGTGAACTTCAAAACTTTAGGACTTCCCGTCCGCCGAGTAGTGACTTTGAAAAGGCCCTCGAGAAAAAGCTGTCCGCTTCGAAGGCAAAAGGCTGGGATGATATTTATATGCTCAATATATTGATTCACCATCCACATGTTATTGGAAGGTTGATGCAAAACGATTCCAAACTGCTTCTATCCGATCCGGCTGTTATTGAGATATTTGATACTATTAATGAAATCTACAAAATGGACGAGGAGATAATACCATCGGAACTACTTGAAAAACTTGAAGGAGAATCTGCCAGGGAGATATTTAGGGAGGCCATGCTATCCCCGCCTATCTTTTCTGGCGAAGCGGTGGAGCAGGCACTGAATGATTTTGAGAACAGAGCTTATAGGATCAAATTATCGGAATCTTCGTTAAAAGCAGGCGATAATTTAGAAGAAAAAAATCGGATTTTAATGCTGAAAAGAGATAGTCAGGATTAGGTTATGGGCAATTTTTAGGAGGTATAGAATGAACAATAAATCTGATTTGGTGAATCTAAAACGATTGATAGAGATCGGTAAAGATAAAGGCTATATCACCTATGAAGAGTTAAATGATGATCTGCCTGAGGAAATAGTCTCTTCAGAGCATATCGATGACGTAATGATGATGTTTGAAGATCTGGACATTATGGTCATAGATGAGTCAGCTAGAGATGAGATCGAGCGCTCCAAGAAAATAAAGGAAAAAAAGGAGAAGTTACTAGAGAAAGAGAACTATAGGACAGAGATCGTAGATGGGGCAACAAAGGTTTCCGATCCGGTAAAGACGTATCTGAAAGAGATGGGTTATATCTCCCTCCTGACAAGGGAGGGAGAGGTGGATATAGCCAAAAGGATTGAAGAGGGAGAAAGGGAAACACTTGATCTATTATTAAAATGTTGTGTCGCCATTGAATACATAATTGAGCTGGGTCGCAAACTAAAAGAGGGTGAGATCAAGTTGAAGAATGTTATAAATGAGCCTGAATATGAAGAAGGTCATGCCCAACTCGGTGAGAAGAAAGAGTATATGATAAAGGTTATTGATGAGATTGATGGGCTATATCAGAAATATCGCAAGTTAAAACGAGAGGCTTCAAAAAAGAGTTGTCCAGCTGCCAAGAGAAAGAGACTCAATACCAGGATAGAAAAGCTCCATAAAGAGATGGTTGAATTGATAGACAATTTCAAGCTTGAGAAGGGGCAGCTTGATAACATGGGGGCAATGCTCAGGGATTTGACCCTGGAGATGGAAAATGCGGAAAAGACACTCGAGGATTGCATGATGAAGGCCGGGGGCAAGTCAATAACATACATAAAGAAATGTATTACCAAAATCCCGAAGACCGCTAAAGATAATCAGCTGGTAACACCTCTTAAATTAAAAAAGTCAGGATTACTAGCATTCAAATCTGAAATAAATGTGGCTCAGAGATGTATTAAGGATATAAAAGAACGTACCAATATGAATCACAGGGAATTGAAAGAGACCCTACAAAAGGTAACAAGAAGTCTGATAAAGGCTAAAACGGCTAAACAAGAGCTTATTCAGGCAAATTTGAGGTTAGTAGTAAGCATAGCGAAAAAGTACACCAACAGGGGTCTGCAGTTTCTGGATCTTATTCAAGAGGGGAACATCGGGCTTATGAAGGCCGTTGAGAAATTTGAATACCAGAGAGGATACAAGTTCAGTACCTACGCTACGTGGTGGATCAGACAGGCTATAACAAGGGCGATAGCCGATCAGGCAAGGACAATTCGTATACCCGTTCACATGATAGAAACCATTAATAAACTTATCCGTACATCCAGATATCTGGTGCAGGAACATGGGCGAGAGCCTATTCCCGAAGAGATTGCGGAAAAGATGGAATACCCGTTGGAAAAGGTTAGAAAGGTGTTGAAAATAGCCAAGGAGCCCATATCCCTTGAGACGCCGATAGGAGAGGAAGAGGACAGCCATCTTGGTGATTTTATAGAGGATAAGAAGATTGTATCACCCGGTGAGGCGGTGGTTAATCACAGCCTGGGTGAACAGACCAGAAAGGTGCTGACCTCACTTACGCCAAGAGAAGAGAAGGTCCTTAGAATGAGATTCGGTATCGGGGAGAAATCCGACCATACCCTGGAAGAAGTCGGGCGGGATTTTCGTGTAACCAGGGAGAGAATCAGGCAAATAGAGGCAAAGGCCCTGAGGAAATTAAGGCATCCCAGCAGAAGCAGGAAATTGAAGAGCTTTCTCGAGAAATAGATGTATCCATATTGGGAAATTTCCTTGACAAATTGCGCTTACAACTGCATTTTATTGCTTGCGGTAACTCAAAATCAAGGTTTAGGGCCCATAGCTCAGATGGAAGAGCCACCGGCTCATAACCGGTCGGTCCCTGGTTCGAATCCAGGTGGGCCCATCAGAGAGACAAAACATAAAGATGTTTGCTAATATATTAAAAATATCCAAATTTCTGGGACAGATCCCTAGACCCGGAAAAGGCGCACCTTAAAATGGTGCGTCTTTTTGTTTTGTGTGTCGGGCATTACTCGAATTCAGGTGAACTGTTTTAATGATACCCACGGTACAGGATATACTAAATCTCCTGGATGATATGGCGGCTTTCTCCATAGCTGAGGAATGGGATAATCCGGGGCTGCAGGTAGGTTCTCCTTCCCAGGAGGTAAAAAGGGTTTTGATAGCCCTTGACCCCACAGTGCAAGCGGTAAGGAATGCCTCGGCGAGGAGAGCGCAACTGCTGTTCACCCATCATCCCCTTATCTTTAAACCCCTGTCATGCATCAGCAGTGATGCCTATCCGGGGGATGTGGTAAAGGAGGCGTTAGAAAAAGCTGTCTCCGTATTGGCTGCTCACACCAACCTGGATGCTTCAAGAGGGGGTATCAACGACATCCTGGCCGATCTGTTCGGCATTCAAGATACGGAAGTCCTTTCTGAAATAGAAGACTCACATAACCATGAAGTAGGCATAGGCAGAATCGGATTTCTTTCCAGGCCCGCACCGTTTTCAGCTGTGATCGAGACCGTCAAGTGCGCCCTTGGTGTAGATAAACTCTTGGTTATGGGGTGCGAAGATAAAGAGATCCGGAAAATAGCAGTTGTGGGAGGGGCAGGAGGCAGCATGGTACCCGTTGCATCAAGGAAAGGAGCGGATCTGCTTATCACAGGGGAAATAAAGCATCATGAAGCATTGCTGGCCCAAACCATGAATCTGGCCTTGGTTGACGGCGGACACTTTCACATCGAAAAGAAGGCCATGACTCTATTTGCCGAAAAGTTAAGAGACCGGTTAAAAGAATATCACTGGGATGTATTTCTGGAGGTCTACGAAGAAGAGCGGGTACCCATGAGTTATTGTGAATAGAAACCCTGTTTAAACAGGACAATGTAAGAGGATTTGTTAATTAGTGGTAAAGCACTGGCACAAAGGAGGATGTAAGGATTGAAAGAGAAGATTAGAAAGTTGATATTGCTTCAGGATTGCGATAATAAGATAAAGGAGGTGGATCTCAGAAAGAAACAAGCCCCTTTGAAGATACGGGAACTTGAGGAGGATTTTGCCGGCAAAGAAGCAGTGTTCGAGGAAGAAGGGAAGAGACTCGAAGCCCTTAAGAAGGAAAGGCGCACACTGGAGCAAGTAGTTCAAGATCTGGAAAGCAAAATGGAAAAGAGCCAAATAAAACTGAGTAATATAAAGTCTAATAAAGAATATACCGCGGCATTAAAGGAAATCGGGGACCGGGAAAGAGAAAAAGGTAGATATGAGGAAGATGTCCTTCAGATGATGGAGGAGATCGAGGTTATGGAAGAAAAGTATCTTGACGATAAAAATAAGCTGGCAGAACTCAAGAGACAATTCGAAAGAGCCAAGGAGGAGATACAAAACGAGATCACAGAATTGGATAATAGGTCAATTATTCTGGAGAAGCAGCGGGAGGAATTCAGCAGGGCTCTGGATCAGGACCTGCTGAAAAGATATCTTTTTCTCAAGGAGCGAAAGAACGGTGTTGCCATCGGACCGGTTATAAATGGCGTTTGCCAGTCATGTCATATGGGCATCCCTCCACAGCAGTTTATTGAATTGAAAAAGGCTGATTCATTGCGTACCTGCCCCAGTTGCGCCCGGTTGATTTACTGGGGAGAGGACAAATATTATTCAAAGGCTCCGGAAAATTCTGGTTCATCCGGTTAGTGAGAACGTAAAGAAGCAAAAGATTAAACCTTTTTATAAGTCTTAATGGCCCATGGGGCTCTCTTTTACGCGGCGAAAATATTAACAGCATGGTAATTACCTAAGGTGCCACCCAGGCGGGCGGAATAGTTATGAGATAATAGAAAATTCTCGAGTCCGGCCAAGTCTGGAAAAGGCTACCCGCCCGCCTCGTTTGGTTTTTTGCAGGGTCATTGCACATAAACCAGTTCGCCGCTGCAAAGAGAACCCCATGGGCCATATAGCGCAAAATATTTGGATATCATTAACTAGCGTACGCATTAACCGGATGAATCAAAAGTCTTCTCTTTACAAATAAACAAAGTATTATTAAAATATTAAGCGATGTTGGAGTGGGTTGGATGACCGCCGCTTTGGCTTCTGGCGAAGGGGAGGAAAGTCCGGGCTCCACAGGACAGGATGCTGGATAACGTCCAGTCCCGGTGACGGGAAGGAAAGTGCAACAGAAAGGAAACCGCTCCCGGAATATTCCGGGAGTAAGGGTGAAACGGTGAGGTAAGAGCTCACCAGTCCTGCCGGCGACGGCGGGAGCTAGGCAAACCCCATCCGGAGCAAGACCAAATAAGGGGAATTTTAGGGTGGTCCGCCCGAATCCCCGGGTAGGTCGCTTGATCTTGATGGCAACATCAAGGCTAGATGAATGGTCATCGTAGCGGAGTGTGGCATATACTGCTCCGGTAAACAGAACCCGGCTTATGACCTACTCTAACATCTTTTATTGTGTGGGGGAAGAACACCAATGTTTATTATCACGAATTTTCTAGTGGCTGTAGCAAGAATACTGGATATCGGTCTGACCCTGTATATGTGGATCGTTATAGCCAGGGCCGTCATTTCATGGGTGAATCCCGACCCTTACAATCCAGTGGTGAGATTTCTCCACTCGGTAACAGAGCCGGTTATGTATAATATAAGAAGGTGGATACCCGTGTATTATGGAGGGATTGATTTTTCACCGATTATCGTAATACTGGTTATAATATTCCTGCAGTCGTTTCTGGTCCAGAGCCTTATTCAAATGGCTTCGCGTTTAGGATAAACACCAACATGAATGACGTGGAGTCCGCCATCAAAGTAAAGCTCCTCCCCAGATCTTCTAGAAATCAGTTCCTTGGCAAAGAAGGCGATGTCTATAGGATAAGCGTGACCGATCCACCAGTGGATGGAAAGGCAAACCGGGCTTTAATATCCCTTCTCTCCAAAAAGCTCGAGGTCCCTAAGAGAAATATTGAGATAGTATCAGGTAAACGATCAAGGATTAAACGGATTCGAGTGTATGGCCTTTCAGAGGATGTTATTAATAATATGTTGGAAAACATATAGAAGGTCTATCCCTGAATCTTGCATAGACAAACTGTCCAAAGCTAAGCCAGAGGATTCCGGATGGTTTAAGTATGATACTGCATGTCATACAGTTGGCGAAACCTTCCATTAAGGCCCATCAGATCTTTATGGCTTCCCGACTCTACAATATGACCCTCTTCAAGGACAAAGATCCTGTCCGCATTCCTGATTGTGCTCAATCGGTGGGCAACAATAAGGATAGTCCTTTCTCCTTTGAGGCTTTCAATAGATTCTTGAACGAGTTCTTCGCTTTCTGCGTCAAGGGCTGAGGCTATTTCATCTAGGAGTAGGATGGAAGGATCGGTCAGGATTGCTCTTGCTATGGAAATGCGCTGTTTTTGTCCTCCGGATAACAGGGTTCCCCGGTCTCCCACTACCGTATCATAACCACCGGGTTGCCTCATAATAAAAGCGTGGGCATGGGAAGACTTTGCAGCTTTTTGTATCATCTCAATATCGGTCCTCTGAACACCGCAACTGATGTTATTGGCGATCGTATCGTGAAAGAGAAGGATTTCCTGGCTTACCAAACCTATCTGGCTTCGCAGTGATTCCAGGGTGACATTCCGTATATCTATACCGTCAATTAAGATGCTTCCTTTGTTTACATCATAGAAACGGGGGATAAGGTCCAGTAAAGTGCTCTTTCCAGCCCCTGTCGAACCTACAAAGGCTACCATTTCCCCGGCCTTGACCCGGAAGGACACGTCCTTGAGGATCGGTGTCTTTATGTTGTATGAAAAACTTACGTCCTTGAATTCGATGTAATCTCTGTGCCTGGGAAGAGTGATGGCACCCGGTTTGTTTTTTATGTTCGTGGCTGTCCCCATTATACCGAATACACGTTCGGTAGCTCCTTGAAGGGTCTTCAGACTATTATTTATCTTTGCCAGGTTCTTGACCGGTGAATATACCCTTGAAAAGGCGTAGAACATGGAGATTAATTCGCCTAGAGTATGATGAAAATAGATTTTACCCACAATAAGTACGGCGGGAAGAATCAGAAACACAGTCGAATCCATCATGGGGCCTAGACCGAGCTGCCAGCGGTTCCAGTGCATAATCTTTTTATAGAGATTATGGACCCGTTCCCGGAATCTTTCTGATTGGACCCTATCGATACAGAATCCCTGGATAATCTTCAGGCACAGGAGTGTCTCCTGATAGGCAGAAGTGACATCGGCTGTCGCGTCTTGAACCCTTATGGAATGCTTTTTTACCTTCCTGCCGAACAGCCGGATAAGTCCAGTTATAACAGGAACGGCAATAAACACGATAAGGGTAAGCTTATAATTCATAATTAACAGAAAGATGAGAAAGACTACTATGGTAAGGGGATGCTGGACAAGGCCTATCAAAATATTGGAAATATTCGCCTGCATTACGCCCAGGTCGGCGGTAGATCGGGATATCAGCACCCCTGTTTTGTATCTGTTATAGAATCCCTGATCAAGGGAGATGAACTTATCGAACAAGTCTGATCGGAGGGATTTAATTGCCCTGTTTGAAAAGGCCGCTGCGGACAGTTCGCTCAGATATAAGGTGATTGATTTGAATAAAACGGATAATAAGGCGATGGGTGTGAGAATCAGGAGAAGAACATTGGGCGAAATATTTTCCAAAATGACCAGCTCCGTACGGTGCAATGTAAAGAAAGATCCCGGTTCAAAGGCCACCCAGGGGATTTTCCATGCCACCGGATCAGAACCGCCTTTCATGCCTTCGTCCACAAACGGTTGAAGAAGATATGCCGGGACCACCACAAAGATAGCCGAGATAGCGGTCAATATAATAGCGCAGGCTACAAGGGCACGGTGTTTCCTGACGTAAAAGGCGATATCTTTTCCTAATATTCGATCCAGCATGCTAAGAATCAAAACTCCTCGTTCCTGACCGTTGCCATCTGGATTCTAAGCTCCATCCGTCGGTCTGGGCTCTCCTACCTTGGACCATCGTTGGAGGAAAACGCTTTATTTGTTTCAGGGCTATTCTATTTGCATAGAAGGAAGATTGTCAATGGAATTGGTGAAGAAGGGAGTTATCTCTCGAGACGCATCATCATATGGATACCGGTAAGGATAAATAACAGATTAGGTATCCAGGCGGAGAGCAAGGGAGGCAGTATACCTGACAGGCCAAGGGATCTTGAAAATCCCACGGCAAGCATATAGAGGAAACACAGCCCAACCCCTATGGACACGGCAAGGGGCATTCCACCACTCCTTAACCCGAGAGCGACGGGGATCCCTAGAATAGACAGGACGAGACTTATAAGTGGAAACGAAAGCTTGAGATTAAGATCGACCAGGTATGTTGTGTTGTCATAGCCTTCATTTCCCACTGTTTCGGCATATTTCTTCAGTTGTTGATAGCTCATGTCTTCCGGTTCCTTTATCTGCCGGGTGAAGGTATCAGGTGTCTCGGCGACCTCAAGGAACAGTTCAACAAAGCTGGTAAGCTTATAATCTCCATCTTCCTGTAATTCCTGGATAATCCCATTCTCTATTTTCCAGACCCCATTCTGCCATACCCCCCTTTTGGCCTCTATTCTTTTGACCATGTGAAAATGTCTATCAAAGAAGTAGAAAACCGGGTTTTGCATGGTATTGGTGACACCGTCAAAATGCCTTATCCAGTATATGGCATTGGGAGCCTTGTACCAGATCTGATGACTGCCGTAGAAACGTGTCGGGTCCTGTTTGTCAACCTCGATATCCCAGATCTGGTTGCTCTTTGAACTGGCATAAGGGACAATCAACTCGGATAACAGAAACGAAATAATACTTACAGCAAGAGATATTATGATGATAGCCAGCGAAAGCTTTAAGATGTCAATACCACAGGCCTTCATGGCCATAACCTCGTTATTTTTTCTCATTATGGACAACAAGACAATAACAGCTATCAATGTTGCGACAGGTATCATCTGAACGATTATATGGGGGGTTTTATAGAAAAAATATGAGACTATTGTGGCCTTTGAAACACCTGTCTCCACGAAATTATCCAGCTTTTGCACAAAATCGATAAGTAAAAACAGAGAAATAAATACAAAAAGACACAGGATGAAAAGCCAGATAAATTCTTTATATATCTTTTTTTGTAGTACTTTCATGGTGACAATTTGCTATTAAATATCCGCATAAGGGCTGAGCACTTTTAAAATTCTAACCTTAAATCGCCGGGTTTGTCGATGTTTTTCTGCCACCATTGACATAAGGGCTGATTCGCTATATAGTCGGGAACACGAGAATTAATCCTGCTGTTAGAAATATGGCCCTTATATATAAGTTATGTTATAGCCATGGAAAAAAAGATCGGTACACCTAATTCGTGGTTGATCATGGCCCATTGCTTTAATATGGACGGCCGGGCTGCGAGTCACACAATTACGGACAAACTCCCTTATCTTCTTGCAGAAGGGATACTACCGGTAGTCCTGAGCGCTCCAACCGGGGACAAGGATAAGAGATTCCCCCATTTTCAGATCCTTTCGGTGGCTCCCTCCGGGCTTCTCTTTGAAATGCGTCATATCATCAAGAAAAATATCAGCCATCCTGTATTGGTAAGACTTCTTAAATCTATACTGACCATAGTCTGCCTCCCTTTTTACATATTAGAAAAGATTTTGGTAATTAGTTAAGTTTTGGCACCAAATCACACATGAAATCTGAGACTTTTTCAAAGATATCAGTGTGTCGATTGTTATATCTGAATTCTAGCTCTTTGAGATATA
>Ga0315532_1000446_pt1 | contig 33237 bp, 28 predicted proteins | sample SalMarWE160370MG_FD_203082 | JGI IMG/M metagenome (GOLD analysis project Ga0315532, IMG submission 203082) | Salt marsh sediment microbial communities from the Plum Island Ecosystem LTER, Massachusetts, United States - Salt Marsh Sediment WE1603-70 ...
CAAAAAGCAAGAGCGAAATGTCTTTGATTTTATCTATGAATCTGTTATTGCTCATTGGAGTAAGCAAAAATATCCGTTGCTAATTCGTTAAAAAAAACTGTGAATGGTTACAAAAAATCCAAACGGCCTTGTTAAAGGCCGGTGATGAAGCGATTTGAGTCGGCTGCTTTGGTAACTCTCCGGTTATTCCCTTCCACAAGCCAGCACAAAATTGCTCAAATTCTGTGGAAATTCTTCTTGACATTGCACGGGGGGAACAAAACCAAGGCCTTAACAAGATAACTGTTGAGGCACAACCTATGAACAAGCAGGACACATAGATCAAGCCAAACAGCCCTATCAGCAAATCTTTGCGAAAGAACGATGCAGAAAAAAGAGGTGATTTAATGAAAACAGACAAAAAAGTGCTTTTTGCTCATGCGTTATTTAATAAAATGGAGAACAGATGTATCAATAAATCAGATAGGAGGATGTTATCATGGAAATGTTATTCACTCTGAAAAGTAGAATACTGCCATTTCTTTTCATTTGTTTATTCTTTATTAACAGCTTTGCAGATGAATCCTGTAATGTAATCGAATTCAAGACTTTACCCAATAGCATTAAAACAAACATACCAGCTTTCCCTGTTACAGGCCAGCTTCTGGAAACTACAAAAACTCTTTATGTGAATGATGTCAACACACCCTTTGATCCTGTTGGTTTGGATTTTTTTGCTGTGATGGACTTAGAACAGGGTCTAAACACAATAACTATAAAAATTTCAGATGTTAATGGCGGTGAAGTCGCTTACTCGAAAACGATTGAATATGATTCCAATTATTCAACCAGAAAAAAAGAACTTATCTATGCAAACGTTAGATATATTGAGCTGAATAATTCAATAAAGAGCTTTCAAGACGGTGTACTTGTTATTGATACAAAAGAAGATGTCTTTCTGGGGATAATAAAAAATCAGGGGATATTTGGCATAACTAAAGATGGCTCAGAAATAATCCTTAAAAACGGGATGCGCTATTCCACAGAAAACCACTCATACACGGGGAAAAATTTGCCAAATGTTACCACGTCTTCCTACAAGCTTTTGTTTTCAAACGATGGGCAATTTGTTTATCACCGAACTAAAAAGATAAGCCTAGAATTAAACTCGGTTGTAACAAACCTCCCAGTAAGTGCAGAGATAGGTTATCAGGCGGATATAACTAATGATGACAATCGGATCGTAATACCTAATGGCTGCATTGAAATAGATAACAATACATTTATTCCTTTAGACTATATGAATGGAGCAATGGATATTTGGGCTGATATTGCTGTTGACCCGACTGGAAAATATGTATTGACTACAAGCTACAGCTCTGCGCGGGGCAGATTGAACATTCTCACCATCGAGGATGCCAATTTATTAAAAACATTTTATGACCCCCCGGTAGGTAACTATGCAGGAGATATTGTTTTTTCTCCTAATGGGGAAAAGGCTTATGTCGGCTGCTATGGAAACACTTGGTATGCTGGTAATGGTGGTATTATGATCGTTGATATGAATACACTTGGGCTAGACAATAAATTCATGTTGCATGGGCCGAGGTCTCTTGTTGTCTCAGAGGATGGGAATATATATGCTTCTGCATTTTTTACCTTGAATGCAGGTCACTATGAAGGAAACCGAACACTAAGGGGAATAGTTGGGCTTGCTCCTATAGATGATGCAAATAATCTGGAAATCAAAAAGGTATTCTTTGCCAGCCTTCTTAGCACAACGAACGAGCCCTATTACGGTAGGGAAAATATATTCTATAAGCCAGGTAAGCCAGTTTCTGACATCGAGTTCACAGATGTACCACCCTATGGAAGTGATGATAATCTTAAAGGACGGGTCCTGTTTAAAGAGCCGAACGACTGTAACAATTATGCAGTGGCAGTATATATTCTGGTTCCACCCTATGGTTGGTGGACTAAACCTCAATGGGCCTGGCTACCGACAAATACTGTCGATTGTAATTGGATATGCGATATTGTCACAGGTGGTCAAGATAAATATGCAACAGAAATTATTGCTTTTTTGGTACCAAAAGATTCCGATCCACCATTGGCATCGGGACAACAATGCCTTCCAATGGAGTTATATCAGTTCCCATATACAAAGAAAATCAGATACGAGAAAATAAACTTCGCAGGATTAGAATGGTGGATTAAACGACATAAGGATCCTGTTGGACCAGGTCCAAATTACTTCTCAGATAGCAATGAGAACGTCTGGGTCGATCCAAATGGATACCTTCATCTTAATATTCTCCAATCGGGCGGAAATTGGTACTGTAGTGAGGTTATTGCCAATACTAACCTGGGATATGGAACGTATATTTTCACTATTAAAGGCCGGGTAGATTTATTGGATGAGAATATTATACTTGGCCTATTCACATGGGAGGATTGTGTCCCACAACACAATTACCGGGAGATTGATTTCGAGTTCTCCAAATGGGGTAATCCAAATGAACCAAATAACGGACAGTATGTTATACAACCATGGACTACAAAAGGAAATATGTATAGGTTTGCTGTGGATAATTCAAAGAATGATACGACAACGCATGTATTTACATGGAGCCAAAATCAAATACTCTTCAATAGCTACTACGGGGATTTTTCCCTAACTCCCAACCCTAACGATTTTATTGCATCCTGGCGTTATACCGGTAATGATATTCCACCGGCAGGGTCGGAAAATCCAAGAATTAACTTCTGGCTGATGAATGGATATGCACCAAGTGACGGACAAAATGCAGAGATAGTAATTAAAAATTTCCAGTATCTGCCGGAAGTTAATTGATAATTTGTTCATATATGACAAACACGAGCCATCTGGTCGAGAAGAATGAACAGCATAGACAGGGAATTGCCCATCTATAAAACTTAATAACAAGTGCGTGTTAAAAACAGAGCTTTAACGCATTGGGACTCGAAGGGTTTAGCACGCCCGACTTCGACGAGCCCGTACCTGATGGTCCATTGCCACAATAATTTTTTAGGGTGGGCACCGTCAAAGGCGTACGAACACCACAATAGATGGGTAAGCTTTAATCCACCAAACAGAAAGATAAATCGACTTTGGTGGGGCAAGCCCCACCCTACAATTTCTTTTGGTCCTATAAGTTTAAACCTCTTCCATTGTACCTGAAATCCACACCCTCCAATCGAACCCCGATTTAACCGCTTACTGTTTTTAGACGATGTTTAATTTAGTGGGGTTTTAATCTTTGAGCGAGTAAACGATAAAGAAGGTGAAAAAATGAGTAAAAAGATCAGAGGGAGATATCTTATGAAAGAGATAGGTAAAGGTGTTCTAATAGGATTGATTATCGCAGCGATTTCTGCTGTATTGGGTTATTTCTGTTTAGTAAGAGAGAATCAAATAAGAATACAAACAATCCAACGTGACATCGAAAACCTTTCTTCACGCGTTGAAAGGGGAAACGAATCACTTAATGCCCTCAAGCTATTCGTGGTCTCAGCACATCCAGATCGTAATTACATTCCCCTCACATCTGCTGGCAAACTCCAAGATTTAACAGCAGGAGAAATTAACACATTAGCTGGGCAAATAGATAAATATACCACCGCCAGAGCTTTTTCTCTTAACGCTCAAAAAGACAATCTAAAAATTAATGATATCATGACTAAGTACCAAATTGATCAAAATGATCTTCGAAACTACTGGAGCGGTGTAAAAACCCTAAAGCTTGATGAAACCAAGAAGCCCTAACAACTGTCTGCAATCGGACCCAAATAAAGAGGCGCTGTTGAAGTCGTTGTTAAATACGAAAGTGTCAAATTATGAATGTTCCCAGTAACATCGAAAAACTAAAATATCTAACGAACAGTCTTATTGATAAAGCACTTACAGAGATTAGATCAAATAGGCAGGAATCTTCCACAACAATGGAAGAACATTTTCGAACAGCTGAGTATCTTCTTTTGGAAGCTAAAGAGTATGTTGAAGGAGCATGGGAGATGATTGCATCTAAAAGTTATGGTGCATCTTTGGCTCTCTCTCGATGGCTACTTGAGGCATCAATAAATCTATTGTGGGCTGTGGATGATCAGAATGAAGTAGGGCAGCGTCTTAAAGATTTGGTTGGTGAAGCCCTTAGACGCGACGCCATTCTCTGCGAAGGATTAGCCGAACTTTGGCCTAATCATGATGCCGCTTTTAAAAGTAAGGCTAAAAAGGCCAAACAAATAAGGAGGGGCATAGTTAACAAAAAAATAGACCCCCTGAAGAACAGATTGGATAAGATTATACGCTTAAATCATTCTGATAGAATTAAGCTCTATGCTCTCTACAGGATATGCTGTGCATATGCACATCCCAGTTTAAAGGTATGGGAGCGATTTCTAAGCATAGGTAATGCAACTGTATCAAAGAAACCTAATGAAAATATGGACAAGGATAAAAGAAAAATAGCATTTTGGATGGCGGCTACATCCACGCAATTTTTGGTAACAGGTGCCTATTGCTTAACAAATCTTAGAAGAAAAAAACAACTGAATGATTGGTGGATTAATCAAGCGGAACCTTTACTCAATGATATTTGATTACTAAAATTTTTGTTGAAAAACTTGAATTTTGAGAGCTCAAATAATGGTGGGGCAAGCCCCACCCTACAATTTCTTTTAGGCCAATAGAGAACTCTAACAAGAGATAGGATTGATTAAAGGCGGTCAGGTTCCAGCCTTACAAGCGCTCTAATGCTGGCTGTGCAACCGCGCTTTGTTTAATATTGCTGCGGGCCTTTTGCAATTTTTCCGGAAATCTGTCTCTTCTAAATGCTATGGTCCATTTCCGCAAAATAATCCAGCCACCAAAACGAATCAGGTAGTTACGCCAGGAACGATACCACTTTGCCCAGCCCAATTGGATGTTATGAAAAAAGAATACCAGAGTAGGAAATGAGAGAATATTTACAGGAACTAAAAAAATGTATCCAAATTGATAGAACCTGCCCATAATTCTTCTGCCGCTCTGCTGTATCTCTTCAGGACTCAACGGTTTATCCGGTTCGAATAATGGAAAGCTGCCATCATAATATTCCCAGCCGATATCCTCAAGGGAGTAAATCCTATTTTGTTCTTGCAATCTGCTTCTTAATTCCGTGCCTGGTATAGGGACAGGGAGCAATATCTGGACTGTGTCAATTTTTGCCTTCCGGATAAAATCCTTGTAACGTCTGGCACGTTCATTAACAGACATTTGAAAACCGATACTATCCTTGAGAGGATAGCAGAAGATAAACATGCCGTGCACCAAAAATCCGGATTTATGAAATATCTTCGTCAGCGAAAGCATATCAGCCGAGCTGATACGTTTGTTCATGGCCTGCAGTTCCTCTTCGATAGGGGATTCATAGCCGATGCATATCGTTCTAATATTAGCGTCCTTCATAGCAGAAAGCAACTGCTGATCCTGGGCTTTGTCCAGTCGTATCTGAACCGTTATTCTTAATTTTCTGCTGACTCTCCGCTGATAATCAGCCAGCATCCTACAGAATCTTATCGTTTCGTCCCGTTGCTGGCCAAAAAGATCATCAACGATAAAGAAACGCTTGGCGTTGTATGTCTCCACAAGAAGACTGATGTGCTCGAGCAATCGCTCCGGCTCAGCAGCTCTCGGCCTGCCCTTAACGGTACAGAACTCGCAATTCATGCCACAGCCGCGGATTCTTTCCACGGGAAAAAGCCTAATTTTAGCGTAGCGTACCAAGGAAAAATTCGGCAGAGGCAGCTTATCAAAGTCTGTAAGAGGTTCCCGTTTTGCGGTGAAAACAGGCATGCCTTTTTTCAGATAAGCAATGCCTTTGATTTTACTTATGTCTTGATTGTCCTGGATAGCCTGCAAAAGCTGCTTAATAGTTTCTTCTCCTTCTCCGATAACAACATAGTCAATACCTTCTGATAGTGCTTCGGGTATTGTTTCTTGCACGAAATGCTGTCCCCCCGCGATAGTGGTAATTCCCTTGTCCCTGTAGAATTTCGCTATTTTGTACAGTCGGGGTATAGTGCTGGTCAATCCCCCGTATAATCCAATCACATCGGCAGGTCTCTGTTTTTGTAAAAATTCATGGTCGGCTCCCACGCTATCCGATCGGGGGCCGAACTTGCCGAGATTGTTCTCGTCGATCACTTCAACATCCCAGTTTTCCATCTTATTCACGGTGCTGGCCACACAAACAGGACCTAAAGCTGTTGTCCTTTTGGCTATCCGTGAATAAATGTTAAAGGCTGGATACGCTGGAATTACAATCCTCAACCTAAATCTTTTTTGAGATGAATCAAACATAATAAAAACCAATCAGCTCTTTTGCATAACCGAATCCTGAGAATACTCTGGTAATCAGAACAACATCCAGTAAGTAAAAGAAGCTACAGCATTGTATGGCATAAATCAATATTCTTCCAATATTGTTCTATCGAACCCAACGTAGTAAAATTGTGTTTGGACAAGTTCCTCCTACGATTACCAAGGCATCAACAAAAAGCACCGTATGATGGGCACCGCCAAAGGCGGGCAAGCACCACCACAATAGGCGGGCAAGCTTTCGCCCAAGGATAAAACTATGGAGGTGCAAGTCATATCGTACAATTATTGCTCTATCTGAGGCTTTGCCTCATTCGAGCCAAAGCGGCTTGAAGTTGCTCTGGGGTGAGCAATTCGATTTGGCCGCCCAGGAACAGGACGCTGCATCGGCCATCATGCACAGGCTCGGGTTCGTACACTAAAATATTGTCGGTCGGCATATCCGGGTGCTGGCCCGGGATATATACATATTCAACTGGCGTATCAGAGGCTGGGCAGCGAAATACTCGGGAATCGCCGACCCAACGGATGAGCTCCTGCTGCGATGATGGAAATTGCTCGTTTGTTACGGCGTAAGTTTGAATACTCTGCCAGATAGAGCGCAGATTAGTGTGGCAGTTAATCACCAAGGCTTTATTCTGAGTTGTAATCATGGCATCGGTGTACTGCTGGCTGGCTTCGCCAAAACTTTTGATGACCCACCAGATACCAAGGCCAATAAGCCCAAGAAAGATTATAACTGTGATAGTATTGATTATCGTGCCGCCGGGTGCGGCTTTTCGCCTGGACGAGCGAAAAAGATTACAATGCGAATGTTGGAACGGAATTTTCTTTGAAGGCGTCATAATTTTGTCCTCCGGACCTAAAGGCCCATTACCAAAATCCCTAAACCTGGATATAAACAAGCAAAGGACAAATAGCAACTTTTTGAACTTTAAATGATTGTACATGCTTTGTTAGGATAGTGCCAGAAAGTTAGCTTGCAATTTATGGCTCTGTTGAAAAGAGTTCAAAATGTCATTTCGAGCGCAGCGAAGCGGAGTCGAGAAATCCCTCGGCTTGGCTCGGGACAGGTCTGCTTTTTAATAGCTCAGCCATAAATAGATTTCTCCACTTCGCCCCTCAGGGGCTATGGTCGAAATGACAAAGGCACAAATATCAAGCACAATTGGTATTAGAGGATAGATGTGCACATAGACTCGTACGAGTTCGGTAGAATCGTTATCGATGGCGTGACTTACAACAACGATTGTCTGATTCTTGGCAGCGGTGTTCGGCCTAACTGGTGGAGAAAAAAGGGCCACGTGGTTTCAGTAGAAGATGTTCAGCCTATCATTGAGGCAAAGCCACAGGTGTTAATCATAGGAAGTGGAACGTCAGGGATGATGAAAGTGCCGGCGGAAACACAGAATTTTCTAACAGAACACAAAATCGAAGTCGAAACACTCAGCACCTCACGAGCTGTCGAGCGATTTAATGAATTATCCGCACAAGGAGCAAATGTTTCGGCTGCATTGCACTTGACGTGTTAAATCCCCTGCGGAAAAAGCGTGTGCAGACAGAGCTAAATACTTCATTTCTTTGGTTCGGCTTCACTCTTTTGTACTTCGCCGGTCATAGGGACAAAACGGACCGGCATAACGTTCCTTCTGTGCAGATTGCCCTTTTCGTCCTTGGTTATCAAGACCAGATGCTGAAAGCCGAGGCGCCCCTCCACAGGTAATATCATTCTGCCGCCCGGCTTTAACTGCTTGATTAGTGGTGGCGGGACACGCCCAGCCGCAGCCGTACCGATTATTGCGTCAAAGGGCGCCTTTTCGGGCCAGCCGAAATAGCCATCACCGGCCCGGACGAATACATTCTTATAGCCGAGCTTCTTTAAGCGCTCTTTAGCGATTTTCGCAAGCCCCTCTACGATTTCTATCGTATAAACCTCCTTCGCTATCTCGGCGCAGACCGCAGCTTGATAACCTGAACCTGTGCCGATCTCTAAAACCTTTGAGTCTGGCTTGAGCTGCAAGGCCTGTGTCATAAAGGCCACGATGTAAGGCTGGCTTATTGTCTGGTCGAATTCGATCGGAAGCGGATGGTCGTCGTAGGCCCAGCTCTGCTCACGTGCTCTTACAAACGCATGACGCGGCACGATTTGCATTGCCCTTAGCACATTTGGGTCGTTTACATCACGGGCCTGAATTTGCCTGGCGATCATTTCTTTACGTTCTTCGGCTCGTTCACGAAAAGCAGGATGCTCATGAGGCAGGGGTGGTTCTTTCTCGTTGGGATCAGCGGTTTCGTCAGCTTCGTTATATGTCTGTTCGGAATGTGAAGTGAACTCCGGCGGTGGCGTTTCGTGTGTGCACAATACGCCGATAAATAAAAATAAAATCAATAACAGAAAAGCTGGCAGATACCACAAATTCTTGATCTTTTTGGCGGACATATTTATATCCCTCTACTTAACCCCTAGCACGAATACGATCAATTGCTCCCCTCTGCATCAATTCTACAAAACATCCGAATAGGATTCTACTTGAATTTCTCACGAATTCTCACAAGCTCGATATTCCACAAAGGCAACCGTAGTTTCCTGCCAATTGCTGATTGCTTATATATCCTCCGAAGCCAACTACAAAAAGCAGCACTTTTATAACACTTTCCCCTCAACACCTATACTAAATATGCCGATAAGACGATCAGCAAAACAGGGCTTAACACACTCGATCAACACGCACTTTGTGAAACCCGAATTGAGACAACTCGGAGTTGATATGTAGCCACATGACTTATAATGACATCACGCGGGGCAAATCCCTTGATTACCAAATGTTTCGCATGTTTATGGTATAATTAAAATGAAACAGATTCTACGAAAGAATAGTCCCATACACAGTTATCTGGGTACGGACGGCACCGCTTTTCTCGAACACTCACTGAGAGCATTCGAGCGGATTCTGCCCCACACTGAAGTTTGCAAATGGTGGGAAAAGCCAAGAAGGATAAAAGCCCAAGCCACATGGGCTGACAACTCAAGGAAGAGTATCCGTATCACTATATCGGTTGGCCCCCAACAAGGGAATCAACAGCGCCATCTATCATCCGAGCTTAAGCGACGACAAATTCCCAAGGGTATAGGAAAATTTAGTCGCACCTTAGACACACGAGAGCATAAGATATGCCAAGCTATTTTCAAGCACCTCAGTAAAATTATAAAAGAAAATGGTGCTCTGGGGAATCATCTTTCGTTGAGATCTATTCGGGATGATTTTGACGAACAGATAATCGCCCAACACCTTCACGATCACCACCACCTGGATCTCGACGTATTTGAAGTGCTAGCATCCTTACACATGCTTGCAGAGCAAACTTATGAAAATAAGCAACTTGCGTTCGGATGCATCCTCGATCCCAAACCACAGAGAACTACCGGAGCGCAGATATTTCCACAACAAATACTTGACCGTAAGCGCTATCGGGCACTATCAGACGGCTTCAGGTCTGCCTACCATGTAGCAAATAATGGTGCATTGCTTAGATTTGTCGACCTTGAAGAATTCGAGAAACATACCATCTCACAAAGACACTTCTATCCACAATGGGCAGAAGCCTTGGCGCGTGCAAGCCGCAAGAGTCGTTGTGGCATTTGTCTCAATCGAAATGGCGACATACTCGTTTTTGATGAAGGAAGTCTGAGATTTACATATCGATTTGGCATATGGCAATACTGGAATCACAACCACATTGTTGACCTGCTCAAGAATCTCATACGCGTCCAGCGTGTTCCACCAACGTTGGTAAGTAAGGTCGCCAGCGCGGTCTATAGGGCTGCGCTGGACTCCGCCTTCCGAAGAGCAGGAGCTTTGTTTGTCATACTCCGGCTAGAAAAGGATCTGAGAGAGATTGTCCCTATGGGAGACGCCATAAAGGACCAGCACCGAGATAAGGTCGATCAAGCTTTTGATGGCGCATTACCAAGTCAATCGATCCTGTCGCTCCCACGCACTGTTCTTGTGGAACTATCGTCTCTTGACGGCGCTATTGTACTCAACAACCGAGGCAAGTTACTGGCATACGGAGCGGTTCTGAATCCCCGGAAGAAAGGAAAACGCGCCGCTACTGAAGGGAGTCGGACGAAAGCAGCTATCGGCGCGTCAAAGTACGGCATAGCAGTGAAAGTCAGTTCCGACGGCGACATAACAGTATTTCATCAGGGCAAAGAGTTTCTTAGAATATGATCATCCGGTACTCTCCCGCACTGACCCTACCTCGAAACCTGAAACTCAACATTAACGCTAAAGTCTTTATACTGCTTTAAAAGTCAAAATTTTTTGCAAAAAATACCGCTTGCATGGAGGATAACAGCCTCTATAATTAACCAACAGTATCGCGTTAATCGCGAGGCCAATAACGAGATACGAGATACGAGATACGAGATACGAACAACAAGATACGAACAACAAGATACGAACTTTGCGGGTGTAGCTCAGTGGTAGAGCGTCACGTTGCCAACGTGAATGTCGTGGGTTCAAATCCCATCACCCGCTGTAATATAAGAGCACAAGAGTATAAGGGCACAAGGGCAGAAGGGATTATTGCCTGTTTAGTTGCGATTTATGGAGTTAATATAGTGTCGGCGAGTTACCGGCTAAGTTAGTCAGGCATTGGTCGTCGGTACGTTAGCATCCAATACCAAAACGGTAGTGGAAGGAATACCACGAAGACCTGGCTAAGGGAAGATGTCTTCCTGAGGCCTTTTTGTTTAATTATCCGTGAGCCAACAAGGCAAAGCCGTACGGGAGCACCAATATGGATGAAGATGAACAACAACAGACAACAGCGTCGAAAAATATTGTGACCATTGAAGAAGCAGGGCCTTGCAAGAAAAAGGTCATCATAGAAATTCCGGAAGAGGCGATAAGAGAAGCCACAGACGAACAGTACGACAACCTTGGCAAGGAGGCAATAGTGCCCGGCTTTAGAAAAGGGCGAGCACCACGACGACTGCTGGAAAAAAGATTCAGCAAAGAAACATTAGAGCAAGTCAAACTGAAACTACTGGCAGACGCGGGCAAGGCAGCGATCAAAAAAAAGGAACTGGAAGTCCTCGGCGAATATGATATTGACTTCGAGAAAATCGAACTACCTGCCGAGGGTTCGCTTAAATTCGATTTTGAAGTAGAGGTACGGCCGGAGTTTGACTTGCCGATACTGGAGGGCATCCCGGTAAAAAAGACAGAGCTGGAAGTTACCGACGAGCAAATCGATCGGGAAATTGAGCAATTGCGACGATTGGCGGGCGTCTGGACGCCGCGCGAGGATGAGGCTATTCAAGTCGAAGACCAGATAATAGCCGATGCCGTTATCAAGACCGAAGGAGTGGAGGAAGAAGAAAAACTCGACAATATCGAAATCTACGTCAGAGCAAACGGTTTTGTCGGAGAGGTTCCCGTTGAAAAGCTCGACGAGTTGCTGATTGGGGCCAAAGCCGGCGATACCAAACAAACAAACATTGAAGTTCCGAAAACGTACTTCAGGGAACAATACCGCGGCAAAAAGGTAGAAATCGAAATCAGCGTAAAAGATATCAAGTGGCTCAAACCTGCTGAAATGGACGAGACGTTCTTAAAAAGATTTGAGGTCGAAAATGAGAGTGAGCTGCGTGAACAACTTCAGGATATACTACACAGTCGATTAGAAAACCAGGCACGAACCGATATGGCTGAGCAAATTTATCAATACCTGCTCAACAGCACCGATTTCGACCTGCCGCTGGATGTCGTGGGTACGCAAGCGGCTAACGTGCTGAAAAGACAATATGTCAATTTGTTAGTGCGAGGACTGTCTCGTGAGCAGGTCGAAGAACAGATGGAACAGCTACGTGCGAGCAGCGAAGAACAGGCCAAACAACAGCTAAAAACGTTCTTCATAATGGATAAGATTGCGGACAAACTCGAGATTGAAGTGAGTGAGGAAGAGATTAACGGCCGAATTGCAGAATTGGCCATCCAACAAAAACAACGTCCGGAAAGGATGAAAGAGCAAATGGAGCGAGACGGCTCTTTGGTTCAGTTCAGGCTGGAAGTGCGAGACAGCAAGTGTATTGCTAAACTGCTGGAGTCGGCGCAAGTAGCAGAAAAAGAACCCGACAAGAAGGTCAAACCAACAAAGAAAGCCAAGGAGAAATCGCCCAAGAATTCGGACAAACAGAAAAGTTAAGGCGTCATGAGCAAACGGTTAGCTTTAAGTTGCAAAGGAAGGAATCAATGTCGATCCAACAGACCCCCAGAAAGATGATAGAGATTTTTGATGCTCACAATCAACTGCCGCAGTATCAGCGATGGCGGCAGATGGGCTTGAATGAAATGCTGCTCGAGAACCGGTGCATCTTTCTGGATATGCCGCTGGCACCGGACATCATTACTAATCAGGGTACTATAGCATCGGTTGTGATTAAGTCGCTGCTATACCTGGACAATCTGAAACGCGGCAGCGATATTCACCTGTATATTAACTGCCCAGGCGGCAGTGTCGATGATACAATGGCAGTTTACGATACGATCCAATTTATATCGTCCAATGTCTGCACATACTGCATAGGACATGCTGCCAGCGGGGCAGCAGTAATTCTAGCGGCTGGGACAAAAGGCAAACGGTATGCTCTGCCACATTCAAAGGTAATGATACACCAGCCATCGGGCGGAGTAACCGGGCCAGCGGCAGACATCAAAATTCAAGCAGAAGAGTTGCTTAGAACCAAGACCATGATAAACGAAGTTCTGGCAAAACATACAGGTCTGCCGGTAGAAAAAATTGCTGCTGAAATAGAAAGAGACCGATGGATGACAGCAGAACAAGCCCGAGAGTATGGCATTATCGACGAAGTGTTGCAAGTAGAAGACAAGCAGAAAAAGGACTCTAAAAAGCCAAACGATAAGAAGTAGACAAAAAACAATCAAGGAACTAGCCGATTTTGATGTGCCTGTACTGCGTTTAATAGATGAGGGACAATATGGCAACTAATGAGACTCTCATACCAAGAGTTATTGAGAAGAGCGGCCGAACCGAAATGGTGTACGATATCTATTCGAGGCTGCTCGAAGACAGGATAATTTTCTTAGGTGGGCCAATTGACGATCCAACCGCGAACGTGATTATAGCCCAGATGCTGTTCCTGAGCAACAAGGACAACAAGAAAGACATTCACTTCTATATCAATTCACCCGGAGGGTCAATCACAGCGGGGCTTGCGGTCTACGACACAATGCAGTTTTTACGTTGCGAAGTTGCTACATATTGTATCGGGCAGGCAGCAAGTATGGCAGCGCTATTGCTGACCGGTGGTAATGCTCAGAAACGATTTCTTCTGACAAACAGCAAAATACTATTGCACCAGCCGCTAATATCGGGAGTGCTTTATGGAGCAGTGACAGATCTGGAAATAGAAGCCCGTGAAATACTACGGCTACGCAGCCGAATTTACAACATAGTGGCCAAGCACACCGGTCAGAACGCTGAGAAAATCGAAAAAGATTGCGATAGAAATCTGTGGCTGGATGCAGAAGAAGCAGTCAAATATGGCCTTGCCGATAGGATCCTGCAAAAGGCTCCTGAAATAGTAAAAGACCAAGACAAGAACGAGTAAGAGAATAAAAAAGTGAAAAGTGTCGCATCAAACACAGGCACCTCACGGCACGTATATTGGGGTATCTCTACCATATTTCTGCTGATCTTGATAGCGGGCTGTAAAAATCCGGGCAGTCGAGCAGTATCTATTGAGCAAATTGAAAAGATAGAACAAGAACAAATACAACTGCAAAGAGAAATCGCGCTGCTTAAAACTGAAAACGACCAACTCAAAAAGCAAATCCATGTTTTGTTAGGACTGCCGAAGGAAGTCAAGGGCGAGAACATCTATTGCCTACAGAGAATAAAGATTCATGGGTATACCAACATCTACGACAAAGACGAAGACGGCAAAAAGGAGTCTCTTATTATCTACATACAGCCGATCGACCAAGATGGCGACATTATAAAGGCGGCAGGTGAAGTAGAGGTTCAGCTATGGGATCTGAACAGAGACAGTGGCGAGGCGCTGCTCGGTCAATGGACGATAACTGCTGAGAAGCTAAGAAAGTGCTGGCTCACTACGTTGATAACCATGAATTACAGACTAATTTTCAATGTTTCTGATAAAGTCGAGCAGTATGAAGAGCCGTTGACGGTAAAGGTGACGTTTACTGATTATTTAAGCGGCAAAACATTCAAAGAGCAAAGAGTAATCAAGCCCCATAAGCCATAGGTTCGTATCTCGTGAACCGTGATGCGTATTGCGTAATGAAGGAAGATTGAAGCCTGTAGAATTGCCACTTTTCCCAGCAATATTACATCTACAAATTCGATGCTTCTCGCTAATCACGCGTGATCACAAAGTTAATCCTAGTAGTCTGTCAAATTCAATTAAGTAGGTTGTCATTCCGCACTTGATGCGAAATCCAGTCTATTAATAATTTTGGATTCCCGCTTTCGCGGGAATGACAAGCCACAAGAACAATTTTGACAGGGTACTAGGTGAAACATTTATCCTTGAAGACTCTCTGCCAATGCTTAGAATATCGCTATGCAGAAATTCCTCAACAAGATAATCTGCGGCGACTGTATAGAAGTCTTGAGCAAGGTGAATGAACCCTTCGCTGATCTGATCTTTGCCGACCCGCCTTTTAATATCGGCTACAAATACGACAAATACTACGACAAGGTCAAAAGCAAAAACTACATCGCCTGGACAAGAGACTGGATGAGCGCTTGCAAAAAGGTGCTCCGAGCCCACGGCTCATTCTATATAGCTATAGGTGATGAGTACGCTGCGAATGTAAAAATCATAGCCGACGAATTCGGCTTGCATCTACGTAACTGGATAATATGGCATTATACCTTCGGCCAACAAACAAAGAACAAATTCGCACGCTCCCATACTCACATATTCTACTTCGTCAAGGATAAAAAGAACTTTACCTTCAACGACCACGCTGTGCGGCTGCCTTCGGACCGACAATTAATTTATAACGACAGACGAGCCAATCCCACAGGTAAGATGCCAAACGACGTTTGGAACGAATACTCCCGCGTGTGCGGAACATTCAAGGAACGTGCCGGCTGGCATCCCTGCCAGATGCCGGAAAGCCTGCTAAAAAGAATCATAGCGGTAAGCTCTAACCCAGAAGATTGTGTACTCGACCCCTTTAGTGGTTCCGGAACCACCGCAGCAGCAGCATGCCTATTAGGCAGAAACTATGTGGGCATAGAAATTTCCTCAAAGTACGTTGAAAATGCGAACGAACGTTTAGCTGATTTAAAAAGCCAATGGCACGGTTCGACCAAGCTCGCCGAAGTCAGCAATCTGTTTCTCAATCCGATTGAGCTAATTGAATTGAAGCGGCTCTTATCCGATATGAAAAGACCGGCTAAAGAGATTGTGGCTAACAAGGACCTTCTGAAGATATTCACAAATCAATTTGCCGTACGAATGAACAACGGAAAGCGATACAAAGCTGAAGACGTAACGACAGTTTTGAAGGATTTATCTGGTTGAAGAATGCGCGGTCTCAAGATATTGTTTTCACGCTTTTGGCGCTTATCGCAAGTGCTATGATGCTAACTTTGATTCAGCCGCCTATCGGCTGGTCTTTTTTGGCATGGGTGTCATTCGTGCCTTTTATCCTCGCCTGCTCGCCTGAAGCGAAACCCAAGGCTTTAGCGCTAGCAGCATATATCGTGTCACTTGTTTACTGGCTCGGTAATCTATACTGGGTATTTCCAATAACCAAGATCGGATGGTTTGCACTCTGCGTATATATTGCAATTCCGTGGCCTTTATTGGCGCTTTGTCTGCGCTACTGCAGAGCGAAAAGAATACCGTTATTTTTATGCACGGGTGTACTTGTTGTCGGTGCTGAGAGGTTACAAGGAGCTTTTCTCGGTGGTTTCTTCTGGCGGTTCTTAGGCCACAGTCAATATCATAATATCACACTAATTCAAATAGCGGATATATTCGGTGCAGCGGGAATATCGCTTTTAGTTGCCTTGGTCAACGGTCTTATTGCTGAATTGATAATAGCGTGGCGCCACAGGCATCTTTTCAAAGCCAAAACGTTTATAAAAACAGCTATAGTCGGTGCTGCCTTAATAGCCACTATTGTATACGGGCGGTGGAGAATCGAGCAATCAGACATATTTGTCGAAGAGGGGCCATTAGTAGCGTCGCTACAATCAAATATCCCTCAGTCAATTAAGAGGACGTTTCAGGCAGGAGATAAACTCTTTGAAGATTTGATGCAGGATAGCCGGGCGAGCGCAGAAGCAGGGGCTGAACTGATTGTCTGGCCTGAGACGATGGTACAGGGAATACTTGATGCTGACATCTGGCCATACCTTGTGTCGCCCGAGGAGGATGAGGCCTTTGACCAGGCCCTGCGTGAACATGCAAGAGACACTGCCTTTGTGCTAGTAGGAGCGTATGGTGCAGAGATAAAGGTGGACAATAATCAAGATATTTCGCTTGCCAGATATAACTCAGCTTTTCTTTATGGTCCCGATGGTCAGCGTGACAAAAAGCGATACGATAAGATTCATCTTGTGCTTTTTGGGGAGTACCTGCCATTTAAGAAAAGCTGCTCATGGCTGTACAATCTGTTAATGAAATTTACGCCCTTTAACTATGACTACTCACTCGATTCAGGCAGCGAATATACTATCTTCGAAATGACCAAGCCGATCACAGAGTCAGGATTAGTTTCTGGCAAGGAACAAAGTAAACTTTCTTATGAGAGCACTGATAGAGACCAAGAAAGACAAGTCTTCAGATTCGGTGTGATCATTTGCTATGAGGATACAGTCCCGGCTATTGCGCGAAGGTATGCTCTGGATGAGCACGGGCAAAAGCGGATCAACTGGCTGGTCAACATCAGCAATGATGGTTGGTTTGTGAGATTCAAAGATGAGCCGGAAAAAGTAAATCCAAGCGCCGAGCTCACCCAGCACGCAGCAATTTGCGCTTTCAGAGCAGTCGAGAACAGAGTTGCTATCCTTCGCAGTGTCAATACCGGCATAAGTTGCTTGATCGATTCGCTCGGAAAAATTCGCGACGGTTATGTCCAGGCAGGTCCAAATTTGCCCGTAAAAGCGATGGAACGTAAGGGTATGGCTGGATGGTTCGTTGATAGGATGCCAATAGATAAAAGAGTGACATTTTTTAGCAGATACGGCCAGTGGCTCGATTTTTGTTGTGCAGTGTGCTTTGTTTCGATCATAATAGTACAGTTTATGTTGAAGCTCTGTAAAACCAAGCGAGACCAAATTACTCTGTTGAGGCAAGCTAAATGAAACAGACTCGTGGGAAGGTCGGGAAGAAATCGATTGTCTTCGTCGCTCAGGCTTTTATCGCGGCCTGTGCGGTAATAGCAACTTCGGGATGTGAGGATGGATTGCAAATGACTGGCAGCGACAGTTTAACACCAGAGCTACAAGCCGAAGCTCTTAACATCCTCCAGAAAGGCCTTATAGACCCAAATCCACTGATACGGGTTAATACCATCGAAATCGTAGCAGCAACAAACCAAGTCAGGTTAATGCCCAGCGTACAGCGGTTGCTACAGGACTCGTCTGCACCAGTCAGATTCGCAGCAGCTCTGGGCGTGGGCGATATGCGGTACTCACCAGCAGAGAGAACAATCAGACAGATGCTGACGGATCAAGATGGGAACGTTAGAATTGCAGCGGCTTATGCTCTTACGAAACTGGACTATGAGCGGTACTCAGAACATCTCCGCCAAGCTATAACCACCGAAGATCAAACGGTCAGAGCCAACGCTGCTTTGCTACTTGGTAAAAGCGGTGACAGAAGTGCGTTAAACCGACTATACTGGGCTCTGCGCGATAAGGATTCAGATGATAGGGTGGTCATGATAGCAGCAGAGTCGATAGCAATGCTGGGCGATGAGCAAATATATCCAAGGTTGTGGACAATGTTGATAAGCGCTTATGCCGACGACAGAGCATTTGGTATAGAAGCAATGGCCGCACTTGGAACAGAACAGGCAAAAAACGCAATCATTACGATGCTGGACGACAACATATTGGAGGTAAGGCTGATCGCAGCTCAACATCTCGGTAAATTGGGTGACACAATCGGAGAGTCGAGAGTGCTGGAGGTTTTCAAGAAGAATGTGACCTTGGGTATGGACGGGCAGGGCAGGGAACGCGTTATGGTGCTGACGGCTTTAGCGATAGGCGAAATCCGCACGGACACTCTGGCTGGTTATCTGCCGCCGCTTCTGCAAGATCCATCAAAGTTCGTGCGTCTTGCTACTGCTAAGGCCATTCTGCAATATGCTGCCAAAATATAGCTGCCTTGGGCTGTATTATCGGTTCTTGCGACCGAGAACAGTGGATATGGATTCTATCTGGGCTATCTGGGAAAAATAACTTGACCTTTCAGGCCTTAAAGCGTAAAATTATGGTACGTGTATACAGTACATGGATTGGATTTCTGACCTTTCGGGCTTTCGGAATATAGGACCTTTCTAAGCACTTTTTGCACGCGGGAAGCTATATACCGAGACCCCGGATGTATTTACCAAAAGGTGCAAGAAAATAGTAATTCGTGAAAGGAGCCAGTCTTGAGTACGCTTACAAAGGTTCTGATAGTCCTGCTAACTGTATTTTCCATTTTTCTTTGTGGTATAGTAGTTACCTATGTTGCAAATGCTGAAAACTATAAGCAACAATATGACCAGACCTATACTCAACTCAGATCTGCACGGGAAAATGAGAGAAATGCACAGAGACAGTTAAAAGAGAAGATCGCAGAAACAGACGAGCAGACAGCGACTCTCAAGGAACAGATTAATTCATTTACAATACGCAATGAAGAATTACAAGCCGAAATCGACAATTCTGAGAGGCAAAAGCTGTCTTTGGAACAAAGGCTCGACAGTATGGCGGCAGCAGTGAATGCTGCCAATCAAACAGCCAGTCTGCAGACACAATTGTTTGAAAATGCACAAAAGGAGCTGGAAAGGACCAGGTCTCAACAAATCGAGCAGGAAAATGACCTAAAGCAAACTACTGCCACGCTCAACGAGAGAATGGCAATCATATCTCAGCTTCGGAAAGACAACAAACGCTTGCTCGAAGAAAAGGCTGAGATGGAAGCCAGGTTGAATCAGTCATTTCGACAGTATGGCAAGGCCATAACTCCTACGGCTCCGGTGACACCTAAACAAGAGATAGCTCAACCGGTGGTTCAGCCCGTAACCAAAGAAATCGGCCTGAAAGGGTCGATAACTAATGTTGATTTAAAGAACAAGATGGCCAGTATATCTATTGGTGCAGCCCACGGCGTGATGGAAGGAATGAAGTTCCACGTTACCCGCGGTGCTCAGTTTGTCTGCGACATTCTCATCTTTGACGTTCAACCAGAACAGGCTGTGGGCATTCTAGAGCTTTTAGAAGCTACCCAGCAACAACCGCGGGTTGGTGATATGGTAAGCACTAATCTATAGTACAAAAATATCAGGGACGTTCGCTAGGCAATCATGGTTGATGATTGAGGTCGATATATGAGTCCTAACGGTCTGGGCCGTAGCGGAAAGAAAGAGGCCGCGAGTAACATATACACGATTATTCTGGCGGTAGCGTTTTGCGTAGTAGTGGCTACTGCAGCATACGTCGCGTATATGTGCTATACTCAATATGGCACAATCTGGAAAATACAATAGCCCATTGACTATTGACGATAGAGCTCTATTATAAAGCAATATCCGTTCACAGTTGAGAAAGGAGTCGAAACGTGATAGTGGACACAATCCTGGGCTGGTTCAGTATGGATATGGGAATCGACCTCGGCACATGTACGACCTTAGTTTGTGTCCGGGATAAAGGAATCGTCCTTAACGAACCTTCCGTAGTTGCAGTCCGCAAAGGCACCAACACTGTTCTAAACGACGGGGAAGCTGTTGGTCTTGTTGCGCGCGAGATGCTGGGCAAGACACCAGGTTCAATTACAGCAATAAGACCGCTGAAAGATGGTGTAATCAGTGACTTCGAAATCACTGAAGCAATGCTGGGCTATTTTATCCGCAAGGTCCACGGCAGGGGAGGCCTTGTCAGACCGCGAGTCGTGGTTGCCGTACCGAGTGGAATAACTGCGGTCGAACGCCGGGCAGTAATCGATAGCGCCGAACGTGCTGGTGCTCGGAAAGTCTACTTAGTAGATGAACCAATGGCTGCGGGAATAGGCGCAGGACTGCCAATCACAGAGCCTACAGCATCAATGATTGTCGACATCGGCGGTGGAACAACAGAAGTTGCTATTATGAGCCTGGCTGATATCGCTACCGCCGAATCAATCCGGATCGGCGGCGATGACATGGATGAAGGCGTCATCAGTCATCTCAAAAGAACGTACAACCTGCTCATAGGCGAGGCACGGGCCGAAAAGGTTAAAATACAAATTGGCTCGGCCGCCCCGCTTGAAGAAGAACTTACGATGGAGGTAGCCGGCAGAGACACCATCTCAGGGCTGCCCCGCAAGATAGTCATAACAAGCGAGGAAATCCGTGAAGCCTTGCGTGACCCGATAGCTGCAATCATAGAGGCGGTTACGGCAACTTTGGAAAAGGCAGAACCAGAACTTGCAGCAGACTTGATCGACAATGGAATAAACATTTGTGGCGGCGGGTCACTGCTTCGGGGAATGGATACGGTTCTTTCAAACGCCACCGGCTTAAGAGTGGAAATAGTCGAGGACCCACTTAGCTGTGTCGCCCGTGGCACCAGTGTCTACCTTGAAAATCTGGAGTTGTGGAAAGACACAATGGACCATAGTGAACACGGATGGGAGTAAGACCGAACCAGTGTTTTGTGACTCGTGAAATGACGGATGTCATTTCTAAGTGCCCCAAAGACGAATGAAGAATCTGGCCTGCTAATTACAGGTAAACTCTCGTTGCTCGGCCACGCTCAGCATGACAACAGGAGGATGGACAATGACTCAGCCAGGTCAGCAGGATGGCAGGATGATGACCGATGCGCCGGCAAGGTCGGCATGACAGTCCCTTAAAACGCGTGTCAGAAAGTATTAGAAATCAAGGCTTGAAAACAACGAACTACGAATCAAATTTCGCGACTGACACGCTTGCGATTACAAGTATATGGCAAGGAAGCAAACCAGAGTCTCCAGGCGAATGCTGCTCACCTGGTTTATGTTAGGCGGGCTTATCCTTCTGTTCGCCCCAGAAAGACTTACAGGCAAGTTCCAACTTGCCTTTGCCCGTGTTTTCAGCCTGCCTTTGAGCGTCGGCAGGAGCATTTCACTGGCGGCGGGCACGCAGCAACCGCTCAAAGACGCGCAGGAAAGAAAAGAATCCCAATACCAGAACCATATCGCTAACCTTGAAGCGCAGCTAAAACAAAAAAATCTCAGTATCCAGCAACTGTCGGGCTTGCGCGACAGGCACCCGCTGGAAGGGGCAAGTTTAGTGCTGGCTGATGTGATCAGGTCCCCAACCAACGGATCTTCCAGAGAGCTTATCATCAATCGTGGTGCAACTGAAGGGCTTGCTAAAGGACAGTTCGTCCTCGGTGACAACAGTATCATCGGCATTGTATCGGAGGTGTCATTCCGTGCGGCCAGAGTAAAACTATTTACGGATGCAGGCAGCCGAATCGCAATAACAGCGGGCAACCTGGATGTCGAGCGGATGATGCACGGAACAGGCAACAACAAAGCAAAAATCCAATTGCTCCAGATCAAGCACGAAGTGCGCAAGGCTGACCCAGTTTACGCCAGTAAAAAACCAGGCTTTCTGGATGCGCCAATGATAATAGGCAAAGTAGCCGAGTGCCAAAGAGACGATAAAAACCCTTCGCTTTGGGACATAACAGTCGAACCAGTCTGTGACATAGAAAAACTGACGGGCGTGGCTGTGATCGTGATGGAGCTCAAAGAGAATTAGAAAACCGACGCCAAAGGCTCAAAACGCCGGACTGTTTTGCTTAGAGAACGGCGGTTTTGCCTCCGGCTTTGGCTTTTGCTTTTTTCAAAGGACGTGTAATGCGTTGGCTACGGTTTGCAGTTCTTATTATTGCGGCGACGATACTGCAAACCAGCCTAATCGACATGATCTCTGTTACAGCCGCTGAGATTAAGCCAGATGTGCTGTTGATTCTTCTTGTGTTTTTCGCGATCTACAGCAATCCTACCGATGCAGTAATAAGCTCTTTCACCATAGGTTTTGCGGCAGATATAATTGGCCCAACTATGGGGCCGCGAATGATTAGTTTTGGCGTCTTCGGCATATTACTGGCGGATATGCACCAGGTAATCGAAATCCGAAAAATGTCTCACCAATCACTCGCGATATTCATGACAGGTTTTTTAACAGCCGCTTTAGCGTATTTTCTATCCTTTCTAAAAGCGGAGCCGACCGCATCCGGCGCAGCTACCGAGTTGCTCTGGAAGCCGATTTACTCAGCGATAGTCGGGCCAATCTTATTCTTGCCGACAGCCTGGTTCATGCGTATAGGAAAACGAAGAATGAGAAGGTTTTAGTTGGTGACTGGTGACTGGTTATTGGTTATTGGTTATTGGTAACTATTTAATCATACCAATTGTGCTTGATATTTGCGCCTTTGTCATTTCGACCATAGGGTTGCGAAGCAATCCGAAGTGGAGAAATCTATTAAAAAGCAGATTTCTCGACTCCGCTTCGCTGCGCTCGAAATGACATGAATAAGCGCATTGATTATTCACAATTGGTATCAGTTACCATTTAACCAATTTTCCATGACAGGTACAGGCAGTCCGATACGTCTGGTTTTATTTCTCCGTTTAACAACGATGTACAATAGACGAGTCGAAATCTTTATAGCTTTCAGTGCCCTGCTCCTGTTGGCGTGCATTCTGCGTCTGGCACAGATGCAACTGCTGCCGAATTCACGCGTCCGGGATGCCATAGCAGAACTGAAACGCCAAAGAGGGCAATATCAGCAACTAAAAACCCTCCGGGGTAAAATACTGGATAGAAATGGTAAAGTATTAGCACTCGATGAGCCGAGATTCGAGCTAAATATAGATTACAGCCTCACCTGTTTTGCTGATGAGCGTGTCAGAGAAGCAAAACTCATAAATGCACGCAGACAAAACGCGAATATTCTAATTCCTAAAGTTCAAAAACAGCTACGAACAGGATATGAGGATTTACAACAGATAATTGATAAGTGTATACACTTTGGCCTTAGCCGTGACGAAATCGAAGATAGAATCAATCAGATAAATGACAAGATATGGAATCTGCGCAGGTACCTTGCATGGAAAAGAAATTATCCGGATAGAGACTTCTCACAAGCTGTTCCTGATGCTAATGAACAGATTCTATTAACGGCCGCAGTTGATATTGCTGAGATGCACAAAAGTTGGCCTCTTTTGGAACTAAACACCGATGATGATATCTTCGCCGCACAAGTGGAATTTATGAACATCGAAGGAGTTGAGATTTCACCACAGGGACATAGATTTTATCCCTACAGGTCAGTTGCCGCTCAAACAATAGGATGGGTAGGCCCGGCAACCCAAGAGCAAGATAAAGAACTCTTCGCTAATGACAGATTAGCGAGCTACACGCAGGGCGAAGTCTGCGGAAGAGAAGACGGCGTTGAATATGTTTGCGAAAATATTCTTCGCGGCAGACGAGGTGAACTCATCTACGACATAGACCGTCAACTAATCAGTAGAACCGAGATGCAGTTAGGCAGAGACGTCCGACTGACACTGGACATTGAACTTCAGCAAAGGATAGAAGAGTATCTGGCCAACTACAACCACAACCCAGGTTGCGGGCCCGGCATGGCTGTAGTCGTCCTCGATGTCACAACAGGAGACATTCTCGTACTTGCTTCAATGCCGGTTTTCGACCTGAACCGTGCAAGATACGATTATAGTAAACTCATTCGCGATCCCAACAAGCCACTGATAAACCGAGCAATAAACAAGCAGTACCCACCTGGATCGGTTGTTAAGCCATTGATTCTCATCGCCGGATTTGAATCCGGTAACATCACAGCAAATGAGGTCATCGAGTGTCCTGCCGAAAAAGCTCCATTCGGCTGGCCGAACTGCTGGATATATAATAGGCACAGAGACGGCCATAGTAATAGATGGGAAAACTACGCTCGTAATGCTATCAGAGGAAGCTGCAACATATATTTCTCTCGACTTGCGGACAGAATCGAGCCATTAGTGCTGCAGCAATGGCTTTTCAAATTTGGCTACGGTCGTGTTTCGTCGCTCATCGCCCGTGACCCGTCAATCGATTCACAGGTCATGGCGGACGGGTCCCGAGAACTAAGGCAAGTACCCGGAGAAATATCAAGCATTCCATCTAATACAGGAATCTCATCTCTTGAACAAGTACCTGTTCTTGAAGAAGGCGAAAGAAGGCTTTTCGGCATAGGTCAAGGCAACCTGCGTGCGACGCCTTTGCAGGTGGCCAATGCGATAGCAGCTATTGCGCGAGGCGGAGTATACAAGCCACCTAGGTTGTTTTTGGAGGATAAGCCTATTCGTCATTCTGAGCGTAGCGAAGAATCTCTCTCTTCTTTCAGGCCAGATCCTTCGACTTCGTCTCAGGATGACAATTTGCCGGTTGATTCAACATCTCTCGGCATCTCACCACAGACATTAAAGATAATCTATGATGGTATGCAGGCCGTAATTAACGAATCCGGTGGCACAGCCCACGAGGCCTTCGCCTACAGCGGCTTTGCGGAGCAGGACGTGAAGGTTTACGGTAAAACAGGCTCAACAGAGGAGCCGGACAGCGCCTGGTTTGGAGGCTTTACCGAGGATAGTATGGATCGAAAGCTGGCGATAGCCGTTGTTGTTGAGGGTGGCCAGCACGGCTCAAGCGATGCGGCGCCTTTGGCGCGTGACATCATCCAGTTCTGTATCGAATTCGGATATATTGGTAAATCTGTTAATGCTATGTTACAAGTTAATTGATGATTGTCATTGCGAGCGATTCATCCTTCGCAGCAGCGCTGCTGCGGAGAACGGAAGCGAAGCAATCTCGTTTCTGTGAGTGATTGAGATTGCCACGGCCTTTCAGGCCTCGCAATGACATCCCTCGCAAGTAATTCGAAACAAGGCTTACTTTGCCCGAAAGAACCCTATCAAGCCAGAAAACAAAAATTATTGAAAAATGACTGTCGATAAATCATAATTCGTGGCGATGAATGACTCAGAAAATAAAAAAGAGCAGCCGGACAAAGAACCCAGATGCGACCCGAAGCAACTGGAGCTGCTAAAAAAATGCTCCGAAAAAAAGGATATGACCGACTGGAACAACTGGCGTGAAGAAAATCCCAAGGAAGAAATTTGGCTGCAAGGAGTGAATCTGAGGCACGCCCATCTGAAAAAAGCCGACCTAAGCTTTGCCCATCTGGAAGGAGCGGACCTCTTTAGTGCCCATCTGGAAAAAGCGAAACTCTTTCTTGCCCATCTGGAAGGAGCGCAACTCGGTGGTGCCAATCTTGAAGGAGCGAATCTCTATTGCGCCCATCTGCAAAGAGTAAATTTCATAAATGCGCATCTGGAAGGAGCGAACCTGGAAGGTGCCCATCTGAAAGGAGCGAAACTCGATGGTGCCCATCTGGAAGGAGCGGACCTTCGTGCCCATTTGGAAGAAGCATGCCTCAATAAAGCTCATTTGGAAGGAGCGCACCTCGATTGGGCTTTTCTGAAAAGAGCGAGGCTCTTTAGTGCGAATCTAAAAGGAGCTCACCTCAATTGGGCTCATCTGGAAGGAGCGTATCTCCATCAAGCCTATCTAGAAGGAACGAGGTTTAAAGATGTCCACCTAGAAGGAGCGGATTTTAGTGCAGGTAGTGTTGATGGCTCAACATTGTTTTGGAAATGTAGTGTTGACCGCGAGACGGATTTTCGCGGTGTCGGTCTAAATAGCTGCCGGATAGATGAAGGGACAAGATACCTTTTAGAATACAATAAGAGGAGATTGAACTGGGAAGATTGGTATAAGGGTGAATCGTGGCCTATGATGCGCCAATTGTTGACCTGCCCGGTTCGTTTATTCTGGTGCCTGAGTGATTATGGGCGAAGTACCATCCGGATACTGTTAGTTTTTCTTGCTCTGGCAATTTTTTTTGCCGTTGCGTACTGGGCCAAGCCGGATTGTGTAATGGTCAATGGCCAGGTCGGCGGCCTTGTCAACTTTCTACATGCCTTATATTTTTCCGTTGTTACTATGACGACATTAGGTTTTGGTGATATTGCAGCCAATCCGCAAAGCCCCTGTGGGCAAGTGTTGTTAATGCTTCAAGTGTTTTGCGGCTATTTTCTACTTGGTGCCATAGTAACTCGTCTTTCGATTCTATTTACGGCAGGAGGCCCTGCAGGCAGATTCTCAAAAAACACAGAATGAGCTAATTGGAAAATAAGTGAGAGTTGTGACGCAAGCCAGCACGGCTCAAGCGATGCAGCAACTTTGGCTGAAAAAGAAAGGAAAAAATCACTTTGACATTTATTTAATGATGACTACGATTTAGTGGAGATATACTGTCGAGATTCAGCATTTAGTAAGTGTTAAATAATAAGGAGAATCGAAAATGTACTGTCCAAAATGCGGAACAGAAAATCCGGATGATGCTCAGGTCTGTAGCTCGTGCAGCTCTGCTCTGAGTACCGCTTCAGCGCCCCCTGCCCTGCCGGCTGCCAAAACAAGTGGGATGGCTATTGCCTCGTTAGTATTGGCCATTCTTAGTCCGTTTACCTGCCTTATCACGGCGATACCTGCGATAGTTCTCGGCATCGTGAGTCTATGTAAGATTAATAAAAGTGCCGGCCAATTGAAAGGTCAGGGCCTTGCCATCGCAGGCATCTGCATCCCAGCCGTTTCTGTGCCTCTGATCGCGTTACTGATGGGCATTCTGATGCCGGCACTTGCCAGAACCAGACAACTTGCCTTTCGAATGACGTGCGGCACGAACCTATCAAGCCTTGGTAAGGCGATGATCATCTATGCCAATGATTATGATGACATGTTCCCGACTCCATCCGAATGGTGTGATTTGCTAATTGAGCACGCTGAAGTAGTTCCACAATTGTTTTGTTGTAAGGGCGCACCGCAAGGTCCGTGCAATTACGCAATGAACGAAAACGTGGCAAAGCTTGGTGTGAATGCGCCACCCGACATGGTGCTGCTATTTGAGACCGAGCCGGGTTGGAACCAAGTCGGTGGGCCTGAAATTCTGACTACGGATAACCACCAGAGCGAGGGCTGCAACGTACTATTTGTTGACGGCCATGTCGAGTTTGTTAAGGCAAGTGAACTATACAGGCTTAGGTGGAAACCATAGTGACAAGACAGTACCTACGAACAAATTGGGTACGTGCGGTGGTAGTTAGTTACGATGCATTAATGCGATGGTACTTTGTATTGTTGAGCTAATATGCCCAACTTTAGCTGGCAGTGAATAATATGACAGCAATTATTGTTTTCGTGTATATTTCGCAGTAAGGTGCGAGGGTATTTTGTTTCTTTGAGGGATCTGGAGGTAGTTCAGGGTCTTTTTGAGTATCGCCGCAGCTACAGGAGCAGCTACGGTTCCTCCTGTGTAACCTTTGCCAAGACTGACATTGGGCTTTCGGACCGAAACCAAAACAATTACACGAGGATCTTCAACTGGAGCACCGGCTATAAAAGAAGCGATATACGCACCTTCTTGGTAACCTCCCCCTTTGCTTGCAGCCAACTGAGCGGTACCGGTTTTGCCAAATACCTGCCATTTTCCCAGCTTAGCCTTCTTGCCCGTACCCTCGTTAACAACACCTGTCATAGCTTCTGTGACAATCCATTTGGCGATCTCGGGTTTTACAATGTAACCGATTGTCGGTAGTGCAGGTTTAGCATCGATAATCAAGCCATGATTATCCACTGTGGCCCTTACAAGATGTGGTCGAACTAAGCGGCCCTGGTTGGCAAGGATACAAAAAGCTCGGACTAACTGAATCGCTGTGACAGAAATCTCCTGCCCGAAAGGAATCCGTGTCACGCTATATCCAGTCCATTGACCAGGATGCCGTAACAGGCCTTCAGCCTCGCCCGGAAGCTCAATACCAACTTTTTTGCCAAATCCAAAAAACTTCAGGCCATCATACAGCTTCTCTTTGCCAAGCCTTTGCCCAATCTTAGCCATACCTATATTGCTTGATTCGACCAGAATCTCGCGCACTGTCAGATTGCCAAAACCTCTGCGATATTCACCTATTCGGCCAAAGCCTTTGCCATAGTAGTTCCCATGTTCGCAGAATATTTTCTCATCTCTATTTACAGCAGCGGCATCGAGTGCAATTGCGGCAACAATCGGCTTTATTATGCTACCAGGCTCAAACTGATCGGTTATAGCGTGATTGCAGAAAAGGTTCGGATCAGTAAAGCGGGCATCGGCTGGATCAAAATCGGGCAGCGAAACCATAGCGAGCAGCGCTCCGGTCCTCGGTTCAGCCACAATTGCCAAGGCCGACTCAGCCCCATAACTTTCGTATTGCTTGAGAAGCTCAGTCCACGCAAACTGCTGAATGACTGCGTCAAGGCTAAGAATAAGACTAAGGCCGTCGACTGGAACGACACTGCCATGCAATTGCTCACTTTCTGTTTGAAAGGGCCGATAGGGGCAAATAGGTCGGCGACGCACATCGGCGAAGTACACACTCTCACCCGATGATCCCTGCAAATTCTTGTCATATTGAAATTCAACGCCGGCCAGGCCGCGACCATCAGCGCTGGTGAAACCAAGAACATGTGCAGCCAAACGGCCCATAGGATAGTGACGCAGCCAGTCATACTGTATGCCAATACCATGAATCCTGCTGGCTGCGGCGCATTGCTCAGATGAAAGGTCCGTTTTGACCTTCACAAAGCCCGGATTGCTGCTTTCTGTGATCAGCCTGCAAATATCATGCGCACCCATATCCACTATAGAGGCAAGGCAAGTTGAGGTATCCTTTGGGTCTTTAATAATCCTCGGTTCGGCAAAGGCTGTACGGATTACGTTGCTCGCGGCAAGCACTCTGCCCCTGCAATCAAGAATCACGCCACGTTGAGGCTTACGATCGCTATAAGCCCGCTGCTGCGCAATACACGCCTGGGTGTATTGCTCGGCTCTGAAGTATTGTAGGTAAAAACACCAACCTGAAAGAAAAAGAAACACTCCAATCATGATCAGAAGAAAGAAAATAGCTGTGCGACATTGCCTATTCATGGAACCAGAGATCTTTCCACTGCTTTTGATACGTCTTAGGCTCTGTTGAAAAGGCCGGTTGTCATTTCGACCGAAGCGTCTCTTAGGGACGCGGAGTGGAGAAATCTATTAAAAACAGACCTGTCCCGAGCCAAGCCGAGGGATTCCTCGACTCGCTCCCCTGCTTTCTTGCGAAAGCAAGAAGGGGAGCTCGCTCGGAATGACAACTTTTAGGTTTTCAACAGAGCCTACGTCTTACAAAATGTCTACTACTTCAAAGCCAAAGCCGATTCAAAATATCGAAATGTGGACATGGTCAATGCTGAAGATGCTGCGAAATTGCAGCAGGATTAGTCAAACTCTCAAGCTGTAACTGTTTTTGCCAGAGCTGCTGCTTCAATCGATTGTGCTCGGCTTTTAACGTTATGAGCCTGTAATAGCTACGATTATTCGCGCTACGCAGATAGACAGTTAGAACTAGAAGAGTAGTAAAACAAAAAACAGCGAAAAAAAAACGAAGCCGCAATCCCATAGCTTAACAAGTCTCCACAAAAGCAGAACACAATGCCCACACAGGCTCGCTGGCTTGTCCTATCGAGGTGGCATTTTCAAACGGGTACCAACGGCAATATCATCCTCATCGTTTAGAATACCTCCATTAATCTTAGCTATCTCTTGATAGCGTGCGCCACTTCCAAGCTGTTCGGCGGCGATCTTCCACAGACTGTCGCCTTCTTTAACAATGTACCATCGGCCCTTGCCTTCTGCGTGACCGAGAGCTGAGAGATGTTTCCTGCCGATTGACTCGACTTTTTCAAAAAGCCCCTCTGAAAAGACTCCTTGTGAGTCGCCGTCGTTGGCAGTAGACGCAGTCAAAGGTGGTATGACCAACTTCTGTCCGACGTGAACCTCATCGGGTGATCTTAATCGGCTACGGTTGGCCGCAAATATTCTCATCACATTTCTCCTTTTGTTGCCCTGCTGGGGTCCATAGAACTTCTTGGCTATGTTAGCGAGATTGTCACCGTCACAAACTACATATTCTCTGGGTTGTGGAGTATTAGTCGATGCGGTTTCGTCAGACCTACCGGCTCTGGAAGCAGTTGTCGGAGATGCAACAGGAGTTACTTTCAACTCGGTCTGGTGTAGTTCGTCCGACTGGTTTGCCATAGGTGAACTTCCAGGCAATGGAATGGTAGAGCGAATAGTCTCGCCAACCGACTTAGAGTCAGTCTCCGGTTCAGTAGTATCAGCTTGCCTCTGAAGGTACTCCGCCCAGTCGAGGGTTTCTTGTGCCTTTCGAGCTCCAGATGCCAGACCAAGAGAATCTTTGTCAAAATTCAACGTCTCTTCCGCCAACTCGTTATCGTTTGCAACAGCCCGAAAACGTGGTATTCCATTAATTATCAGTGCAATTAAAAATATGAAGATAAGGCCCAGTAGTAGTCCGAGTTTGGCGTCAGATGTCATGGCGAAACTCCATTTCCACTTTCTCATATTCAGTGCTAATTTCTCAGCGCGATCCGTAATTTTGCACTTCTTGCACGTGGATTTACTGTGATTTCATCGCGCGTAGGCACAATTGGCTTATGCGTGACGACGCTATAGATTCCTTTCTTTTCATTTTGTCGAAAGTCACGCTTGACCAATCCATCTTCAAGGCTGTGGAAGCTTATCACAGCGACCCGTGCATTTCTCTTAAGGAGCTGGGGCACAACAGTGAGGAACTCTTTTAGGTTCTCCAGCTCATTATTAACGGCTATCCTTAGTGCCTGAAAGGTCCTGGTTGCCGGGTGAAGCCGCCATCTTCGTTTTTGGCCCGGCCTTCTAAGTGCCCTGCACACTACATCTGCCAACTGGCCAGTAGTAGAAATTGGCTCTTCCGCCCGCTTTTGCACTATGAACCGAGCTATGCGGCGAGAAGCCCTATCCTGGCCGAATCCGTAAATCAAATCGGCTAAAGTTTTTTCGTCCTCTTTATTAACTATATCGGCAGCGGTAGTCTTCAATCTTTTGTCAATTCTCATATCAAGGGGCATATCCTTCTGAAAACTCAGTCCTATACGGTCGTCGGCAAGCTGCGCCGAAGATACACCCAAATCTGCCAGCACAAAATCAACCCTGTCTATGCCCTGCTCGCTCACCCGCTGGTTGATTTCCGAGAAATTCGATCTGACCAATACTACCTTGCATGTGAGGTCCTTCAGCTTCTTTCGGGCACTTTCGATAGCCTTGTCATCGATATCCAAGCCGATGATAAGGCCTTTAGGGCCTAAAGATTTGCCGAACAGATAACTATGACCTCCCTGTCCTATGGTCGCATCGACCATTATCCCATCCGGGGGTAAAGTTATCTGCTCGGCTAAAGTCTCCGTAAGGACCGGGATATGCTCTGCTGTCAAGCCATTCACCTTACGTTAACAGGCCATGGCCGCCATAGTTTATTGCTAAGCGAAACCAGGCCCCGCCACGATAAATTCAGCTTCTCAACCCACGGTCATTGGGCTTTTACGGCCTCTAAGCTTTTCAACGTGAGGCGAGAACACAACACCTGAAAAAACTTTGTCGGCCCTCTTGAGCTGGTCAAGCCGCTCATTTAGAACAGCCAGCGAGTTGAAGGTCTCTTCGTCAACCGGCCTTTCACCAGCCAAAGCCCCACGCACAATCCTGTAGTGATCCGAACTTTGTCCAATCATTCCGTCTCCAGCGAATACTTAAGCTGATTATTTTGTTCACGTAAGACGCGTTTGCGCGCCTCCGACATCTGTTTCTGGTACTGAGGCATGTTATCTGTAACGTACTGCTGCCAGTCCTCGTCATTCCACAGCTCGATGTGGTCTCTGACTCCTACGAGGGTAACGTGATCCTTTAGCCCTGCTCGCTTTCGTAACCTCTCGGTTAGCAGCAGCCGACCCTGTGCATCAAGCTCGACCTTGTTGGCCAGGGCAGAGCTCATTCGCTCAAACACTACGGCCTCGTCGGATGGAGCCCTCTCAGGTGCACCTGCGAGAATGATCTGCTCGAAGTATCTTTCAGGGTAAAGACAGAGGATGCCATTGGCGCCGAGGACGAGATAGAAATTGCTTCCGTGCTCATCGACATCGATCTGGCTTCTAAGCTTATTGGAAACGAGGACTCTGCCCTTGCCATCGATTACATGTTGGAATTCCCCTGTTAATAAAAGCATGTCTTTCGTCCCACTCACTTGCTATTAACAGGGATAGTTTACCACTTTCTACCACTAGGTCAACATACAAACCCCATTTTCCAAGAATTTTTTTCGGATTCTTTTTTCGAACTGTTATACAGTCAGCATAATTCTTATGCACAGAAGCCTTTACAACGGCACGTGGATTTTTCGGACTATATAATTTTCTCAATTGTTACCAAAAATCTCACAGTTCCGGTGTGAATTCTCTGGCTGGTTTGTGTGCCGTAAGTGTAGATGTGTGCCTCGTACCGCTAATAGAGAAATTCCAACCTCCCCTACCACTTCGACCGTATGGACTTCAAGTTGTTAGAAATCCGCAGACAAAGTCTTCGTGACTCATCAGGATAGCCCACTAAAA
>Ga0315532_1000448_pt1 | contig 33182 bp, 27 predicted proteins | sample SalMarWE160370MG_FD_203082 | JGI IMG/M metagenome (GOLD analysis project Ga0315532, IMG submission 203082) | Salt marsh sediment microbial communities from the Plum Island Ecosystem LTER, Massachusetts, United States - Salt Marsh Sediment WE1603-70 ...
TGCAGGAAAAGCTGCTGGAGCAATCATTAGTGCAGCGGAATTCATTGGTGGTTAAAGCACCAGCCGATGGTATTGTCATCCAGATTCAGGCAAACGCCAACAACATTGCTGTGCGGCGACCGGGTGAGGGGATTTTAGGCAGGCCCGGTGAGGTTGTTTTAGCCGGCGACCCGATACTGACCATAGCGGAGCACAAGCCTACACAGATTATTGCTTATGCAAGGGAGAACCAGCTCAACCAGATTCGTGAGGGAATGGCCGTAGAGCTGGTAGGGCTTCCTCAGGATCAGAGCAAAGCACAAATTGTGCGGTCCCAGATATTACGTGTTGGGCCGACCATGGAACAAATACCTCAACAATTATGGCTAAATCCAAACATTCCGGAGTGGGGCAGGCCATTTATGATTAAAGCTCCTCCTCAAATGCAATTGATTGTCGGTGAGAGGGTCGGAATACGAACACTATAAGCAGAAGACAGAAGACGGAAGACGGAAGACGGAAGACAGAAGACGGAAAGAAGAGATTCTGTTCTCTGTTCTCTGTCCTCTGTCTTCTGCTCTCTGTCCTCTGTTGTTTGGGGGGTTGTGCCAAGCATAATTATAAAGTCGAGGCGGATGAGCAAGTCTATGGTATCATTGACCAGAAATGGAAGGAAGAATTCGGCAGCAAAGCTAACTATAGAATCAGCGATGTGCCTTCATCGCCTGACGATATTCAAATATCCAAGACTATACCTGCCGGCAGTGTGCTGAGCCTTTCACAAGCTGTAGCTATGGCAACAGCACACAATCGTGGTTATCAATTGCAGAAGGAAGCTTTGTACACAACAGCATTAGATTTCAGATTGGCCCGCCATCAGTTTGAAACACAATATTTTGGTGGACCGAGCGGCGGATACGATGCCGACTGGAATGATGAGGTCTGGGGAATTGAGTCAAATTGGGGTTTTAACCGGCTGCTGGCAAAAGGTACACAAATAAGTGCTAAGATTTCAACAGCCTGGCTTGAAGTGCTATCCGGTAATATGGAAGGGGGAGTGACCTCTATTTTCACTGCGACTGTGGTTCAACCTTTACTTCGCGGCAGCGACCCGAAAGTAGTATTGGAGAACCTTACGCAGGCCGAGCGCGACACACTTTACCAGATACGCTCTTTCAATCGTTTTCGCAAGATGTTTGTGGTTTCTGTCGTCACACAATACTACCAGGTGCTGGAACTGTACGCGTTGGCTGATAACGCAGAAGCAAACTACAACGCTCTTGCCGAGTTAAGTAGTCATGTTGAAAAATTAGTTAATGTCGGGCGTTTACCCAAATTCGAGCTTAATAGAGTACGGCAGGAGATGTTGAAAACCAGAGATGTATATATTCAATCTAAGAAAGAATATGAGCAGTTGCTGGATTTATTCAAGATAACACTTGGTGTGCCAACCACAGCGGAGTTTCGGCTGGATGAAGGTGTGCTCCAGGAGCTAAAAACCAAAGATATCCGCAACCTGGATTTTAATGAAGACCAGGCTGTAGAGACGGCATTATTTAGACGTCTTGACCTTTCTAACAACGCCGATGTGGTTCTTGATGCGCAGCGTAAGGTCTATGTGGCAGCAGATGCCCTTCGAGCTGACTTGAGCGTTACAGGAAAAACCAATGTTGCTTCTCCAAAGCAGGGCAGCCGACAAACCATGCAGGCTGCCGAGGATTATAATTTAGATTTCGAACTTAATTGGCGATTGGACCGTGTGGCTGAACAGAATGTTTATCGGAAAGCTCTTATTACGCTGAACCAGCAACAGCGTCAGTACGATTTAGCTTCGGATACAATTAGGCTTGAAGTCCGTCAGGCATACCGGGACTTTGCAGAAGCAGTGGAGCGTATCAAACTTCAGTCGGAAGCAGCTTCGGTGGCTACCGAACGCCATAGAAAGACTTCCTTGCTGATGCAATATGGACGCGCCAGCAGCCGCCGGGTTCTGGATGCTCAGGACAGCTTATTTGAAGCGCAAAATGAAGCTATAAAGGCGTTTGTAAATTATGCTGTCGCCACTCTAAACTTTTACAGGGATACCGGCGTCCTCAAAGTACGCCCCGATGGAATGTGGTCTACCTCTGGCGGATAAATCTTCAAGCTAAGCAGGTCCCCACATCAATAGCCACGTTTTTCTCCCTTAAAAAAAACCGAAGTTTTCTATCGTGAATGTACAATGGATTTTAGTGGATTTTCCCAAATATTTATTTTATCGTGTTGGCGCAGTGATTTTACCTTTACAAGGAGTTTGAAAAACAGATGTGTTCAAAAAATGGTATTTATAGCTTTGGCGAGATTGAGAAGAAATGGCAGAAGTTCTGGCAGGAGCAGAAAACTTTTAAGGCAGACGACTGCGACGAGTCCAGACCCAAATATTACGTGCTGGATATGTTTCCCTATCCCAGCGCTGCCGGTCTGCACGTTGGCCATCCGGAAGGTTATACCGCAAGCGATATAGTCGCCCGGTATAAGCGAATGAAAGGCTTTAATGTGCTGCATCCTATGGGCTGGGATGCATTTGGTTTGCCTGCCGAGCAGTATGCCATCGAGACCGGCACACAGCCTGCCCAAACCACACAGAAAAACATCGACAGGATGCGTCAACAAATCAAATCGCTGGGCTTTAGCTACGACTGGGATCGAGAGGTCAATACAACCGACCCAAATTACTACAAGTGGACACAATGGATATTTCTGAAATTCTTCAACAGTTACTTTGACGAGGCTGAGCAAAAAGCCAAGCCGATTGAGCAATTGCCGGTCCCTGGTAATTTAAGCGAATCTGAAAAGCAAAAGTATATAGACGACCATCGACTGGCCTATGAAGCCGATGTACCGGTTAATTGGTGTCCGGCATTGGGGACGGTTCTGGCAAATGAAGAAATAGTGGGCGGCCTTAGCGAACGAGGCGGCCATCCGGTAATTAGAAAGCCGATGCGCCAGTGGATGCTGCGAATAACAAAATACGCAGAGAGACTGCTTGAAGATTTGAAAGAGGTCGATTGGCAGGAGTCGATAAAAAAACTGCAACAGGACTGGATCGGTAAAAGCATTGGTGCTGATGTCGACTTTAAGATCGATGCCTGCCCGCCGTACCATCCTTCGGGAGCTACTTCTCCTGAATTGGATACTTTGGGCAGGCGGGGTTTCGATGGGAACATTCGAGTTTTCACGACGCGGCCCGATACGCTGTTTGGTGCAACATATATGGTGATGGCTCCGGAGCATGAGCTGGTTGATAAGATTGCCTCTGTTGACAAAAAAGAAGCAATCGAAATATATCGTCAGCTTGCAGCTACCAAAAGCGACCTCGACCGCACCGATTTGGCGAAAGAAAAAACCGGTGTATTTACCGGCGCCTACGCAATAAATCCGGTAAACAACGCAAAGATACCAATCTGGATAAGCGATTACGTTTTGATAAGCTACGGCACCGGAGCGATTATGGCAGTGCCGGCACACGATGAAAGGGACTTTGAATTCGCTAAAGAATTCAACCTGCCGATTATTCCAGTTGTTGAGCCGGACGACAGCGAGCAAGCTGAGCTGGTTAAGAAAGGCGAGCTTTGTTTTGCTGGTGACGGTAAAGCAATAAACTCCGGCCAGTTCGACGGTCTGTCAACGGCAGAGTTCAAAGAACAAATTACAAACTGGCTTGCAGAAAAAGGACTCGGCAGAAAGGCTGTAAATTATAAACTGCGTGACTGGCTGTTCAGCAGACAGCGATACTGGGGCGAGCCGTTCCCGATTTTGCACACTGATGATGCTTGCGTCGTTGGACTTAACGAGGAAGATTTGCCGTTAGAGCTACCGGAGGTTGAAAATTATAAGCCTCCAGGGACAGGTGAATCGCCATTAGCAAATATTAGCGATTGGGTGAATGTGACTTTGCCGGACGGCTCAAAAGCAAAGCGTGAAACAAATACGATGCCACAGTGGGCCGGCAGTTGCTGGTACTATCTGCGATATATCGATCCCCAAAATACTCAGCAGGGTTGGGACTCAAAGAAAGAAAAATACTGGATGCCCGTAGATTTATATATCGGTGGAGCTGAGCATGCAGTGCTGCACCTTTTATATTCACGATTCTGGCATAAACTCCTCTACGACCTGGGCTATGTGAGCACGAAAGAGCCATTCCAAAAGCTCGTCAATCAAGGGATGATTTTAGGCGAGGACGGCCAGAAGATGAGCAAGTCCCGTGGTAATGTGGTTAATCCTGATAGGGTGGTCGAAGATTTCGGTGCCGATTCGATGCGGCTTTATGAGATGTTCACGGGGCCGCTGGAGGCAATGAAACCCTGGAGTATGCAGGGCGTGCAGGGTGTATGCCGGTTCCTGCAGAAAACATGGCGGACGATTGTTAATGAGGAAACAGGTGAGCTTGTCGAAGCAGTAAAAGAATCGCAAGTCGATGAAGCGACACTTAGACTGTTGCATCAAACTATCAAAAAAGTTGGTGATGATATCGAGACGTTTAACTTTAATACGGCGATAAGTGCGATGATGATCTTTGTAAATCACCTGAGCAAACAGGATGAAAGACCTAAATCGGTGGTTGAAAAATTCGTTCTTATTCTCGCCCCTTTCGCACCGCATATTGCTGAAGAACTATGGCAGAGATTAGGCCATAAAGATAGCTTGACTTACGAGCCGTGGCCCGAATATGACAAAGAGCTTATCAAGGAAAAAGAAGTTGAATTAGCGGTTCAGATCAACGGAAAAATAAAAGACCGAATAGTTGTTGCGGCTGATGCAGACGAAGAGCAAATAAAACAGAAGGCACTCGCCAGCGAAAAGGTAATTGCTGCTATGGCTGGTAAAAAAGCTAAAAAAATTATTGTTATCAAGTCCCGTTTAGTGAATATCGTTGTTTAGAAGGAGTCATTGCTATGAACAGTGAATGCGGCAGAAGATGCTTTCTTGTGCGCGGGGCAGGTATAGCAGCAGGAATGGTGCTGGGAGGTGTTGGACTTGGCGGTTGTAATAAACAATCTGAAAGGAGGACAGCCATGAAAGGAATCGGTGAAATGATTGCGTATTGCGGACTAAATTGTGCCACGTGCCAGATTTATCTGGCGACGAAAGAGAAAGACCCTAAAAAACAGAGGGAAATGAGGGAGGGGATTGCTCGTTATATCAGGGAGCACTTTGATCCCAAAACACGCGTGGAAGATATTACCGATTGTGACGGTTGCACGGCGGAAAGCGGGAGATTGTTCTCAGGATGCCAAAAGTGTGATGTAAGAAAGTGCGCGAGGCAAAAGAGCCTTCAGAATTGTGCATATTGCAGTGAATATCCCTGCGAGAAACTTAACAAGCTTTATGATTCCGGTGGTGTGGAGGCGGATGCCAAAAAGCGGCTGGACGCAATAAAGGCCGAGCTATAAACTAGGCGGGCTTGAATTACGTAATTAAACGATGAATATCGAAATCGAAGCGAAACTGAAAGTTGAATCACTTGAGGACGTAAAACGCGGGTTAGTCGAACTCGGCGCTGAATTTACAAATGAGAAGCTGCAGAGAGACTTTTATTTCGATGATACGAACAGAACGTTGACTAAAACCGACCAGTGCCTTCGGCTGAGACGAGAGTTGGTGGGTAACAGTGAAAGATTTTTTTTGACTTATAAAGGTGCTAAGGAAAAAGATCAGTTCAAAAAGAGACAGGAAATCGACATAGAAATTGAAGACTTTGATTCGATGGAGAAGATGCTCACCTCTCTGGGATATAATAGAGTGTTGGTTGTAGAAAAAAAACGTGGAACCTGGCGATATCGTGACTGTGTTGTGGCGTTGGATGAGCTGCCATTGTTAGGTGAATTTGTGGAAATAGAAGGGCCGGACGATGAAAAAATCAGCGATGTACAAAATGAATTGGCCCTGGCAAACCTGCAGCACATCCCGGAAAGCTATGCAGGTTTGATGGAGCAAGAACTCCGCACCAACGAGGGACGAGAGACGAAATGAAACCCAACGATGGATATATCGCTTATATTGTGAATCCCAAGGCTGGTGCAAGCAGCAGTAAATTGACCGGTCGTCAATTTCAACAATATCTTGTTGAAAAGGGCTTTAATATCAGAGTGAGCCTGACTACGTCCCTGGAGCATGCTTGCGAATTAGCTACCGATGCAGCGGTTGATTATGACTGCGCAATGGCCGTTGTTGTCGGCGGAGACGGCACCGTTAGAGAGGTTGCACACGGCCTGGAAGGCAGTAACAAAACATTGTTAGTGGTGCCGTGCGGAACAGAAAACCTGCTGGCTAATGAGTTGGGTTTTGATGAAAAATTAAAAACCATAATAAAAACATTTGAGGCTGGTTTCGTTCGGCCTTTGGACCTGGGCAGTGTAAACGGCAAGTGTTTTACTTCTATAGCAGGTTTCGGATTTGACGGCCAGGTGGTCGAGCGTGTCAGCGAGCAGCGAAAAGGACACATTAATTACTTTAATTATTTCCAACCAATTTGGAGAACATTCTGGAATTATAAATTCGACGCAATAAAGGTGGAAGTTGACGGTGAAGAAGTTTTTGACGGTCCCGGATTAGTTTTTGTAGGAAATATTTCAAGATATGCCGTGGGCCTGCAAATTCTACATTACGCCGATTTCGGTGATGGGCTGTTGGATGTATGCATTTACAAATGCGCATCTCGATTACATTTGTTAAAGCATTCGCTTGCGACAGCCTTAAAGCAGCACGCCTATAGCAGTGATGTTATTTATCGTCAGGGCGAAAGCATCTCTGTGAGCTCTAACAGTGCTCGTGTAAAGACCGAGATAGACGGCGACCCGGGTCCGGCTTTGCCGGTACAAATAAACGTTATCCCGCAGGCGGTCGATGTGATGGTTCCGGTGGGAGCTAAGCCGGCGGGGATAAGAACAAGAATTAGAAGAGCAATAGGATAAAGCACGAAGCACAAAATCCGAATTTCGAAACAATATCGAATTACCAAAATCTAAATGACCAAAACAGTTTTGAGCATTTGAGAATTCGTATTTAGAATTTGTTTCGAATTTCGATATTCGAATTTAGGATTTATACCAAATGCCAGATGTGAATAAGATAAGTTTCAAGATTGGGGACGTTGGGGTTGGTCTAAATGCTCCTTTATTTGTTATGGCTGGGCCTTGTGTTATCGAGAGCAAGGCCAATTGCCTCGATATTGCCAAGAGGCTGGTGGATATTGGCCACAGGACCGGCATAGGAATAATTTTCAAGGCCAGTTTCGATAAGGCCAATCGCTCCAGCTTGCACAGCTTTAGGGGGCCTGGCTTAGAGAAAGGTTTGCAGATTCTGGCGGCGGTACGTCGGGAAACCGGACTGGCTGTTATGACTGATATTCATGAGCCGGGGCAAGCTGAAGCTGCTGGAAAGATTGTTGATTGCATTCAAATTCCTGCTTTTCTGTGTAGGCAAACGGATTTGATTTGTGCCTGTGCGCGAACGGGCAAGCCTGTCAATATTAAAAAGGGCCAGTTTCTCTCACCCGGCGAGATGAAGAACGCGGTTGAGAAGATTCGTGCCTGCAAAAATAAAAAGATTATACTGACCGAGCGGGGTACATTTTTCGGATATAATCGGCTGGTCAATGATATGACGGCCATCGAGGTTATGAAAAAGCTCGGCTATCCGGTCGTCTTTGATGTAACGCACAGCACTCAGCAGCCCGGCGGGCTGGGCCAGGCCAGCGGTGGCCGGCGTGAAATGGCCCCGATATTGGCAAAAGCTGCTGTTGCCGCCGGTGCTAATGGACTTTTTATCGAGGTCCATACTAAGCCGGAAAAGGCCAAATCAGATGCTGCCAGCATTATGCCAATAGACTGGCTCGAAGATTTGCTCAGAGTGTGCAAAGAAATATTTCGGATCGTACGTGGATAAAAAAGCAACTAACAAAACCAAATATCTGTATGGGCCGGTGCCTTCACGCAGGTTGGGGCGCAGCCTTGGCGTTGATATTGTACCAGCTAAGGTTTGCACTCTGGACTGTGTATATTGTCAGATTGGTAGAACGACCGATAAGTCGGTAGAACGCAAAAACTATACTGATATTGAGGCTGTTTTAGCTGAGCTTAAAGAGCGATTAGCTGCGGGACTTAAAGCGGATTTTATTACTATTAGCGGCTCTGGCGAGCCGACGCTACATTCTCGGCTCGGCGAGCTTATCAATGGTATTAAAAAGATTACCGATATTCCTGTTGCAATAATAACTAACGGCACATTGCTGTATAGACCAGATGTTCGAGCCGATTGCGCAAAAGCCGATGTGGTTTTGCCTTCGCTTGACGCCGGTGACGAGCAAACCTTCCAGAGAATAAATCGTCCTCATACTGATATTAGCATTGAAAAGCTCATTTCGGGATTATGTTCATTTAGGAAAGAATTCGCTGGCCAGATATGGCTTGAGGTATTTTTTGTCGAGGGGCTGAATACCGATTCAGAGCAGATTGATAAAATCAAAAGTGCTGTAGAATGCATTTGTCCCGATAAAGTGCAGCTTAATACTGCCGTGCGACCTACGGCTGAGCCAAACGTTAAAAGTGTGGACGCTGAGAGGCTGAAGTCGATAGCCGACCTGCTGGGAGAGAAATGCGAAGTTGTCGCTGGTTTTTTACCTCGTCACCATGTCGAGCACTTTGAGAGCAAAGCCGAAGACGTCCTATCAATGCTGAAACGCAGACCTTGCACACTTGAAGATGTATGCCGAGGTCTGGATATCAACCGCAACGAGGCATTAAAATATATCGCCAGCCTTAAAGGACAAGGCGTTATTGATTCCGAAGAAAAAGGCGGAACAATTTTTTTCAAGGCAAATCCTGCACCGGACGATTGAGGCGGGATTTTATCATTTTGCAATAATTTATCAAAAATTTGACTCCATTCTGTCAACATTCCCATTCAATTTGTAAAGACAGGACACTTATTGGCCGATAAAAGCCTTGTGGCATTTTTAGAAGCCACGATTTTATCGCCTTTTGCCCGAGAAAAAAAAATAAAGGCTTGATTTCAGAAAAAAGTTTTTGAGCCGATAATAAATAAGGATATTTAGTGCAGACCGGCTATCGGTCAACATTACAAAAAAATTTTGACTAAATCTAAAACAGTCTGTGGCAATGAAAAAAAAGAGTCGACAACTGGTTTTAAATAAAGCAGGGCAGAGGTTCATCTTCCGTTATGAAGATGGACGTGAAGGTGAGCTTCTGGATGCTTTAATTGAGCAGGCAAAAGATAAGCGGATGGACTTCGATTGGTTTGATGCAGCGGTGCTGAGTTTTAAGCTGACACAGACGCTTATTAGCCGGGCAGATGACCTTTTACACGAGAATGTGGATAGTGGATATATGTAAATTCACATGAAGATATATTCTATGTGATTGTCTCAGTTCCCTCGGCGCAGTTTACCCTGAGCGAAGCCGAAGGGCTCGGGACAAGTTTAGAAAGTGTTTGGCAAATAATCCTGAAATTAAGACGCGAGTTTAGATAGGTAGGTAGATTATGGAAGCAGATAGTGCAATTATCCAGGAATTTCTGAATTACCTGAAATTTGAAAAAAGGTTCTCTGAGCACACGGCAAAGTGTTATTGTGCGGATCTGTGCCAATTCAGCGAATTTCTATTTGGAGCCTCCGATTCCGACAAGTCGGGATTAACAGATGAGCCGGTTTCGTTATCGCACTCACACGGCGGTGTAGCTGTAGCGGTAGAGACTGAAACTACTGTCCAGCTTGACCAGTTACTCCTTTCGGTGCAGACAAACGACGTCAGGTCATATCTGGCACATCTTACTGAAAAGCAGTATTCAAAAGCCACGATAGCCCGCAAGCTTGCAACCTTGCGGAGCTTTTATAAGTTTGTTGTCAAGACAAACAGGCTTGGTTCAAGTCCAGTAACTTCTGTCAGAACGCCTAAGCAGGAGAAGAAACTGCCAAAGTTTCTTGAGTATGAAGAAGTAAAGAGGCTGCTTGAAACGCCACCTATGGATAACTGGCTGGGCGCAAGAGACAGAGCTATTTTAGAGACGCTTTATAGTACAGGTATAAGGGTCAGTGAGCTTGTGGCGTTGAATATGGACGATATAGACTTCTTAGGTGAGGTAGTACATGTCCGAGGCAAGGGCAAAAAGGAGAGAATTGCACCGATTAGCTCGTCAGCCCTGCAGGTTATTCAGCACTACATGGAATTCAGGAATAAACGGGCGCAAAATAACAGCAACTTCGACACGAAAGTTTTGTTTGTAAACAAGCACGGCCGACGGCTAAGCACCCGCAGCGTCCGTCGCAAGATGGATAAATATCTTAAGATGGCCGGGCTGGATTCAGCAATCAGTCCACATACTTTGCGACACAGCTTTGCGACGCACATGTTAAACAATGGTGCGGATTTAAGGAGCGTTCAGGAGCTGCTTGGCCATCAATCGTTGTCCACGACCCAGGTTTATACACATCTGACGACGCGAAAGCTAAAAGAAGTCTATGAAAATGCTCATCCGAGAGAATCCGGCTTTGGCGAAGATCAGTCTCTGGATGAAGCTGTAGGCAATAGCGATGACGATGTTGATGGTTTCTAAAAGCCGTATAATCAGGATTAATAAAAAAAGCCACCTTTATATGGTGGCTTTTTTTATTTAAGCAGGTTTCTCTTAGCGCAAAGGGAAGCTACAACACAATTGCTTTACTTTATCTGCGATCTCGCTGCAGAAAGATTCATCTATTTTGTATTCGCTGTCGCTTATTATTTCTATTTTCCGCAGGATGGTGTCAACTAATGCTGATATGCTCTCCATTTCTGTTGTCCCCATCCCATTTCTTGTGACGACAGGCGTACCTGCTCTGATGCCGCTGCCAATCTCGAAGCCTTTCTCATCGTAGGGCAGGCCGATCTTATCGACAACTATGCCACACTGTTCAAGGCATCTTTGAGCTACAACACCCGTCAAGCCCTTCCTCAAAGCAGCCACATTTACCAGAATCATGTGGTTATCAGTTCCGCCGGTTACAACATCGTGTCCCGAATCTAATAAGCTCTTGGCGAGGCTTTTGGCGTTTTCGATGATTTTGAATTGCCTGGCCTTGTATTCATCTGAAAGTGTTTCTTTCAGGAAAACGGCTTTAGCTGCTATGTTGTTCAGATAAGGTGTTCCCTGCACACCCGGGAATGTTGCATTCTGAATATGCTCCCACAATCTTGTGGTGAGCTTGTCCCTAAGGGACTTGTCGAATCCATTCGTCTCTTGTCCCCCCGCCTGCGCGGGGGCAAGCCTGTCCCCGCGAAAGCGGGGATAATCTTTGCCCATCAAAATCAAGCCGCCGCGAGGACCTCCGGATTTATAAGTGCTTGTTGTAGTAAAGTGTGCATAATCAACAGGTGAAGGGTGAGCACCTGCTATCACTAAGCCGGATATGTGTGAAATATCGGCCAAAAGATAGGCTCCAACCTCATCTGCAATTTCTCTGAATTTCTTAAAATCTACAGTTCTCGAATAGACACTTGTACCGCATATTATTAGTCTCGGCTTGAACTTTATTGCCTGCTCTCTGATTGTCTCGTAGTCCAGAAGGAAGGTTTCTCTGTCAACGCAGTAATGTTCTACATTAAAGAATTTTCCAGTAAAGGAAACCTTCGACCCATGTGAGAAATGCCCGCCATGTTCCAGTGCAAGGCTGAGTATTTTGTCACCGCTTTCCAACAAAGCGGTGAGGACGATTTGATTAGCTGTGGTGCCGGAATGCGGCTGGACATTTGCATATCGCGCGCCAAAGGCCTGTTTGGCTCGGGCTACGGCCAGGTCTTCTATCCCGTCTACAACGCAGCAGCCGCCATGCAGTCTGGCTTTCGGAAAACCCTCGGCTGTTTTGTTCTGTAATACCGAGCCGAGTGCTGCTAAAACAGCCTTCGAGCACTGATTCTCCGCGGCGCCAAGCTGCAGCGTGTTTTGCCGCCTCTCGTATTCTTTTGTTATCAGGCGATATACTTCAAAGTCCGCTTCTTTGAGGGCGCCGAATATATTTTTGTGATATTCCTCGCTGCTTTGCACTTTGTTCTTTTCCAGTGAAATTTCTGACTTAAACATTAAACAACCCCGCATTATGTTGAAATTCGAATTTTGATATTGTTTAGAGTTTAGGATTTAGTGCTTAGGGTTTATGAACCACTCAGCTAAAAAAGTTCCTTACAATGTCGTTAAATGTCACGTAAAGAATAAGAGTCCCTATAATCGCCCAGCCGGTGTAAGCTATGACCCCCTGAACCCGCTCACTCAAAGCCGAACCTTTGACTTTCTCTATCAGCATAAGAACAATCAAACCTCCATCCAGAGGTGGTAAAGGCAACAAGTTAAACACAGCGATGGCGGCGCTTATAAGGCCGAGAAAATAAACGTAGTAAACCAACGGCTGCTCAGCAACAATGCGATAGCTAAACGCTATAATTCCAACAGGCCCCGATAGAAGTTTGGGACTAATAACCCCGCCAATCAGGCGCTTTAGTGTTAAGTATGTCTGGGCAATAAACATAACAGTCCTTCTATATCCCATTGTGATTGCGTCTATTGGCCCGCCGGCTTTGTAAATTCTTTTCATTTCCTCAAATGGTATAAACTCAGCGAAAATAGATTTGACGGTGACGGATTCTTTGCCGCCGGATACTTCCAAAACAGCACTGCCTGTCATTTGCCCATCAAGATAATCAATCTTGACATGCTCACCAGTGTAATTGCTGATCTCTCTGACTATATCGTAAAAGTTTGACACTGTTTTGCCATTAACCGCCGTAATCACAGCTCCACGTGGAATTTCTAATTTAGGCGGGCCATTCTCCGCAGCAACGGTCCTGACAACAACCGGATGCTCAACATCAAGAGCCACTAAGATGCCAATTATTACTCTATCGCTACCCTGCACACGCTTGGGCACAACCGTAACTGTCAAGGTCCTTTCGAGGCCGTTAGGCTCTGCACGCAGCACTTTTACCGGTAATTCTGCACCTTCATGTTCCATAGTAACATTACGCAGCTCGCCATAAGTGGGATTATCAATATCATCAACTGCAAGAATAATATCACCACTTTTCAAATCAGCTCTTTCATCGACGAGCTTTTCTTTGAAGCCAATCTTAATAAGAAGTTTATCAAGTAAAGAAGTGAGCTTATCTTTAACAGAAACGCTTGGGCTGGAAACAGCAGCGACACGTAAGCGAGGCACCATAAAATATATATGACTAAGTTCAACTTCACTTTGTTCAATATCTGGAATTAACCGAATTTGTGATTCAATCTCGTTTACTTCTCCAGGGACGATTCGCTCAGCCACTAATGTCGCTGATGGCGCAAAAGTATTTTGGATTATTTCCTCCAAATCCCAATAGTTTTGCACTTCCGTGCCATTAACAGACTTTATGCGGTCTCCGGGGAGTAAGCCGGTTTTTTTAAGCAAGGCATTAGAGTCCGAAACTTCTGCTATGGTCAAATCCGCCGGCGGAGCGATACCAAAAACCCTCATAGGCTCTCCGGGCAGCTGCTCGGCGACAAGCGCAAAATCTTCAATAGAACCATCCTCGTGCCTTACTGTTAACTCAACCTTTTCACCTTCATCTGACAAAGCAGCTGCCAACAAAATATTGCTGAAGTCCAGGTCTTTGCTCTTGCCAGCAATCTCAATTATTTCATCGCCCGGCTTCAGCCCCGCTTGGGCCGCAGGCGAATTTGGCATTACTTCGCCAACCACCGCAGGTGGCAAACTTATTCCTACAAGAAAAACTATCATAAAAATGATAACAGCGCTGATAACGTTAAAAGTTACACCGGCAGCTATGACTGCAATACGTGTGCTGACCGGCTTATTGGCAAACGAACGCGGGTCGTCGGTGGATTTAACCGGGCCGGTATCATCCTGACCCAGCATTTTTACAAAACCGCCGAATGGAATAAGTCCAATGCGATATTCGGTTTCATCGGCCTCGTCTGTCTCCTCCTCTGCAGAGCCCGTCTCGCTAATGGAGGGTTCCTCTGAACTATCACTTTTTTTTGCGAAGAGAGTTGGTAATATGCGAAACTTAAAACCATCTTTTGTTTTGCGTATGCCTAATAAAGTTGGAGGCATAAAGACGGAAAATGCTTCAACTTTTATACCCGAAAGCTTGGCTATAATGAAGTGGCCGAATTCATGGACGATAACAACAACTCCGAATCCAATCAACACAAACAGCACATTGCTGAAAACGCTGATGTGCTGAACAATCAGATAAATAGCTGCAGCAAAAACCACTATCCAAAAAAGTCCACGTAGATTGTTATTCAACGAACGTTTCAGTTCAGACATCAAATGACTCCGTATTAGATTAAAATTCTAAATTCTAAACCCTAAATCCTAAACAATATCTAAATTCAAACTTGTGGTGAGCTTGCCCCTAAGGGGCTTGCCGAATCCATGCTCAAATTTTCAAAATTCATTGTTTGGGTTATTTGGATTTTCGTCATTTGAATTTGTTTAGGATTTAGAATTTGGTGCTTAGTGCTTTTCATTTTTTAGATTTCGGATTTTGATATTTTCTTTATGCCCTTATGCTCTTGTGCACTTGCGCCTCGACCTCTTTTCTGGCCCAATCATCTATCTGGAGCAGTTCTTCGAGGGACACATTTGTTTTAACTTCGTGTTTGTTCAGGCAATATTCGATCAATTCTACAATATTAACGAATTTAATTCTACCCGCCAGAAACTCTTGCACCGCTGCTTCATTCGCCGCGTTGAAAACGACGGCAGCGGTGCCGCCTGTTTGTGCGACCTCAAAACCTAATGATAGCGCACGAAACGTCTCCAAATCGGGTTTCTCAAAAGTGAGCTTGCCTGTCTCTTCCAGTCGCAGTTGTTTGCCAATCCCGGCCAGACGTGCGGGATACGTCAAGGCATATTGGATTGGAAGACACATATCAGGCTCGCCCATCTGTGCTATAACCGAGCCGTCTATAAATTCGACCAATGAGTGAACTATCGATTCAGGGTGCACCAGCACCTCGATTTTGTCCACCGGCATATCGAATAACCAGTGCGCCTCGATGACTTCTAATGCCTTATTCATCATTGTTGCAGAGTCGATTGTAATTTTAGGTCCCATATCCCAAACCGGATGCGAAAGCGCCTGCTCCAACGTAACGTACTGCAAATCGTCAGAGGACATCTTTCTAAACGGCCCGCCGGAAGTAGTTAAAATAATCCTATTGACTTCTTCGCGGCTGCCCGCCTGAAGTGCCTGGCAGATTGCCGAGTGCTCGCTGTCTATCGGCAGAATTGTGCTGTTATTTTCTTTCGCAGTCTTCATAAGCAGCTCGCCGGCAATAACGAGCGGCTCTTTGTTTGCGATAGCAAGTCTCTTGCCATGCTCGGCCGCTACAAGAACCGAGGGTAATCCTGTTGCTCCAACAATTGCGCTGAGGACGATATCGACCTCGCCGAGCTTGGCGAACTCTATCAAACTATCCGGCCCGCTCAGAATTTCAACATCTAAATCGCAGGTCTGATCTTGAAGCTGCGCTGCATAATCTGTATCTGTAACAGCTATATACTTGGGCTTATATCGCCGCGATTGTTTAGCTAATAGCTCAACATTGCTGTGGGCGCTTAGTGCTACAATTTGGTACTGCGGCCCAAGCGCATCGATTACCCGCAGTGCTTTTGTGCCGATCGATCCCGTTGAGCCTAAGATAGCTATTTTTGTAGTCATAGAGGCCTATTTACATCCGGAATTATATAAGTTCGTTCTTGGCCGATCCCGATAGTATGACAAGGGCCACAAACTGTCAAGACACAAAGGTGGATTAGATTGTACTCGGGTGCTTTTCGCAGTGTAGATCGATTTTTGAGACGTTAATGCCAATGGTTAGGCAGCCCCCGCAGCTTTCTGCCCGCCGCCTCGCCTTGCGTCGATAGACGCGGGGGCAGGCGAAAGCAGAAGCGGGGGTAACATCCAGGTTTGGATTCTGCTTATCGGTCTGCTCGTGGCTGCTGGAGTATGGTTTTCGCCCCGGCTAAAATATACTCTATAACCGAATTTGTTTGATTTACGGCTTGCAAAAAACATTTTTTTATATTATTCTTTTGTATATGCCGATAACTATTTTTAGGTAATAGTCTAAGGCCTTTCGACTATGGGGATTTTTGAACTGGGGGTAGTAGAATATTATCGGATGTGTCGAAATCGTATTTTATGAAGCAAAAAGCGTAAAATGCGGTATAGTTCCAGCATAATAATTGCACATGCTCGCTACGCTAAGTGCTTTACTTAAGATAGGCAGAAAATCTACCTATCCCGTTGAAAAGATATAGAAATTTGAGATATATGCTGGTTAGAGAAGATTTTATTGAGGCTTACGAGGAGACCAAATAATGAATAGACGGATTTCTGTATTGGCGGTGGAGGACGAAGAACATATCCGTAGGGTCTTAGAATATAATTTAAGATTGGATGGATTTGAAGTGTACCCGGCTGCGGATGGTCCAAGGGCTATTGAGCTTGCTAAAGAACAACAGCCTGACGTCATTCTGTTGGATTGGATGATGCCGGAGATGGATGGTTTGGAAGTTCTCTCCAGACTGAAACAGGACAAAGCGACCGAAAATATACCGGTCTTTATGCTGACAGCTAAGGGAATGATGGCTGATGTGGGTAAAGCTTTGTGTGAAGGTGCAGACGACTATATAACCAAGCCATTTGACCCAATGCAGTTAGGTAAGACCATCAGGAAAAAGCTGGAAAAGTACATGGAGGTGGATAATAAGTAAAAGCACGGTTAAAAGGACAAACCTGCACTTGATATTGGTACTTGTGGACAGTCAGTACTATCCACAGATTTTATGATTTTTTATATCGAGTGGTAGTGCAAGGTAAAGAAAAATTCTAATTGATGAGAAAGCAAATAAATGGGGGAGGATGGCTTAATCGAGGAAGAACCGCCTTTGGTGGATTGAAAATTTATCGTTGCTGATAACGATCCGGGAATACCGCAGGAGTATTTTGAAAAGATATTCCGGATATTCAAGGTGTTTTCATCTCGAAACAGACTTGTGGTGAGCTTGTCCCGCCATTAGGCGTCCCTGACGGGACTAAGGGACTTGTCGAATCCAGTTGAAAGCACTGGTATTCGTTTTTCAGCAGTAACAGAATAGTTCAATTGTACGGTAGCTGGATTTAGGTAGAACCAAAGGTAGGCAAAGGAAGCGCATTCTTCTTTGCAAAGCCCTTGCGAGAAGTGGAGGTCAAAAATGAAAAACTCAAGACCGATACTGTTAGTCGAAGATGATATCGTAGATGTTATGACGGTTAAGAGGGTACTTAGGCACCTGCAAATCGATAATCCCCTGGTTCATTTGAAAGACGGGAAAGAGGCGTTCGAATATTTAAAAGACGAAAGCAATACAAAACCCAATATAATTCTTTTGGATTTAAATATCCCATCGATGAACGGTTTCGAGTTGCTAAAAAGTATAAAGGCTGAGGAGAGGCTGAAAAGCATTCCCGTCGTAGTAATGACTACATCCGAAACAACTCAGGATATCGATGAAAGCTTTAATCTGAGTGTTGCTGGATATGTCGTCAAGCCTCTTGATTTTGACCAGGTTATCAAAGCATTTGGAACGATTAATAAATACTGGTCTTTAAGTGAGCTACCAGGTGACCGATAAGATTACGCAAAATTCAGAATATAGAGTCCTGTTGATAGAAGATGATAAGCTTGACCAGATGGCCTTCAAGCGGCTGGTTAAAGAGCAAAATCTTTTATATGATTACATGATAGCAGATTCTTTTAAGCAAGCCAGGGACATCCTGAGCTCCGGGAAATTTGATATCGCTGTTGTAGATTACTTTCTCGGCGACGGGACAGCTTTCGATGTTTTAGATTTAATTGAGGATACTCCTGTTATTTTTGCAACCGGTGCGGGGAACGAAGAAATCGCCATTAAGGCGATGAAGGCCGGTGCCTATGACTATATGATAAAAGACATCGAGCGTAATTATCTGAAAGTTCTGCCGCAGATTATAGAAAAAGCCATCACGCACAAAAAGACAGAGGACGCTCTAAAAGAATATCATGATAACCTCGAAACATTAGTAAAGCAGCGCACTGAACAGCTTGCAGAGGAAAAGGAGCTTCTGGCGGTCACTCTATCAAGCATGACAGACGGAGTCGTTGCGGTAGATGCCGAGAAACACATCATCCTGTTTAACAAAGTGGCTGAAGACCTGACGGGATGGAGTTTTGAAGAGGCACAGACAGAAATAGTTGATGATGTTCTCCACATTATTGACGAGAAAACGAAAAAGGCGGTTGAAAACCCTATTGATAAGGTGCTTGGCTCCGGTAAGACCGAAAGTGGTGCCGATCGGGACGTTCTCGTTGCAAAAGACGCCAGTCAGCGTCCTGTTGCTGCTACTGCAGCGCCTATTCGCAAAGACGATGGGACTGTTATTGGCGTGGTTATGGTCCTGCGTGATGTTGCTCGCGAGCGGGAAATCGACAGAATGAAATCCGACTTTGTTTCATCTGTTTCACACGAATTGCGTACGCCCTTGACTTCCATCAAGGCATATACGGCTACAATACTGCGTGACAAAAACATGCCTGAGCAGGTCAAGCATGAATTTTTAGCTATCATTGATGAAGAATCAGATTTATTGAAAAATCTGATTGAAGGTCTTTTGGAGATATCACGGATTGAATCTAGAAGTGTCAAATTTTTGCGAGAGCCGGTGAACATTACCGACGTCATTAACCAGGTCTTATCAGGATTACAGCACTTAGCCGACAAAAAGAATATTCAGTTAAAAGCAGACATTGGTAACGAACTCGGCCAACTCCAGGGTGATGAAGGCAAGATTCAATCTATGGTTATGAATCTGGTCAATAATGCAATTAAATTTACGCCTGAGAATGGTCAAGTATCTATATCGGCTCGACGCGAGGGTCAAGAGCTGGTCATTCGTGTCAGCGACACCGGTATAGGAGTGCCGAAAGAGGCCCTCACTAAGATATTTAACCGTTTCTTCCGCGTGCATCAGTCAGGTAAGGGCATCCCAGGAACAGGCTTGGGCCTTGCGATTGTTAAGGAAATCGTGAATATGCACGGAGGCAGAATTGAAGTTGAGAGCCAGATCGGCCGAGGCAGTACGTTTACGGTCTTTCTGCCCTTGAATATCAACGCCCCACTATTCGTTTAGCCGTCGCCGGTACGGCGACGGTTCATGCTCATTCGATCGGCTTTTTTCTGTCGGATTAAGCTGTTCTTGCGGCTCCTTCGGCTGGACCTGCCCGCTGCCCCGACTTGCGTCAGGAGACGCAGGGGCCAGCCGATGCATCTGACGTTCCTTGACCGTAGGCATATAAGGGGATAAAAGTACAACTCCGCCCCACGCTATCAGACATGAGATAGCACCTACGACCAGACCCACTTTGAGCCACTCAAGAAAGTGGACGTGCGTTCGGTAGCGCTTTTCAAGCATACCAAGTGCCACAATATTGGCTGTGGAGCCGATCATTGTGATGTTTCCACCGAGACACGTCCCCTGCAGCAAGGCCCACAGTAACGGCGTCTGTTGAAGTTTTTCAACAACTGGCATAAAAGCGGCAACAAAGACAATATTGTCCACGAAAGCCGAACCGATGGCGGAAGTTCCAATGACCATCGGCGTCAGGATTGAAAGCCGACTGCCGAAAGTTTGCTGAAAATAATCTGCAATTCTTTGTGTTACCCGTGTCTCTTCCAGGGTGCCTGCTACCGCGAAGAGCATCATAAAAAATAGAAGAGTCCACCACTCCACATCCGCTTCAATATAGTGCCGCGACCGCTCGTGACGCCAGAGCATCAACAGGCCCGCAATCACCAGCGGCGCCACGATTAAAACCGTGTTCGGCGCCAGTCCCAGCTTCATTTCGAGATGGTGATGCAGGGCGATGAACAGTATCATGCCCACCAGAACAGCAAGCCCTCGCTTATACGGGACCTGTACAAGAGGACCTAATCCAAGCCCTACTTCCCTGCGGGCCTCCAGACGCTGTGACAATAGAGCAATGTCACGCCTAAACCACCACATCAGTGCTACCAGTGAAATCGATAGGGTCACCAGCATAATCGGAAATGACCAGTGTATGAAATCCATAAAGCTAAGAGGCGGTGAAGCGTTTTGTCCTATCAGAATCCCGACAGGATTGCCGAGCATTGTTCCGCTCGAGCCGATGTTTGTCCCCATAACCGCAATGATGATAAACGGAATCGGACGGACCTTTAAAGTGTCACACACCTGAAATATCAGCGTTGCGACAAATACAATAGAAGTGACCTCGTCCACCGCGCAGGCCATAAAGGCCCCGAGAAAAACAATAATGACCACAAACTTCGGGCCGGTTATCCCCTTAAGGCTTATGACTCCCTGAATTATCCAGGTAAATAGGCCCAGCTCTTTAAGTACTCCGACCGTCACCATCATTCCAACCAGAAAGAGTATCACATCCAGCTTGCATTCACGAATGAAAGTGGGCAAAGTCAGCACATTAGCACCCATCAGAGCGCCTATGCCGACAAACGCTATGGCAAGACGGTTTTTCCAGAATAGAAGCGTCGCCATTATTATTATAATGAAGATTGAGCACGAGATGATTTGCTGCCTGTCCAGCCCGAATAAATATCCGAGTAGCCCGACAAGGCCGCTGACGCCGAGCAGAATGCCCACTCGACCGGCTGTGTGAATCGTCTCTTTTTTTATATAAGGCAAGGCCATCGTCTACTCTCTCAGAATCTTATTAAGGAATTTTTCCAACGTCACTACCCCCAGAAGCTTTTTACCCCGCACCACATAAGCCCGGTTTGCTTTCTGCCGAGTTATTTCCTTTGCGACTTGAATTGCGGGCGCAGTGTCCTCTACTACGGCATAGTCGCTGGTCATTATCTCTGTCAGCCAGGTTTTGCTTTCTTTTCGCAGGATTTCTGCAAAAGGCTCGAAATTCATTATCGGTGTCAAGTCTTCCATCCAGAGGATATAATCCGGCAGACACACCCGCAGTAGTTCATACGTTGTCACCACGCCGATAAGCTCGCCGTCTTTATCCACGACCGGCAGCTCATTGAGCCTGTGATGTACGAATAAATCTATCGCCCGCTCGAGTGTATCGTATTCCTGCAGCTGCGCCTCACCCGGCTCCATTACATCGCGTGCACACAAATGGTCCGGCAGAACGAGGCCGCCCTGCTCGAAGAAGCTCCAGATTTTCTCCGGCGTCGGAAGATTCGCCACGATGTCTGCCGTCGTAGGGTCCTTACAAATATTGGCTAAAGAGCTTATCGCCTGAAGATACGCTCCCGGAGCGTCTTTCGGAGCTAAGGTGAGGATAATGAGTCTGACTAACTTGTCGGGATTGTTTTTATCGAAGATTATGCCGTTTTTGGATGTTGCCACGCCTACGATTATTTGATGGATGGCTTCCAGCCGGGCGTGAGGCATCGCGATACCCGGTGCCACGATTGTAGCCATCTCATTTTCCCGTGCCAGCACAGTTGAGTATGCCTCATCGACATTGCCGATACCGCGCTGGTAAGCCAGCAGCTCAAGTAGGTTCTTTAACAGCGTATCACGGTCGGTTTGGTCGGTCTGGCAGATAACCTCAGCAGGGCTGAAAAGCGATGAAAACGGGATGTGGTTGTTCTTGTTAGCCATAATCTGTTCGGGTAAAAATAAAGATTAGAAATAAAACATCTCGACCTGTCAAGCCAAAAACCGTTCCATTTAGTATTTAGCTAGGGGTTCGCCCCTGGTTTTTAATTCAGAATTGTTTAGCCGTCGCCGGTACGGCGACGGTCAATTCCTTTAGAAAATCAGTAATTTACCCCATTAGAATGCCCCCGTGCCAGTCCCGTTAGAAGGGCGAAGGGCTTCTAACGGGGTTTACAGTAGTAGACTTGTTTAGTACAATTTTTGCGAAGTTTTCTTTTGTTTTTGGATGGAGGGGAAAAACCAAATGGCTGATATGTCTGTCAAAGTTGTGGGACTTATGGAGAAAGATAATGGCAAAAATTATTAAGGTACAATGTACAGGTAGAGAACAGCACATTAATGAGATTGATCTTGAAGAAATACTTGGCTCAACAGTTGTCATGCATGGGACACCGATTGATACGGGTCGGCCGATTCCTGAACGCATCGTCAGAAAGTGCGAGCAGTGCATCGAGGGCAGAGTTATCATCACGCGTGAGATGATCGAGGAAAATTTCTAAAAATCTGTGGCTTAAAATTTTAAACTTGCAAAGAATTATTTACTCTGTATAATTATCAACATGACGAAAATATGCACAATTCGTTCATCCTTTAAGGCTATTCTTAGCCTGAACACACTGCTATTGCGCCGTTAAGGCGCAGAAATCCATCCACATAAAAACCATTGTAATCCCTTATTTTTTTCGTAAATTTATGCCTGCTAAGGCAGGTATTCGTAGAAATTTTAGTCTGATTAAGGCATAATTAGCCCGATCAGTACATATTTTGGAGAAAAAAGATGTCTGGAGAAAGAGTTTTAATTTTCGATACGACGTTACGTGACGGCGAGCAATCGCCGGGCGCTTCTCTTTCCATTACGGAAAAGCTCGAAATAGCCCATCAGCTCGCGGTTCTTGGCGTCGATATTATCGAAGCTGGCTTTCCAATTTCTTCGCCGGCTGGGTTCGAAGCTACCAGCCGAGTTGCCGGAGAGGTTGCCGGTCCGGTTATTGCAGCTTTAGCCCGTGCGAATCAGCAGGATATCGAGGCAGCCGGCAAAGCGATAACACCGGCTCAAAAGAAGCGCATCCATACCTTCATCGCAACTTCGCCGATACACATGGAGTTTAAATTGAAAAAAAGTCCCGATGAAGTGCTGAAGATGGCTGTCGAAGCGGTCAAACTCGCAAAGACCTTCACCGATGATGTGGAGTTTTCGCCGGAAGATGCCTGTAGAAGCGAGATGCCGTTTCTTATCGAGATTTTAAACGCGGTAATCGAGGCTGGCGCAACCACATTAAATATTCCCGACACCGTTGGCTACGTTCTGCCGTATGAGTATGGTCGATTAATTGCACGGCTTAAGTCCGAGACCAAAGGCATAGATAAGTGCGTGATAAGCACACACTGTCACAACGACCTCGGAATGGCGGTGGCGAACTCGCTGGCCGGTGTTCGTAACGGCGCCCGCCAAGTCGAGTGCACCGTGAACGGCCTCGGCGAGCGTGCAGGCAACGCGGCGCTCGAAGAAATAGTAATGGCTATCCATACCAGAGCCGACTTCTTTTCGCAGGCCGGGGCGCAACCTCTGCGCACCGGCATTAACACTAAGGAAATCTACCGCACGAGCCAGCTCGTCTCGCACCTGACCGGCTTTGTCATCCAGCCTAATAAGGCCGTCGTTGGAGCCAACGCCTTTGCGCATGAATCGGGCGTTCACGTTGACGGCGTATTAAAGGAGCGCACCACGTACGAGATTATGACGCCGGAGAGCGTCGGCCTTGTTGGCTCGCGAATGGTGTTAGGCAGACATACCGGCCGACATGGCTTTGTCAATAGGTGCAAACAGCTTGGTTATAAGCTGAACAAGGATGAGATTGACCATGCGTACCAGCGGTTTTTGGAGATAGCCGACAAGAAAAAAGAGGTCTTCGATGAAGACCTGGCGGCGATTATCAATGATGAGATCCGTGTTGTTGTGGAACATATTTATGATTTGCAATACCTGCACGTCGCCAGCGGGACGGGAACGCTGCCGACCGCAAGTGTAAAAATGAAAATCGGCGACGAAGTAAAGCAGGCTGCTGCCTGCGGCGATGGCCCGGTCGATGCCGCTTACGAGGCGATAAGAGAAGCTACGGGATTGTCGCCGAAGCTCGAAAGTTACTCGATTCGAGCTATAACCGGCGGCAAAGAAGCTCTCGGCGAAGCAACGGTGAGAATCACCGACAACGGCAGGACGTTCATCGGCAGAGGCATCTCGACGGATATAATCGAGGCAAGCGCCAAGGCCTACGTCGATGCAATTAACCGCATGGTCGCGGTTCAAAATAAAGGCGAAGAACCAGGCCTCAAAGTTGAACTGTAGTGATGTAATGCAGGCAGCACAGGATTAGGATAAATATTATGGGAATGACAATTACAGAAAAGATTTTGGCGAAAGCGGCGGGGAAAGAAAAAGTTCGGCCGGGGGAGCTAATTGATGCGAAGCTTGACGTTCTGCTTTTTATAGATGTGACCGGGCCGGCTGCTATAAAAATGCTCGAAGCACGCGGTATCGACAAGGTTTTCGACCGTGAAAAAATTGTTGTAACGCCCGATCATTTTCAGCCGCCCAAAGACATTCAAAGTGCCGAGCTGCATAAACGACTCGATGACTGGGCAAGGCGACACAACATAAAATACTACTACAAACTCGGTCGAGCTGGCGTATGTCACGCGCTGCTGCCTGAGCAGGGACATATCCGGCCAGGCGAGGTTATCATCGGGCCGGATTCGCACACATGCACATACGGAGCGTTCGCTGCTTTTAGCACCGGAGTTGGTTCGACCGACCTTGCAGCGGCGATTGCAACCGGCAAATTATGGTTCAAGGTGCCGGAGTCGATGAAGTTCGTTCTCAATGGAAAACTCGGTAACGGTGTTTACAGCAAAGATGTAATTCTTGCCGTTATCGGCAGTATTGGTGTCGATGGTGCACTCTATCAGGCGATGGAGTTTGTCGGCCCTGCTTTATCTGGTATGTCAATGGAAGCAAGAATGACCATGACGAATATGGCTATCGAAGCTGGCGGAAAAAGCGGCATTATCGGCTTTGACAAAGTGACAAAGAAATATCTCGATGAGCACCTTAAAGACAAGAAAGACTACACAGTCTTTGAATCCGACAAGGATGCCGAGTACGCTGCTGTTGAGGAATTGGACTGCTCGAAAATTGAGCCGATGGTAGCTCTGCCGCATCTGCCCAGCAACGCTGTTCCTGTCACCGAATGTGCCGGTAAAAAAATGGACCAGGCCTATATTGGCAGTTGTACGAATGGCAGGATCGAGGACCTGCGAATCGCAGCGAAAATCCTAAAAGGAAAGACAGTTGCCATCCGCACGATTATTGTGCCAGCTACGCCAACCATCTGGAAGCAGGCAAAAGACGAAGGCCTGTTCGATATATTCTACGAGGCCGGCTGTGTAATTTCAGCGCCGACCTGCGGGGCGTGCTTAGGCGGTTTTATGGGCGTATTAGCTGAAGGTGAAAAGTGCGTTAGCACGACGAATCGCAACTTCGTTGGCAGGATGGGACATCCGAAAAGTGAAGTGTATTTAGCTTCGCCAGCCACAGCAGCAGCAAGCGCGGTAGAAGGAAAATTAACTGACCCAAGAAAATATCTACGATGAAATCCGAAGCACGAAATCCGAAATACGAAACAAATTTAAATTTTTCAAATGTTCAAAACAAAAGAGGCGTAAGTTTTGGTGATTTGAAATTTGGATTTGTTTAGGATTTAGAAATTAGAATTTAGGATTTGAATAGGAATAACTATGACTAAAGCACATGTTTACAAACGAGACCATATAAATACCGACGAGATTATTCCCGCTCGGTATTTAAATACCGATGACGAAGCTGAGTTGGCTAAGCACGCTATGGAAGATTTGGATAAAGACTTTGTCAAAGGGGTCAAGAAGGGCGATGTGATTGTAGCTGGTGAGGATTTCGGCTGCGGTTCGTCCAGAGAGCACGCCATCTGGGCGATTCGCGGTGCGGGTGTTCAAACCGTAATTGCCAAGACATTTGCCCGAATCTTCTATCGCAACGCCATCAATAACGGCTTTTACGTGATTGAGTCGCCCGATGCACTTGAAAAAATCAAGGATGGTGACGAAGTGGAAATTGATTACAAAGCGGGCTTGATTAAAAATGAAACTCGCGGTATTGATATTAAATTTAGTCCGCTGCCCGATTTCGCACTGGAAATAATCAACGACGGCGGACTATTAGAGCATATAAAAAAAGGAACCACGGATTAGCGCGGATTTACACGGATTATTAAAGGAATAGTTTTGTGAGTGAACGGGAATTGATGCATAGTGAGTTGACAAGGGCCGTTATCGGTGCGGCGATGGAAGTGCATTCAAATCTTGGGCCGGGTTTCTTGGAGAGTGTCTATGAAGAAGCTTTGGCGATAGAATTTGACCTCCGTAAGGTATGTTACGAAAGACAGAAAGGCATTGATGTTTTTTACAAAGCGCTGTTGGCAAAACAGTTCGTGTGCGATTTTCTGGTGGGAGAGAAAGTATTGGTCGAACTTAAGGCGCTCAAAGCTATTACGGGTGTCGAGGAGGCACAGATTCTGAACTATCTGAGAGCAACAGGGCTTGAAGTTGGACTGTTAATAAACTTTGGCGAGCAATCATTCATTAAGGTACAAGAGATTAGTAATGTAACCACGGATTAACACGGATTTGCGCGGATTAAGCAAATTATTACAATCAATAATTACGCTTATGTGTAAACTAAATGAAAAGTTTAAAGAGTAGGAAAAATGGTACTCAGAGGACGATGATTCGGTCTGCGCACAAATTCGAGTTATTTTATGAGATGCTGCTGTCTTCGATATAATAAATTTGAACATTTTTGGAAACCTTGAGTAAGGCAAGAGTACATTACGAAACTGGGAAGTTGCTGGAGCCGATATGAAAAACATATCGAGCGATTGAGCAAACAACCAGAAAGAAGAGTTTTAAGAAAATGAAAATCCGTGTTAATCCGTGGTTTAAGGAGACAATAAGTGGCAAAGACGCACAAGATTGCAGTGATTCCCGGCGATGGTACTGGGCCGGAAGTGACGGCTGAAGCGGTAAAAGTATTAAAAGCCGCTGCTGGCAAATTCAATTTCAAGGTTGACCTGACCAATTTTGATTTCGGCGGTGAAAGATACAAAAAGACCGGCGAGACTCTGCCGGATAGTGCCGTCGAAGAGCTGCGCAAATTCGATACGATTCTGCTCGGCGCGATCGGCCATCCCGATGTCCCGCCGGGCATCCTGGAAAAAGGTATCTTGCTCAAGGCTCGCTTCGAGCTGGACCAGTACATAAACCTAAGGCCTGTCAAGCTGTATCCTGGAGTAGATACACCGTTGAAGAACAAAGGGCCGAAGGATATTGACTTCGTAGTTGTCCGCGAGAATACCGGCGACCTTTATACAGGCACCGGCGGCTTTACCATGAAAGGAACGCCACAGGAAGTGGCGGTGCAGTCGGCGGTGTATAATCGCTTTCAGGTGGACCGCTGTCTGCGATATGCTTTTGAGTATGCCCGCAAATATGGCAAAAAGACACGAGGCAGGGGCGAGAATAATACGCTTGCTTTATGTGGCAAAACCAATGTCTTGACCTATATCTACGATTTGTGGGAGCGAGCGTTTCACGAGATGGGCAAGGCTGAATATCCCGAAATAAAAAGAGAATATTATCATGTTGACGCGACCTGTATGTGGATGGTTAAGAATCCTGAATGGTTTGATGTCATCGTAACCGGTAATATGTTCGGTGACATCATTACTGACCTCGGCGCGATGGTGCAGGGCGGAATGGGCATCGCAGCAGGCGGAAATGTCAACCCGGAAGGTGTCAGCATGTTCGAGCCTATCGGAGGAAGCGCACCGAAATATACCGGCAAAGGCGTCATCAACCCACTGGCTGCAATATGCGCGGGCCAGATGATGCTTGCTACACTCGGCGAAGAAAAGGCAGCCGACGTGGTGGAAAAGGCTGTGATGTATGTCACTGCCAACAAAGTAAAATCGCTACAGGCCGGCCAGATGGGTTATTCAACCAGCCAAGTCGGAGACCTCGTCGCGGAGAAGGTAACAGAATAAACTGAAACTCGAATATCGAAATACGAAATTCGAAACAATACCAAATTAACAAAATTCAAATGTCTAAAACAAGGTTTTGAGAATTTGAACATTGGGATTTTGAATTTGTTTCGGATTTCTCCGCAGGACACCTTATGGTGGTGCTTAGGATTTCGAATTTTGTGGGCTTGGAGCGATTCCTCTTATCGATAGAGTAGCAGCCTCAAGTCCACCACAGGCGGATAAAATTCTGCTTTGAAAATGTACGAAAACTTGTCCGCCTGCGGCGGAGATGGTAAAATCCTAGATTCTTGATACTCGATACTGGATACTCGTTGAACATCGAGAAATGAAAATGGGTAGAATGTAGTGCAATGCTTTGCACCATAATGAGTCTATACGAATAATGAGCAACTATATAGTTTTAGTAAAACAAGTTCCAGATGTAAGTCAAATCACCGATAACGCATTTGACCCGGAGACCGGTACGCTGGTTCGGACACGCCTGGCCAGCGTAATAAACGAATTAGATGCCCAGGCTTTAGCCTTTGCAAATAAAATGAGACAAGACAGTGCCCCCGCAGCTTTCTGCCCGCCGCCCCGCCTTGTGTCGATAGACGCGGGGGCAGGCGAAAGCAGAAGCGGGGGCAAAATCATCGCCTTGAGTATGGGCCCGCCGATGGCTGAGCAGGTCCTGCGATATAGTCTGAGCAGATGCGCCGACATAGTAATTCTGCTGACCGATAGAGCATTGGGTGGAGCTGATACTGTAGCTACGGCGAATCCACTTGCCTTTGCCATAAGAAAAATAGTCAAAGAAATTTTTAAAGAAGACAGTGATTATTATGTGATTACCGGTATGCAATCGGTAGACGGCGACACGGCCCAGGTGCCGGCACAAATCGCTGAGGAATTGGGCCTTCCCTGTATAGCTTATGTCACCGATGCCGAGTTTAAGAATAACCGTCCCGCCTGCCCAGAGTATCCAACGCAGGAGAAGGCACTTCCGAAGTCCGCTGGGGGATGCCTGACGGCAGATGGTACGGCGGGCAGGTTTGAATTTACGCGGATTATAAGCGGCGGCAGCCAGACAGTCGCCGCAAAGAAGCTGCCGGCTGTGATAACCGTCGCTAAATATGAGTATCCTCTTTTTGCGACATTCTCAAGAACGAGATGGGCGAACGGGACGCAGGTTATCCGCTGGTCTGCCGCCGACATCAATGCCACCCATACCGGCGTCACCGGCTCAAAGACCAGTGTAATTCGGGTTTTCCCGCCTGGCAAAAGCACCCGAAAATGCCAGCAAATAAACAATGCAGAATCGTTAGCTAAAGTGCTCGTAGAAAGCTTCAAGAGCGGAAACGGAGGGACGAGGGACGAGGGATCCCCGCTTTCGCGGGGACAGGCTTGCCCCTGCGGAGGCAGGGGGACAAAGGACGAGCGATATATCCTGCCGGGCAAACGAGCAAGCCTATTTGATAGAAACTTTGAAGGGACAAAAAAAGAACAGGAAGATTACGAAATCCTAACCGAAAAGCTCAAAGCCCTCGGCATCACCAGGATAAATCAGATTGACGATGCGGCAAGAGAAAAAATTCTTGAAGCAGCAGGTGAGCATTTTCATAAAAAGGCATTGGAGGACATGATAGAAGGCTTCAAACTGGCAAAGCCTTCGTTTGAGGGTGAGGTATGGGTTGTTGCTGAGACAAGCAGCGGCGTGGTGCACCCGGCAACGTTTGAGCTTACAGGCCGTGCTCGTGAGCTTGCCGATTCATTAGAGACTAAAGTGGGTGTCGTAATAGCCGGCCATAATATCGAGGCGATGTCTAAAGAGCTAATCGCCGCCGGTGCAGATAACATCTATATCATCGAGGATAAATTGCTTGAGGTTTTCGATCCAACCGCTTATCGCAAAGCTATTGCCGATGCGATAAGCACATATTGGCCGCAAATCGTTCTCTATGCTGCAACTCCACAGGGCCGAATGCTTGCGCCGATGGTTTCGTACAGAGTCAGTTGCGGCCTGACCGCCGACTGCACAGGCCTTGACATTAGGGACAGCTCACGAAAAGGTGACATAGGTCTTCTGCTGCAAACGCGGCCTGCTTTGGGCGGAAACGTTATGGCTACTATTCGCACGAAAAATTCCAAGTCGCAAATGGCAACCGCGAGGCCGGGCGTGATGAAGCGAATCCCACCGGACCCATCTCGAAAAGGAAAAATCATCAGGCATAAGGTCAAGCTCACTGAGGATGATGTCAGTCTGGAAATCATAAAAACAGAGCTTGGCAGCGGTGAGGTGAACTTCAACGCTGATGTAATTGTCAGCGGCGGCAAAGGTATGCAAAGCCGAGATAATTACGAGCACCTTTTGGGATTACTTTGTGATGCCCTGAACAAAAAGTTAGATAAACAGGTCGAAAGAGGCGCTTCCCGCGCAGCGGTGGAGCAGGGCTTTATCGAACGAGTTCATCAGGTCGGCCAGACCGGCACATCCATCGGGCCGAAACTTTACGTTGCTTTGGGAATCTCCGGTGCCATCCAGCACATGATTGGCGTTGCCAACACCGAGACTATCGTTGCCATCAATAGTGACCCAAATGCACCGATATTTAAGCAGTGCGATTATTACATCGTAGGAACCGTCGAAGATGCGGTACCGAAATTGGTTGAGGCATTAGAATCTCAGTAAAAGCTTTACAGAAGTCAAAAATTAAAATGCAAAAATCAAAATGACAAATCAAAATTTAAAAGGAATATGGAAGGAAATTTTTGCATTTTGCACTGTAATTTTGATATTTGATTTTTGATATTTAATTTCATTTTTGGATTTGCTTCGAATTTGTTAAAGGTGAATCAAGGTGTCAAACAATCGGGGTTGTGATAAGGTGTCGGTTTTGGTAGTTGGTGCTGGGCCGGCAGGTTTAGCGACTGCTATAAAGCTAAAAATCTTAAAGCCGGATATCGACGTTTGTGTCATCGAAAAGGCAGCCGACCTGGGCAATCACAATCTCTCCGGCGCGGTTTTGGAAGCTGAGCCGCTGCACAGTCTGCTGGATTCGGCTGTGCCCGGCTGGCAGGATACCGATGCAGTCAAAGAGGTGCTGGCGAACAAAATCGACAAAGACAACATCATGTTCCTGCTTGGGAAAAAACTGTCATTCAACATCTTCTTTATGATTCGGCTGGCGAAAATTTTCCATCTCGGCTTCGGCCAAATGATACACAAGGGTGATTATTCCGTCTCGATAAGCAAGCTTACAAAGTGGCTTGGACAAATCGCAAAGGACCTCGGAGCAGAGGTGCTGACCGGCTTTGCTGCTGAAGACATGATCCTCGATGGTGACACTAATAAAGCTATCGGCGTCAAGCTCGTTGACCAGGGACTTGATAAAGAAGGCCATAAACAGCCGAATTATGTCGAAGGTGAAATTATCGAAGCCGACTTTATCGTGGTTGCCGAGGGATGTGACGGCCTGGTGACGGAAAAGTTCGTTGAAAAGGCAGGCTTACAAAGGCAATGTCACCAGCTTTATTCGGTGGGCGTAAAAGAGCTTATTAAAGTAAGCCCTGAACAATACCAGAAATTCACAGCCAGCCGGGTCGTTCACGCTATGGGCTATCCGATATGGACACCAGTCATTGGGCCGGGCATGTTCGGCGGCGGCATCGTTTACGCAGGTGTCAATGACCATCTTTCGGTTGGAATGATTGTCGGCGCAGACTGGAAGTACCATGATTTTAATCCGCAGGATGCGCTTACTAATTTCAAGAATCATCGCTTCGTAAAGCAGTTTATCGATGGCGGTGAGGTCGTCGAGGCCGGAGCAAAAATGATTCCCGAAGGTGGTTTTTATGCTATCCCAAGAGAGCCGCAAACCTGCAGCATAGGAAAATCCAACGTGATGATACTTGGCGATAGTGCCGGCTTTGTAAACATGCTCAAAATCAAGGGATTGCATAACGCCATCGACTCCGGTATACAAGCGGCAAAAGCCATCGCTGAGACGCTCGATAATCCCAAACAAGCAGCAGCCAGATATACAGATTTAGTTGAGAAGTCTAATATTATGAAAGAGATGTACTCAGCTAAGAATTTCCGCCAGAGCGTTGCAATGTTTGGGCCTTTGCAGGGAATGCCGCTATCGGTTTTAGGAGGCCTTTTGCCGAAGTTCAACATTGAAAAAGATTACGAAGCTTTGACTGTCCTTAACTATCGGCTCAAGCCCAATCAGAATTTTGATAAGGATACTTTTACCGCGATGGCCGCCACCGAGCATCGCGAGGAGCAGCCGTCGCATCTGACGATTTTAGATAAAACTATTTGCGAAACAAAGTGCACGCCGAAGTTTAAAAGTCCCTGCATTACGTTTTGTCCTGCCGGCGTATATGAGACGATTCATGATGAGGTAAAGCCGGCCAATCCGTCGAATTGTTTGCACTGTAAGACCTGCCAGCGGAAGTGTCCCTTTGACAATATCCGCTGGACTTGCCCCGAAGGCACAGGCGGCCCACGATATAAACGGATGTGAAATTATCAAACCGCTATCAGTTTGTAGGGTAGGCCGTACCTACCATTTTTATTTCTTACCTTTGCTATAGGTGGCTTGGGGATGGTTATTTATTGACAGAGTGTTCGACAAACTTCAACGAATTCTTTTGCGCACTTAAGTACCTTACTTGCCTGCTGATCGGTTAGCTCGACTAAAGGTTGATAATCGCTCTCCTGCCGAAGATCAAAGATTTCAGTAATATACTTATGAAATCTCGGCTCAACCTGACCCGTCTTTACAAAAAACTGGCCGAATGCGGAAATAAGGCCTTGATGAGAATGCCGTTTGATGTTCCTATTCAGCAGGGCTGCTGTAGCTGCATGAAACATCGCATAATAACTTCTGCCTACCGCGGCAGAAACGCGATGAGCACTTAGTAGTAATTCAGCATCCTTTGTACAATCATCTGCCCTTTCGAGGTGCAATCGAACTTCCTCATTCACACGCGAATCCCTTCTTCTTTTACGGTTCTGTGAACAGCGAATCGGCCCTTTTGATAATCAGCTTCGCTTATAAACAAAAAGCTCACAAGCGTATCGTATTCTAAGCTCACATCCGATCCGATCTGACCTGCCCGCTCGTGCTCGGCAAAGCGGTCGGGAATTTCATCAAGAATAATGGCAATATCGATATCGCTATCCTCGTCCAGTCTGTCCTGTGCTGCTGAGCCGAACAGAAATACTCCGCGCAGACGCTTACCGTATAATTTCTCAAGCTCACTACGGACTTTTACAGCA